>Ga0209487_1003656_pt1 | contig 12002 bp, 13 predicted proteins | sample Poulit2012_FD_187524 | JGI IMG/M metagenome (GOLD analysis project Ga0209487, IMG submission 187524) | Agricultural soil microbial communities from Georgia to study Nitrogen management - Poultry litter 2012 (SPAdes) (version 2) | ecosystem: Environmental > Terrestrial > Soil > Agricultural land... | reverse complement strand
TCAGTGGCAAAAACCGCTTTAACTAGCCCACGGGTAAAGAGTTCTTCGACCGTCTCTTTAAAAACGGGTAACAGCCCGGCGTGGTGAGCGGCGAGCCCGCGCTGCAGATTCGAAAGCCAACTCTCATAGCCGATCACGGCGAGATCTTCGGCGGGCAAATCTGAGCACCGCGACTCAACAATTTCTCGAATCTCACGCCGCTCAGCCTGCGTCGTCAAACGCAAATCAGAGGCGGCTACCTGTGCGACGGCGGCGTCGCATCCAGCCCGCGAGAACACAAACACAATTGCCGGCAGCAGCCCTTCAGCATCGAGGCGCGTCAAAACGCCCGCTCGGGAAGGAACTCCCGGCCGTGGGCCGCCGCGAAACCCGCCCGGGCGGCGATTGCGCCGGTCATAGCGGCCGCGCCCTCCGCGCTGGTTTCCATAGCGGCCGCCCCGCTGGCCGGAGCGTCCTCCGCCGTGTCCTTCGGGAATCGAACGCACGACCGATAACAGTTCCGGGTTGATTTTGAGTTTCTGGTTCCCGTCATCGCGCGTGTCGAAGGCGCGATAAAGATCAAAGAGGCGCCGGTTAACCATTACGTGTTGCCACAGCGGAATGGGGCGATGTTCGGTCACGACCACCGCCGTATCACCGCGCACGGTCTCCAGCCAGGCACCGAACTCTTCCGCGTTTGAAACGGTCGCTGAAAGGGAGGTGACCTGCACGTCATCGGGCAGGTGAATGATTACTTCCTCCCACACCGGACCGCGGAAGCGGTCGGCGAGGTAGTGCACCTCGTCCATGACAACGTGCCCGAGCCCCGCGAGCGTATGCGATCCGCCGTAGAGCATGTTTCGCAACACCTCGGTCGTCATTACGACGACCGGAGCCTCCCCGTTAATGGATGTGTCGCCCGTTAATAGGCCCACTTTTTCGGGACCATAGCGGGCAACCAGGTCGTTATATTTCTGGTTGCTCAGAGCCTTGATGGGTGTGGTGTAAAACGCTTTGCGTCCTTGAGCAAGCGCTAAATGCACCGCGAACTCCCCCACCACGGTCTTTCCAGATCCGGTGGGAGCCGCCACTAGAACCGCGCGACCCGCCTCGAGCGCCCGGCAGCCCTCTAACTGAAATTTGTCGAGTGGAAAACTGTAACCTGCCGCGAAATCCGCGATCTGCCCCTTGCGGTCACGAGCGGAGCGTTGAAAAGCAGCATAGCGTTGGGCGGGGGAACTCATGCTCTAAGGCTACGGGTTCAGATGGAATTTAGCCCAGTTTGATGATCTGTAGCGCGCCCGGTCTCACTTCGCAGCGCAGTGGCGGATTCACAATTGGTTCACCGTCGGCAAATGGCGCTGGGGTAAAAGTATGCGAAGCCCGACGCAGCTCAACCCGATCGGCCACCATCACCTGCACTGCTCGGTGCTTAACATGCCCTCCCCAAAATATGCGGGGAAATATCCACAGCAATACCGGCAGCGAAACGCGGTCAACCAAGACAAGTTGGAAGCGGCCATCATCGGGCCGCGCCTGCGGCGCAATCCGCATCCCACCACCGAAAAAACGCAGATTAGCGACGGCCGCCAAGATAACTTGTCGTCGAATAACCCTGCCGTCGACGCGAATCTCGTAGTCATATGAGCGGTAGTGACGCAGCTGCGCCACGAGCGCGGCAACATAGCGGAGTTTTCCGCGCCCAAATCGCATTCGGTTCGCTCGTGCATTCACTTCGGCGTCCAACCCCGCAGTCAGAACGGAGAAGAAGTAGCGCGGAACTTCCGCGTCATTGTCACTTGAAACTTGGCCCACATCGATCGCGCGCACCGGCAATTCGGGCTGCGCCAGCACGCGCACCAGGGCAGCGATATCGCGGTGACTGCGACGATCGATTCCGATTCCGCGCGCGATATCATCGCCCGTACCGGCCGGAATAATCGCTAACGGGATCTGCGTACCCACCACCGCAGAGGCAGCGAGGTTTACGAGGCCGTCACCGCCGACGGCAATAACCGCATCTAGGCTCCGGTCCGCTGCAAGCAGCGCCTCCAACTGAACTTTAGCCTCGAGTGCGCTGGCCCCAGAGACATCAACGAGTTCGTGGCCGGCCGCGTGGAGTTGTTCCCGCAGGTCACGACCGATCGTGATAGCGCGCCCGCCACCGGCGGTTGGATTGATGACGACGGCGAGGCGCTTGGTCATTTAGGCCTCATCGATTTGGGCGTTAAGTCGGCGGTCACGTCTTCGATCAAGGACGGCGCAAATCGCCACCGCTCCGAAGTACAGCGTGAGCATGGGCACGGCGAGGGCAAACATGGTTACAGCATCGCTTGTGGGGGTCGCCATGGCCGAGAACGCAAAAATTCCCACCACGGCCCAGCGCCAGCCGCCCAGCCAGGTCCGGGCCCGCACGACACCGGCCAGCGACATTCCGACCATCGCGACGGGAAGTGTAAAGGCGATCCCAAAGCCGAGCACGAGGCGCATGACGAAACTTAAGTACAGTTGCGCGTCAATGAACCGCACGCCCTTTTCGGGGGTGAAATCGGTGAGGAATTCAACGGCCCGCGGCAATATCAGCCAGGCGAGAAATGCGCCGGATAAAAACAGCGGTGTGGCGGTACCTAAAAATCCGACGGACATCCACTTTTCGCGCCGAGTTAGCGCCGGCGAAATGAACGCCCACACCTGGTAGAGCCACCATGGGGATGAGAGGATCACGCCGGCAAACAGCGAAACTTTGACTTTCATATCGAAAGACATGGCTACAGCCGAATAGTTCAGTGCCGCAGGGCGGCCATCAACAGTGAGCGCCGATATCGGTTCGCTCATTGCGTCAATCACGTATGGGTAGAGGAACCAGCCCCCCACTGCCGCGATTAAAACACCGCCCAGCGCCCACAGTGTTCGATTGCGTGCCTCACGCACATGAGCCAACAGCGGCATCTTTCCGCCGCGATAGCGGGTGCGGCCGCTCCTATTAGGTGCAGTACTCACCGCTCATCTCACGAGTCGGCCCGGTGGTCGGAATCTGACGCGTTTTCGTCTTCGTCATCCTCTCGCAAGTCGCGAACCTCTTTTTTGAAGATTTTCAAAGACTTGCCGAGGCTGCGCGCGGCGTTAGGCAAACGGGCGGCGCCGAATACGATGATGATCACTACTAACAGGATCACCAGTTGCCAGCCCTGAATATTACGCCACACTAGATTCCTCCAAAAGAGACATCGACTCCGCAATCCTACTTCTTGCGCCAGCGATCAAAACGCGGGTCTACCGCTATTGTGCGCCAGGTGCGTCGGTGGGCGGTGTGCTGGCGCGCCCGCTCCTGCTTCTTGCGGCGTCGCTGGCTGAACACTTCCTTGACATGGCGCCGCGTCGCCACCACGTCAGTAAATTCCGGTTTCGCCCCCGCCCGCATTTCTTCGGCTTTTTGCAACGCCTCGGTTAGTGCCTCGGTGCGCTGCGATAACTGCTCCATCACCTGCGCGGCGCGCGCAACCTCTTTTAGGAGAGCGGATGCCTTGCGCAGCAGGTCACGATAGAGGAAGAACCCCAGGACGAGAGCGCCTATGACTAGGACGGTCCACGTTATTAACCACACCACAGGGTCATCCTACGGCTACTTGGCAAACTGTTCGTAGTTCGCCAACGCGCGGTAGGCTGAATCTTGAGCCCTGCGCAGGTGTACCTCCGGTTCGACAGCCACGACATTTGATCCGAGTGATAGCAGCAGGGAATGGAACCACGCGCGGTTGTTTACCGTGACTTCGGCCCGCACGCCGCGGCTCGTGAACTCCAGGTTGCGCCCGCCAATTTCGGAAAGCACCCACTGGGCCGGTGAAGTGACCTCTAGAGTGATGTCCTCGCCCTCCTCCGGGGTTAGCGAGAACTCTAGCGAGACGGCCTCGGGAGGGTGAGCAGCGACGTCCAAAATTTCGGCCCGCGCGATGCGGTCCAGCCGGAACGCGCGCTCCCCTGTGGCCCGATAGCACCAGGCGCGCAGATAGGAATTACCCTCGGCCGCAACGAGGCGCAGCGGATCAACTTCGCGCTGTGTGGTCTCGTCAGCGTTTGAGACATATGTGATGGCCAGTCTCTTGCCGGCCTCGAGTGCCTCCCGCACCGTCGCGGCAATCTCTGGATCAACCGCGGCCGAATCGCGCACGAGTTCGATCTCGACATCGCGGCTGATGCCTTCGGCGTTTCCCAGGGCCGCGGTGAGTTTCGCGCGCACCTCTTCGATTGTGTGCTGGTCCTCAACTCCGGGCACGCGTGCGAGGGCTTCAACTCCGGCCAGGAGCGCGATTCCCTCTTCCGCGCTGAGGCGCAGCGGGGCCGTGATTCCCATGTGTTCGACGTTCGTGATTTGCACGAGGTCACCGGCGCGCTCCACCTCGATGAGGTCGCCCCCGCCGTAGCCGGGCAGACCTGAGCACCACAGCGTGTCGAGGTCTTTCTTGAGTTGGGCGTGGGAGACATCGAAGTGCTGGGCGAGGTCGGTGAAGTCAACCGTTCCCGCGTGGTGGACGTAGGTGACGATGCTCAAGAGCCGCGCGACGCGCTGCGAACTAGTCTCTGCCATCTTCGCTCCCTTCGGCAGCGGGAATGCCCACGACGCCGCGCAAGAGCCGCGTGACGTGTTCACGCAGTTGGGCAGGTTTCAATACGAGAGCGTGTTCGCCCAGGCCCGCAACGGCTCGCGCGAGTTCATCGGCGTTGGCGACGGTAAATTCGAGCAGGTCGGCTCCCTCCCAGTCGCGACTGATGGCCTCTGGGAAACCATCGAGAGAAACCTCAGACAGCGAGGTGGTTTTGTCGGCGCGCATGCGCAGCACATTGGCGCGGCCCGCGGCGACCAGGATGCGGGCATTCAGACTCTCAGGAGCCGTAGGTTGCAGGTTTTTTTGGACATCCTCGGGAATTTCGTACGCGTTTTCGGGGCCGAGGGCTCGCACCGCATCCGTGATCCGATCGAGCCGGAAGATGCGGGAGGCTCCGCGACCCAAATCGAAACCGGTCAGGTACCAAACCCCGCGCCGGCCGGAGATACGCCACGGTTGCACGCTTCGTTTGCGCTCTTCGCCGTTGGAGGCCGCCCGGTAGGTGAAGGTGACCTGGCGCCGCCCTCGGATTGCGGCCAGGAGAGCGTTAAATGCGGGGGTGGTGGCGCCCGCGTCGATATCGACGGCGGGTGGTTGCAGGCCGCTCATGGAGGCGCCAATTGCGCGCAACTTAGTAACTCCGCGGGCGGCGGCGTCCTGCATTGCGGAGTCGCGCCACAGGGTCGCGGCCAGCGTCGCTATGCGGGCTTGCGCCGGCGTGAAGTCGATCGGGTCGAGCGCGTAATTTTTCGCGTCAATCAGATACCCGACCTCGTCCTCGAAACTGGAGGTGGGCGCCGTAATGAGCGGGATTCCCAGGCGGCGCAGAATTTCCTTATCGCGTTCAAATAGCCGCTCGAAGGCCGATGGCGACTTCGAGTCTTGATAGCCGACGAACGTTTCCAAAATTTGCGCGCGCGTGACCGGGCGCGTCGCAGAGGCGAGCCCGATCACGAGGTTTAAGAGCCGTTCTTGCGGCGGAGTGGTCGCTGATGTCATTGGTTCCATGCTAGCCGCAGTTTGCCGTGCGTTTAGGCTATTGCTGTGATTACGTGGCGCGGTGGAACCGTTTTGAGTGTCGGCGATTCGTGGGCCGGTGCCATTACGGTCTCTGTGCGTCTCGATAAACCGCTGCCAAATGTGGACCTACCCGGTGATGTTCCGGCCCTCGTTTACCCCGCCCTCGTTGGACAACCGCGGGTCGGGGCGCGCGTGGTGCTCAATGTTTCGGCGCTCGCGCGCGGCTTGGGTACGGGAGGTTATGCGCTCGTGGTGGCGTTTCCCGACGATCTCCCGGACGATCCTCCGGCGGGGCCTGGCCACTTAGTCAAGGCGCGCTATACCCCGCTGCAGGCGATGGTGTTGGGAATAGACGAGCAAGAATCCCCACACCATGAAGCGCTTAGGGCCGCTGACTCGCTGGGCGGATTACCCGTAGTAGTAGCAGATTTACACTCCGCGCTTCCAGCCGTTATTGCAGGCGCGCGCTTAGTGGACCCCCAACTTCGAATTTCCTACGTCATGACCGATGGCGGGGCGTTGCCCGCGTGGTTTTCCCGTTCGATCGGAGCGCTGCGCGAAGCAGAGTGGCTCGAGACCGTGATTACGGTCGGTCAGGCTTTTGGCGGTGATCATGAGGCGGTCTCGCTCCACAGCGGCCTCCTCGCGGCGCACCACGTGCTGGGTGCCGATCTGGTGGTAGTGGCCCAGGGGCCGGGAAATTTGGGAACCGGCACCGCATGGGGTTTCTCCGGAGTTGCAGCGGGCGAAGCGATTAACGCCGTCGGCGCCCTAGAAGGCAGGCCGATTGCAACCCTGCGGGTATCCGGAGCCGATCAGCGAGCCCGCCACCGCGGCATCTCCCACCACTCGCTGACCGCATATTCTCGCGTTGCCCTCGCGTCGGCCACCGTGGTCGTGCCTGATTTGCGCACGGCGCGCCCCTATCCGGCCGCCGAGATAGACGATTCGGCCATCGCGGGGTTGCACGAGTTGGCCGGTCAAGTGGAACAAGAAGTCGCTCAACTCATTGCGCCGATTGGCCGCCACGCGCGCGCCGACATGGGAGTTGATGACCTGTTCCGGGCGCTGCACTCAACGCCGGTACGCCTCTCAACGATGGGCCGCGGGCTCGCACAGGATCCGGCGAGTTTCCTCGCTGCCGCGGCGGCGGGAAAATACGCGGCCCTTCAGGTGCGATCGCGCCCCTAAACCGGGCCTAGTCCCGCGGGTCCAGCGCAGTTCCATGCTGATGCACGAGCGTTGCCAGCCTCTTCGCCTCATCGCGTCCGCGCTGCCCATCCGCGCGCTGAATTGCCATCACCGCGATCGTGGTGCCATCCGATAGGTCCAACTGCACCCACGGATGTTCGCCCAGGCGCACCGAAATAATCTGCGGCCACTCCAATTGGCGGCTGCGCACCAGGTTGCGAATGAAGATGCCGTCTTTCGATACGTTAGCGCGCACCGTGCCGTGGCGGTAGATCAAAATAATTCCGATAAACACCACGAGGGCCCACAGCCCCGCGTTGAAGGGCAAATCACCCTCGCGCAGGAAGATCACCCACAACAAGAACAGTTCCCACACCACGAGCAGGATTGAGACGGTGATCGCTACGATCACCGTGGCGCGCGGCCGAAAACTGCGGTACATGGACTCCTAGCGTCTCGCGGTTCGAACAGCGAGATTAAATACGGCAAGCATGGATCGAAGTCACCAAAATGGCACGGGCACCCAGATCATAGAGCTGATCCATCACGTTATTGGTCTGATCCGCATTGACCATAACCCGCACGGCAACCGACTTGCCCTCGTGCAACGAAGAGACGGTCGGTGATTCGAGGCCCGGGGTGATCGCGAAAGCCTGCTCCATCAGGTCGGTGGGAACGACGTAGTCCATCAACACGTATTGCTGGGCCAGCAGCACCCCGCGCAGGCGGCGCGTCACTACCTCCAAGCCCGCCGGTGCCTCTCCTGCCCGGCGAATCAGAATCGCCTCGGAGCGCAAAATGGGATCGCCAAATATTTCGAGGCCCGCCGCGCGCAGTGTCGAACCGGTTGAAACCACGTCGGCAACGGCCTCGGCCACGCCCAATCGAACGGCCGTTTCGACCGCGCCATCCAGGCGCACTACCTCGGCGGTCACGCCGTGCGACGCCAGATGTTTCGCAACCAAAACCGGGTACGAGGTGGCAACGCGCTTTCCGGCCAGATCCGCGATGCGGCTGATGTCCTGCTGCGGCGCTGCATACCGGAAAGTCGAGGCCCCAAAATCGAGCGCCAAATGCTCCACGGCCGGCGCCTCCGAATCGAGCAGCAAATCGCGCCCGGTAATACCGGCATCGACGGTTCCCGAGCCCACATAGACCGCAATATCTCGGGGACGCAGAAAGAAAAACTCGACGTTATTGGCCTCGTCGACCAGCACGAGTTCTTGGCGGTAGGAGCGCTGACGGTAGCCCGCCTCGCGCAGCATTTCAGAGGCCGGTTCGGCCAGGCCGCCCTTATTGGGCACAGCAATCCGCAACATTTTTAATCCTTTAAAGGTAGCGGTAGACGTCTTCGAGGGTGAGCCCTTTGGCGAGCATTAATACTTGCAAATGGTAGAGCAGTTGCGAGATTTCCTCGGCCGTTTCGGCATCGGATTCATATTCAGCGGCCATCCACACCTCCGCCGCTTCTTCCACAATCTTTTTCCCGATCGCGTGGACTCCAGCATCGAGTTGTGCCACGGTTCCGGAACCCGCTGGGCGCGTGCGAGCTTTGGTGGATAGCTCAGCAAACAGTTCTTCGAAGGTCTTCACGGTACTCAAGCCTAGAGGTATGAGATGATGGGCGTGCAAGTGCGTGCTCCGGGGTCGGTGAAACTCCGAGCCGGTGGTCAAAGTCCACAACCCGATTGCAGCCAGTAATCGGTGGAGTTGGTGAAATTCCAGCACCGACGGTCAAAGTCCGGATGGTAGGAGTGCCGCGCCGCTGCCCGCATGCGGGCGCCGTATGAATGCCGCGATCCCCGGAACCGATGAAAGCTCTTTTCGGGAAGGTTTGCGGTGACTATCACCCCTGATTTGCCGGTTTCCGGCCTGCGTTTTGCTGCGCGAAATGCCATGGCCGCCGCCGCGCGCTCCGGCGTCACCTCTCCCAATCCACAGGTGGGCTGTGTAATTTTGGACGACGCCGCGCACCCCCTCATTACTGCGTTCCACTCGGGCGCGGGCGCACCTCACGCCGAAGCGGCCGCGCTTGCGCATGCGCGCGCCATGGGGATCGATGTGCGCGCCAAGACCGCTGTGGTGACACTGGAGCCGTGCGCGCGCGAGGGCCGCACTCCCCCGTGCGCTAACGCGCTGGTCGATGCCGGCCTGGCCCGCGTCATCTACCTGGTGGCGGACCCAACTGCCTTTGGGGGCGGCGCCCAGGTCTTGGCCGCCGGCGGCATCGAGGTGTTCGGACCCGCTCGGCTCGCCGAGATTTTGGGCCCGGAACTTGAACTCGCTAATCGCCTACTGGCCCCCTGGCTGCATGCGGCGCGTACCGAACGCCCCTATGTCGTGGCGAAATTCGCCGCGACGCTCGATGGCCGGATCGCGGCCGCTGACGGCACGAGCCGGTGGATAACCGGCGCTAGAGCGCGCGATCACGTCCATCAGGTTCGTGCCCAAATGGACGGCATCATCATCGGTACGGGCACTGCCCTGACCGATGACCCGAGTTTGACCGTGCGCCTGGCCGCCGCCGGCTCCGAAAGTGAATACCAGCCGCGCCGCATCGTGATTGGCAAACGGGAAATACCTTCCGACGCGCGCCTGCGCGGCCCCGGCGGCGAACTCATAGCTCTTGCCACCCACGACATTGACGCGGCATTGGCGGAGTTATTTGACCGCGGGCTCAGGCACGTCGTCGTTGAGGGGGGCTCGCGTCTCTTGGCCGAATTTTTCCGCGCAGATGCCGTGAATGAAGTCCACCACTACTTGGCGCCGGCCGTGCTGGGGGCGGGTGCGGTAGCGGTAGCAGATTTCGGGGCCACAAATATCTCGCAGGCACTTCGATGGCACCGCAAACACCTACTCGAACTTTCCCCCGATCTGTTGCAAGTTCTTACGCCAAGCCCGCAGGCGCTGGCCTCCGCCGTGCCCGGAACCTGGCAGGTCACCGATTTGTACGACAACTAAAAGGATGAAGATGTTTACCGGAATCATTACCGATATCGGAACAGTTACTGATATCAAGCACACCACTGATGCGGCGCTCATCACGATCGAGGCAAGCAGCGCATTAGAGGACGCCGCGTTCGGAGTTTCCATCTCGGTGGACGGTGTGTGCTTGACGGTAACCGAATTTACCGCGACCCAGTTCACCTCCGATGTGATGGCAGAAACGCTGCGCCACACGACAATCGGTGATCTGAAGCCCGGAGATCGGGTGAATCTGGAGCGCGCGATGCCCGCCAACGGCCGCTTCGATGGGCACATAGTCCAAGGGCACGTGGACGGTGTCGCGACCGTTACGGCCGTGAATCCGGGTGAGCGCTGGACCGACTATTCATTCACCATGCCCACCGAGATCGGGCGCTATCTGGCTCCCAAAGGATCCGTGGCCATCGACGGCACATCGCTCACGCTTACGCAGGTCGCGGACCAAGACGCCGGGCAAACAAGTTTTGGGGTCTCGCTCATCCCCACAACGCTGAGCGAGACAACGCTGGGAACTCTGGCGGTGGGTAGCCGCGTAAATATCGAAGTCGACGTGATTGCCAAGTATGTGGAGCGGCTGACCAAATGACAATAGAAAACACAGTTCAAGCGGCGCTCGAGGCGCTGCGCGCCGGTAAACCGGTCGTCGTCTTAGATGATGCGGGACGCGAGAATGAGGCCGATGTGATCTTGTCGGCTGCCACCGCGACGCAGGAATGGATCGCTTGGACGATCCGCCACTCCTCGGGCGTCCTATGCGTCCCGTTGCCCGATGAGCGAGCCGATCAACTCGATCTGCCCCTCATGGTCGCCGACAGTCAAGACCCGTACGGAACCGCATACACCGTCAGCGTTGATGCGGCGATCGGCATTACGACCGGGATTTCGGCGGCCGACCGGCTGCGCGCTATTCGCGCACTGGCTGACCCAAAAGCCGATGCAAAATGCCTGCGCCGCCCCGGACATATTTTCCCGCTGCGGGCCCGGCCCGGCGGCGTACTGGAGCGTCGCGGCCACACTGAAGCGGCGGTCGACCTGTGCCGCTTGGCGGGTTTATCGCCCGTCGGAGTTATCTGTGAACTGGTGCACGACCACGGGCCAGTCATGCGCTCCGAAGCCGCCCACGAATTGGCCGCAGAGCACGATCTGCCGGTCATCACGATCGAGGAACTAGCGAATTACCGTGCCGCCCAAGATCCAGGCGAGGGTGAACCACAAAGCCGAGAGATGTCGTCCAAAATTATTGATTTAGGGCGCGTCACGCGGGGCGCCGAGACGATTTTGCCAACCGCGCACGGCACCTTCACGGCCATCGCGTACCATGACGAACTTGCCGGAGTCGACCACCTCGCGCTCGTCGCTGATCACGAAAACTCCCAGCGCGTGGTGCGCGTGCACTCGGAATGCTTAACCGGCGATGCTTTGGGGTCGCTACGCTGCGACTGCGGGCCGCAACTCAACCAGGCGATGCGACAAGTATCCGAGCGCGGGGGTGTCGTCATTTACCTGGTTGGCCACGAGGGGCGCGGGATCGGTTTGGGCAAGAAAATAGCCGCCTATGCGCTGCAAGACACCGGGTTGGACACGGTAGATGCAAACCTTGAATTGGGCTTGCCGGTCGATTTGCGGCAGTTCGGTGCAGCGGCCGCAATATTGCGGGATTTAGAGATCGATAACATCACGCTGCTGACGAATAATCCCCGTAAGGTCACCCAGTTAGAAGAGCATGGTATCTCGGTAGCGCGTCGGGAATCGCTCTATGTGGGTGTGGGCGCGCATAATGATCGCTATTTGCGGTCCAAGGCCGAACGTTTAGGGCATCAATACGAGACAGAAGGAGTCAAATAATGGCCGGTGAGGGAGCTCCCAAGTTGGAGGTTTCGGGTCTGGACGCCAGCGGGCGCAAGCGGCGCATCGCCGTAATCGCAGCCCAGTGGCACACCCAGATCATGGACGGGCTCATAGCCGGCGCACTGCGGGTCGCCGACGAAGCCGGCGCTGAGGTCAAACTCGCGCGCGTGCCCGGCAGCGTCGAGTTGGCGGTGGCCGCCGAGAAAGCGGCGCAGGTCGGATTCGATGCGGTTGTCGCGCTCGGTGTCGTAATTCGCGGCGATACCCCCCACTTTGACTACGTGTGCCAGGCTGCAACGCACGGATTGAACGAGGTGGCCCTGCGCCATACCGTGCCGGTCGGTTTCGGGGTTTTGACCGTCGATACCGAAGCGC
>Ga0209487_1003655_pt1 | contig 12003 bp, 12 predicted proteins | sample Poulit2012_FD_187524 | JGI IMG/M metagenome (GOLD analysis project Ga0209487, IMG submission 187524) | Agricultural soil microbial communities from Georgia to study Nitrogen management - Poultry litter 2012 (SPAdes) (version 2) | ecosystem: Environmental > Terrestrial > Soil > Agricultural land... | reverse complement strand
ATGCAGATAGTCAATCGGTTTTTCTCGCATTCGATGCATAATTTTACCCGTTACTTCAGGCTCTAAAATGGAACGTCCTTCATATGTAGAACGGATCGCCTTGGCAATTTCGCTCGCTTTTGATGTTTTCAGCATATAACTCGTTGCGCCAGCTTCCAGCGCTGGATACACTTTTTCGTCATCAAGGAAACTCGTTACAATAATGATCTTAGCCTCTGGCCACTGTTCCATAATTTGTCTGGTTGCCTCAATCCCATCCATTTCTCTCATAACTAAATCCATTAAAATAATATCCGGCTTGAGTTCCAGCGCCAATTTTACAGCGGGACCGCCATCATCTGCTTCGGCGATCACATTTATATCCGGTTGTGCAGATAAATATGTGGTAACACCAATCCGAACCATTTCATGGTCATCCGCAAATAACACACTAATCATGATCTTCACCCTCTTTCCGTAAAATAGGTACTTTTACTTCTAATCTTGTCCCCTCATCAGGGAGACTGATCACTTTAAACATTCCACCTATTTCATAGGCACGTTCACGCATATTTTCTACACCGTATGAGCTTGTCTTTATTTTATTGATATTAAAACCGATCCCGTCATCGACGACACGTAAAATAACCGTTTCATCCCGTTCAATTAGCATAACATGTAAACGGCTTGCCTTTGCATGTCGCAACGTATTGGAAACTGATTCCTGTAAGATACGAAATAATTGATCCTCTATCCCTTTATCAACTATAAATGGCTCTATCTTCCAGTCAATTTCCATCGGTACTTTTTGGATCAATTCGAGCAACAACTCCTCTGCTCCTATTTGCAGATTTTTCCCTTTTAATGCAACCGGTCGTAAGTGAAGCAATAACGCCCGCATTTCCAGTTGTGACTGATGTATCGCCTTTTCAATCATGCTCAATTGTTTCCGGATTTCCTCTTCTTCAGGCGGATTTGTTTCATTGATTGCCGACATCATCATAGATGCTGCAAACAGTTGCTGGCTAACAGAGTCATGTAATTCCCGCGCCAATCGATTTCTTTCTTGGACAACGACCTCCTGCAGGCTTTTTTCACGCTCCACTGCCCTTTCAGTCGCAATCTTTTGGGCCATTTCTGTCTGGTTATTAATTTTCTCCTGGACTTGTTCAAGGTAGTTTTGAATTTTATCTAACTCCGGATACTCTTCTTGGCCAAATGTCACTTTTTTCCCTTTGGCTAGCTCATCCAACTGCCGTTCAATTCGGCGTAATCGCTCTTGCCAATACCAGCCGGAAACAAAACCAGTAATGATTCCAGATACAATTGGAATCATAAAAATGATTGCCAGATAAGAAACGCCACCAACGGTTTTATCTAAAACATGCGGCCAATCATCCAAAAAGGCTACTAATGTAACTCCAACAACAATGAAAGACAGAAGAATGCTAAGCAATATCGCTGTGAGTATGTGTCGCATAATCGTGTTCATATCCGCTTCACCTCAATATCTCCGGAAAACAAAGAGGTAACAATCTTGATGCGGGGTAATGTTGTATCACCATAATGTACGGTTTGATAGGAAATGGATTGATTCGTTAATTTCATGTCATGCTTTCCAAGCAAGTGTGCTCTGCCAAAAATAGAACTATGATGAATGCTAACTTCTAGTTCATATGGTACATATATTTCAATATTTCCCATGATGTGACGAATGGAAATCACTGCAGTATCTTGTGGGAGCACTGTATTACTCAAATCGATGATACGGTCGCCAAACCCGCCATGTATGTTCACATCGCGCCATTGATAGGCTGCATCATCAGTGAATTGATCACCGAATATTTTATGTTTAAAAAGTGGCTTTACAGAAATAACAGCGTCAGACATTCCTTCTTCATTAACGGAAAATCTTGGTTTAATAACGACTGCTTCCTTCTTTGATTTGGAATAATCGATAATAAATGAAACAATAATTGCCACTAGTAAAAAACGGACAGCAAGTGTATTTAAAATAGCGAAGATGAATCCAATAACACCAATCCAAAATACAATTTTTCCCCATAAATGGTCAAAGTATTTTTTTCCGACATAAATCATGCATCCACAAAATAGAGCAGAAAAGATCATCCCGCCCTGGAAAAAGGCGATCTCAATAATAAAGAGGATCACACCAATGATCAATATCCAATTTAATCTGTCCGTTGTTAGTCTATCAAACACCGATGTGCCCCCCTTTTTTTCTATAAAAAAGACTTGATTTAGGCGGAGTTCGCATCCTACCTGAAAAGGCAGAATTCATAGTAACACCGCTTAGGTAATATGTAGAAAGACGCAGTCACCTGCGCCTGTTAATTATATCATTCTTCCTTTAAACTTACATATTACTTCATCTTTAATCAATTTTCATTTTCTTGCATTTCTTCCTCCAGCTTGGCGATTTTGCTGTCGAAGGTACTTTTATAATAGGAACTATTCACTTTATATTCGAGTCCTTCAATGTATTGTTCCATCTCAGCAAAACGAGAAAAAGGCTTGTCCGTAGACTCTGTCACGACTCGATTAATTTGTTGATTTGCATTAGCAATGTTTTCCTTTCCCATCAATTCCATTCGACGCAAATGCATATCTTTGAGTTTATGTTTCATTTCTTCGTATTTCTGTTCGAGTTCTTCCAGTTGTTCTACTGCTTCTTCACGTGAATTCTTCATACGATCTGCTCTCATTTGATACTCTTTATGTTCTTTTAAAGCAAACTCATGCATTTGTTCTTCTCCGGCCTTTTCAGCAATATTTGCTTGCTTTAAACGCTTTTCCGCAAAGTCCTGTGCTTTGTGGTATTCTCTCATAAATTCATCTTTTAATTTATACTGCCGGTCAACCAACTTTCTTACCTTTTCTTTTTCTTGTTCGCTTTGTCGTAAATATTGATTTAAAGCAGACATCGGATTTTTTTGTTCCCTTTTGTCCATCATCATGTGAAGATCTGCTGAAACTGATTCCTTCATACGTGTAAATATATTCGTCATGGTTTTCTCTCCCTTTATAATTAATGGTTTAACTCTGCCCATTCATGTTCAAAATTGGTAAATGGATCATCGTCTTTCATGCTTGCTACAACCGGATCACTATCATCATTCTTCCAGTTTTTATAGATCAAATACAACCCATAAGCTGCTACTATTCCAAGCACCGCATAAATATTGGATAACACGATTCCAATTAAGAATAAACCGACGATTACCCAACCAATCTTGCCTGCAGTTGAATCGCTCTTTATAAATTGCTTAAAAACGATATACAATAACCAGATTCCTAGTCCCAGAAATGCCATTGGACCAAGATTAGCCAATAATACGAGCAAAGCAATTAATCCCGCAACAAACAACATAAATTTCTTCATTTACTGCGCCTCCTTTCTTGATCTTAGATTCATGTTACAAGAAAAAAAGGACTCCGGTAATGAGCCTGCGCCATATTTTCCTCTAGGTCTAAGGGCGTATGCGTCAGTCCCCCGCCAAGTAATCTGAATCGGAGGAAAACACGGAAAGCGCGCTCTTTGACGCCCTTCAAGTACCCGGAATCAGAGGAAACCACAGATAGCGCGCTCCTTGGCGCCCTCCAAGTACCCGGAATCAGAGGAAACCGCAGATAGCGCGCTCCTAGGCGACCTCCAAGTACCCGGAATCAGAGAAAACCCCAAATAGCGCGCTCCTTGGCGCCCCACAAGTACCCGGAATCAGAGGAAACCCCAAATAGCGCGCTCTTTGACGCCCTTCAAGTACCCGGAATCAGAGGAAACCGCAGATAGCGCGCTCTTTGGAGCCCTTCAAGTACCCGGAATCAGAGGAAACCCCAAATAGCGCGCTCCTTAAGGCCCTCCAAGTAACCAAAATCCGAATAAAAACATAAAAATCGTATGATCCGTGAATCACTACGGATCATACGATTTATTTAGGCTTCTTTTTTATTCCTTCTTGTAATGCGAGCTGTTAAGTCATCAAATAATGTGTAAATCACGGGTATCAGGAGCAATGTGAATAAACTTGCTACGGATAATCCAAAAATGATGGTGACAGCTAATGGTTGCTGCATTTCAGCACCTTCACCTAGGGCGAGGCCTAACGGGATCATCGCCAGGACGGTCGTTAAGGTCGTCATGAGAATCGGACGTAATCTGCTTCGACCTGCTTCAAGAATGGCTTCATATCGCTCCATCCCATTTCGCCGCAGTATATTAATATAGTCAACAAGAATGATAGAGTTGTTCACCACGATTCCGGCGAGCATAATAATACCGATAAAGCTCGGAATACTGAATGGTATTCCAACAAGCAAGTGTCCTAGAATGACGCCAATAATAGTTGCTGGCATCGAGAACATGATAATGAATGGGAATAAGAAATTCTCAAATTGCACAGCCATCACAGCATATACTAAGAAGATCGAGAACACTAAGGCAAGTGCAAGATCTGCAAATGAATCAGCCATATCCTCTGCTTCGCCACCAATATTATAACTGTAGCCTTCCGGTAAATCCATCTCCGCTAATTGTGCTTCTACATCAGCCACGATTCCACCAAGATCCCGCTCAACAATATCACTTGTCACATTCATTTGGGGTTGTTGGTCTTCACGCAATAAGGTAACGGATCCTTGCATTTCATTAAATGTTGCTACTTCAGCTAAATCAATTGTAGCTCCTGTTGGTGTTTGGATTTTCATATCTTCGAGATCACCAATTGAAGCTCGCTCATTTTCTGGATATAACAGCGTCACATCCATTTCCTGACCTGCTTCACGATACTGTGTTGCTAATTGACCTGTAAATTGGAGATCAATTTGGCCAGACACTTGTTCCTGATCTAGGCCGTATGTTGCTGCTTTTTCCTTGTCAATAACAATCGACATTTGTGGTACACCTGTTGTTGCTGATGATTCCGGATTATAAATTCCATCAATAGTAGAAATATTATCCACTACTTGATCTCCTATTTCACGCAACACCTCATGTTCTGGACCACTGAGCCCAATACTAATCGGGTCACCAAAACTCATACCACTATCAAGTGAGCCTACGGTTATCTCTACACTTGGAATCGTTGCTAAATCTTCATCCAGCGTTTGAACAACTTCTGTTGTTGTTTGATCTCTGTCAGCTGCCGGGACTAATTGGATTGTATAGGATGCGCTACTTGCATCGCCACCGCCCATACCACCAAAATCACCGCCACCAACACTCAGAAAACTTGTTTCAATGATTGCCTCATAATCGTCTAGCTTTTCATTCACTTGCTCGACAATACCTTCTGTATAGGCGAGTGAACTACCTGGTGTTGTTTCAACTGTAACGTCAATCTGCCCTTCATCTGCGGATGGGATAAACTCAGCCCCGATGAATGGGATCAATGCTAAGCTTGCTACGATAGTAATCAGCGTTCCTATAATCGTTGTTTTTCTAAATTTTAACACTCTTTTTAAGACGGAACGATAGAGATTATTCAACCATTCTAAGAACCGGTCAAACCAATAGGTACTGCCTTTCTCGTCCATTGCTTTTGACAATAGTTTGGAAGAGAGCATTGGGACCAATGTTACGGCTACAACCAAAGATGCAATAAGTGAGAATGAAACAGTTAAAGCCAATGGTGTAAATAAATCAGACGCGATTCCCTCGACATAAACAATCGGTAAAAACACAACTAATGTTGTCGTTGTCGAAGCAATAACAGCAGGTGCTAATTCAGAAGCCCCTTTTGTTGCTGATTCAAATAAACTGTAGCCCTTTTGCCGGTAGGAATAAATATTCTCTAAAATAACGATCGAACTATCGACCATCATTCCCAGTCCTAAAGCAAGCCCACCAAGCGTTAGAACGTTCAGCGATTCTCCCGTAAAGTACATGAGGGAAAATGTTGAGACGACTGCGATTGGGATCGATACCCCAATAACGATTGTTGCCCGAATACTTTTCAGGAAGAGAAGCAAGACCAAAATTGAAATGGCTCCTCCGATTAAAATATTGATAACAACAGAGTCAATCGACATTTGAATAAACTCTGATGTATCAATGACAACATCTAGATTGACATCATCCGCTAATTCTCCTTCAATACTAGTGATGCTGTCCTTTATATTATCCGCTACATCAACAGTGTTCCCATCTGTTTTTTTCATAACAGATAGGACAAGAGAGGGTTCTCCATTAACAAGTGTTAACGATGAGGAATCTTTATACGTATCCTTTACCTCTGCAACGTCTTCAATATGAAGCGTTGCCCCTTCTTCCGTTTGGACAATCGTTTGTTTGATATCTTCTATCGACTCAAACTCTCCGGTTACACGGATTTGTAAGTCTTGATTTCCTTTATCAATTTTCCCAACGGATGCTGATTCATTTGAGCTATTCACAGCTTGGATGAGCGCATCCGTAGTAATCCCATATTCTTGCAATTTAGATTCATCTAAAATAAGCTGGATTTCTCGCTCTTTATCACCTTCAACCGAAACAGAGGCGACCCCTTCTTGGCGTTCAAAGAAAGGTACGATCTCCTCATCGGCAATTTTCGTGAGTGTTGCGGCATCTTTACCGGTTACACTCACCCACATTACAGGTAATTCATCTGGGCTAAATCGCAGCACACTGGGATCGCCTGCTTCACTTGGTAACAGTCCATCAACCTGATCCACCTTCTCACGTACATCAAGTAAGGATTGATCAAGATCGACCCCATTCTTAAACATCATCAAGACGAGAGATGTTCCCGATTGGGATTGAGACTGTACCGTTTCAATTCCTTCGACAGAACTAACCGATGCTTCAATTGGACGACTAATTAAATTCTCTACGTCTTCTGGTGCCGCATCCTCATAGGTTGTTGCTACGACCGCAACCGGTAAGTCAATTTCCGGGAATAGGTCAATGACCAATCCGCGTAAAGAGACGACACCGAGTGCAATAATGGCAATGACAATCATGATGACACCAACAGGACGTTTCACAGATGTATTGATTAACTTCAAGATTTATTACCCTCTTTCACAACTTCAACTTTACTGTCATCTGTCAGTGTAAGTTGCCCATTGGTGACAATTTGATCGCCTTTCTTGATATCGCCTTCTACAGCGGATGTGTCAGATTGAGATTCTTTAACGGTTATCTCCGTTTTTATCGCTTGATTATCTTCAATACGATAGATAAAGGTGCCATCACTCTCTTCAACAATTGCTTCTGTTGGTAAAACGATCGCATCTTTCACTTTATTCTGTGGGATTGTAACTTTAGCAACCATACCCGGTAAGAGCTTCTTATCTTTATTATCAACGATTCCTTCAATTGGATATAATCCGGTGTCATCGGGAATCTTTCCAATTGATGTGATCTCTACTTTATATTCGTCGCCATCAATTAACGTCGTGACCGTGTCATCTAGTTTCATAAGTGAGCGAACAGTACTTGTAACCGTTAGTTGAACTTTCATGTCATCGATATCGATCAGGATAGCAAGTGGTTCTTCAGTTGTGGCCATATCACCTTCTTCTGCGCGTAATTCAGCTACTTCACCCGCTCGACTTGCTTTGATATTTTGGAGCCCTGCTTCTGTCTTTAACGTCGCAATATGATCGTCTTTCTCAACCTGATCACCATTTTTTACTTCTAATGCGTCAATTTCACCAGGTAATTGCGCAATAATCGGTGTAGATTGTGCAGGTTCTACACGTCCATAAATTGATTTATGAATGACAAAATCTTCTTTGACTGCCTCTATCGTTTCGACAGGGACCATGACGTCCTCTTCTTCTACTTTTGTATCATCGTCATCATTACAGGCAGCTAATAAACTGATTAGTACTATCGCTGTTATAGCTAAGAGCTGTTTCTTCATTTTTAGTGACTCCCTCCATTTTATTCAATCAATTAAGATCTAGCAAAATCGCCAATTCTTCACATTCCACTTTTAATTCCGGGATTGGTTCTATTAAAGCGAGCATTCCTTTAATCAATAACCGTTCATTTGTACCTTTATCGTGTTTAGCCAGGATGAGATCAACGATGGTAAATAATTTATCCTTTTCGTCGATAGCAAGCTGAAGTTCCATTATCTTTTTTCGCATGGACTTCATTATCGTCTCCACTTGCTCTTCCTTTGATTGTTTGCTAACGCATAGATTACGAAGATTCGATCCTTCTTTAGATGAAACGAGTGGTTCCTCATCCTCCGCCAATAAACCATCAACAAGCGTATCTAATCGTTTCACTAGATAGCCCCCGACCCGACTTTTGTCAATGTGCAGGTCATTCGTCACAATCCGTTGATAATATCCATTCATGAGTCCCTCTAATTGAATAATGATATCAAAGAGGTATCTTTCCACCTTTTCACCATAGATCGCTTGCACATTTCCCTTTAACCATTGGAAGCTTTCATTCTTCATCCTTTCAAAGAGTTCTTCACCTTTCGGACCCATTGAAATATCTTCCTGGAAGTACACCATAATAAAATCTCTACGTTCGTGAATATACGTTGCCATAGCTGTGATTTGATTGGCCAATACTTCTCTTGGCATGAGCTCTTCCGTCGATAATTGCTCTACGTGGCGACTTATTTGCTTATGTAAAAAGTCAGTCGCTGTCGTCAAAAACTCCTCTTTCGATTGAAAGTATAAGTAAAATCCGCCTTTGGAAATGCCTGCTTCCGTTGCAATCTCCTGTACAGATGTTTTGTGATAGCCTTTCAGCGTAAATAATCTCATACCGGATTCAATCAACTTCACTTTCTTTTCATTCATCGTGAATCCCACTCTTCCCTCATGACTGACCAGTCAGTCATCGGTTAATAAATTAGTAATTTCTTACGTTATCATACATGGATACAACCCCGTTTGCAAATTCTTTTATCCCGCTCATTCGTGTTTAATCATAAAAGTGAAAATAACCTCCCATCTCATCTGGGAGGTTATCTTTAGTCCATGTTAATGGAATTCATTCATGTATCTGGTAGATCTGTTTGTTATTAACGCGTATCCTCATTTGGATCTAGATCATCTTCCCCTTCTCTTGGAAGATCCTGATCATCATTACGATCTTGGTTATCGTTACGATCCTGATTATCATTACGATCCTGATTATCGTTGTTATCATTTTCATTTAGATCTTGTTTGTTCTGCTCTTCTAGGGGCTCATCCTCAACTGGATCATTATTATCGTTTGTATTACAACCTGTAATCAAGAATAACGCTAGTAGTGGGGCAACAATCGATACCGACCATTTCTTCATCATCAGCTATCCCTCCTTTAATGATTTGCTTTCGAGATTAGCTTATCCATATCTAAACAACTGATACTCCTTTTCTTAAAGATATACAATAAAAAAACCTCCTATTAAATATAGAAGGTTAGGGTAATTATGAAATTCAATCTTATTTAATGAATTTCATAATACCGGTTTAGTGCAACATCAATACAACATATAGTTTCGTTGATCCGTTCTTAACTACATATTGTATCGATGTTGCCGATTTTGGCAATTATGAAATTCATTCTATTGAATAGCAAACATGATTTCTGCTTGGCAAGCGAGTTCACCATTTACCGTTGCTCGGCCTTTACCTTTGCCAATGGGACCCTTCATGCGAAGGATTTCAACTTCGAGTTTAAGCTCATCCCCTGGTACAACTTGACGCTTGAAACGGCATTTATCTACACCTGCTAAGAAACCGATTTTCCCTTTATTTTGTTCCATGCCTAAGACAGCAATGGCACCAACTTGTGCAAGTGATTCAAGAATTAATACACCAGGCATTACCGGATAGTCTGGAAAATGCCCTTGAAAAAATGGTTCATTAATCGTTACATTTTTATAGCCAACGACTCGTTCTCCCTCTTCCATCTCTGTTACCTTATCGACTAATAAGAATGGATAACGATGAGGAATCAATTCTTTTATTTGTTGAATATCCAGCATATGTATAACGCCCCTTTTATATACTATGACAGCTCTAATTTCTCTAGGCAACTTTTATATTTTCATTTAGAGTAAATTTATGTTTAAACATAGATAGAATGAGGTAATACTATTACCACAGTTGTGAACAGCCGTAAGCAACGGCGATACCGATGAGTTACAATTAAATATTTTATTTCAATCTGGTAGCGAACAGTAGAGAGGAGGTTATTCGATGCTTTGGACAATATTTATCATCTTAATTATTTTGTGGGTGTTAGGATTCTCATTCAATGTTGCGGGTGGACTCGTGCACATTTTACTTGTCATCGCCTTAATTGTTCTCATTTTCCGATTAGTGACAGGCCGAACGCCTTGAATAAAGGATTCTCGTGATACGGAGCAATAGATAACAAACCGTTTATTCACTATTCTATCTTTTTAACAATATCAATAATATGTTGCCACGTACTTTTTTCTAAAACATCACGTGCACTTCCGTCACCAAGAACACTGTATCCGATCATTGCACCAATAATAAGTGCGATGGCACAAACAATGATCACAACAATAATGCGTAGCCAAATAGGGAATACGCGACGCCTTCTTTTGACGTGTTTTCCCTTAGCTACGTGTTTCTTTTCTTTCTTAAATTGCCTTCTTGTCGGTACTTCTTCTACGCTGTCTTCGGGCTTTATCGTTAACATGATTTGTTTCACCTGAATTCGCAATGACCAATTGAAGTCATTGCCATGTTTATCTGGATAAGGATGATGGACGCTTAGCACGTTGTCACTCATCCCATTTATGAGATTCATCCAGATTTAAATCGCTTTTTTTCCATCGATTTTATCAATGTTTTCGAGCATCATACCGGTTCCTTTGGCGACACAATTCATCGGCTCTTCAGCAACAAACACAGGAACCATCAGTTCATTCGCTAGTAACTGGTCAATGCCATGAATCATTGCGCCTCCACCTGTTAAAATAACACCCCGGTCAATAATATCTGCTGATAATTCCGGTGGTGTTTGTTCCAGAACAGTTCTTGCTGCCTGTGTAATTAAGGATACGGGTTCACGTAATGCTTTTTCAATCTCAGCGGAATTCACTGTAATGGTACGTGGTAATCCACTTACAATATCACGACCACGGATGGATTGTTCTTCATCACGCCCACCTGCAAATACGGTTGCGACTTCTATTTTAATGTTTTCGGATGTACGCTCACCGATTAACAGTTTATATTCATCCTTGATATACTGTAAGATCGCGACATCAAACTTATCACCGGCCATTTTAATTGATTCCGCATTTACAATATCACCCATGGATAGAACAGCTACATCTGTTGTACCCCCACCAATATCGATGACCATATTCCCACTCGGTTGGAATATATCCATACCTGCGCCGATTGCGGCTACTTTTGGTTCTTCTTCAAGATAAATCCTCTTACCGCCCGATTTCTCAGCCGCTTCTTTAATTGCTTTTTGTTCCACTTTTGTAATATTCGTTGGACAACAAATGAGCATTCTCGGTTTAGAGAGAAAGCCTTTCACCTTAATCTTTGTGATAAAGTGAGTTAACATGGCTTCTGTTACATCAAAGTCTGCGATTACACCATCTTTTAATGGACGAATTGCTTGAATATTTCCTGGTGTACGACCAACCATTCGATAGGCTGATTCCCCAACCTCAAGTACTCTCCCTGAGCCTCGTTCCATCGCCACAACAGCTGGTTCGCTTAAAACGATTCCTTTACCTCTCATATGAATCAACACATTGGCAGTTCCAAGATCAATTCCGACATCCCTGGAAAACATAAATCATAATCCTCCTATTTTAAAGCGCCATCTCGCATCTGTTTGTACAACAAATGCTACTATTGAGCATATATATTTATTTGTTAGCATAAAAAATACGTCCTTTTAAGGAACGGTGTCTGAGTTGTTATTATATATTACCACAAATATTAGCAAATAACTTCCAATATCGCAAGTTTAAAAAGGTTTATTTTACAAAATATGTGAATGAACTCATTCGTGTTCGCGTTTTTAAAAACCCAGCTAGATCAACG
>Ga0209487_1003654_pt1 | contig 12003 bp, 9 predicted proteins | sample Poulit2012_FD_187524 | JGI IMG/M metagenome (GOLD analysis project Ga0209487, IMG submission 187524) | Agricultural soil microbial communities from Georgia to study Nitrogen management - Poultry litter 2012 (SPAdes) (version 2) | ecosystem: Environmental > Terrestrial > Soil > Agricultural land... | reverse complement strand
TGATCGAGGATGGCTCGGTGGGCTCGGCCGGAGTGGGCGTTGGACACGATGCCCACGGGCACGCCGAGCTCGGCGGCGGTGTCGAGGAGCTCGACGAGGCCGGGGCGCAGGGTGTGCTCGGAGCTGCGGATGGTCAGTTCGCGCTGGAGTTCGCCGGCATGACCGATGAGGACTTCGCGTTCGGCGGCCGGAAGCGGCGAAGCGTAGAAGTCGCGCCAGATGGTGCGGTGGTCGAGCTCGGTCGGCTCCAGCAGCCGCGATTGGCTGTTCTTCCAATCGCGCAGAGCGACACCGCCTGCCGCGAAGACGGACGCGAGCTCGTCCGGGCTGCGGTGATGTCCGGCCCTGGCCAGCAGCTGCGCGGCGATCCGGGCGACCTCGAGGCCGGCCTCGGGTCTCTTATGAGTGGAGAAGACGACTCCGCCGAAGTCGAGCAGCAGCGCCTCGGGGCGCAGGGTCGGCGTCGAGTCATCGTCCCCGGCGGCAGCGGTGCGGCCGGGCGGGATCAGGAGGGTTTCTGCAGTCGTCATAGTTGACGAGATTAGGGACGGTCGGCGAATTCGTGGCGTCGCCTCGACGGACTCCAGGTGAACGGAACGGGAACTCTGGAACGTTCCAGAACGGGTGACGCCCGCTGCCGGGCCGCCCTGGGGCAAGATGGTCGATATGCCTCACAGACCGACGATCAATGATGTGGCCGCACACGCCGGCGTTTCGAAGTCACTCGTATCCCTGGCGCTGCGCGGGGACGCCGGGGTCGGCGAGGCCACCCGGACGCGGATCCTGGAGTCGGCCGATGCGCTGGGATATCGCTCGAACATCCTCGCCCGCGGCCTGCGCCAGGGCAGGACGATGACCATCGGCGTCGTCCTCTCGAGCCTGACCAATCCGTACCACACCGAGGTCGCCGCCGCCGTCGAGGAGGCCGCAGAGCACGAGGGGCTGTCGGTCCTGCTCGCCCACGGCACGCACCGACGGGACAGACTCGAGGCACGCATCGACCTGCTCCTCGACCTCAGCGTCGACGGCCTGGTCATCGTGTCCTCGTGGATCGGCGCCGAGGCCCTCGAGCGGGCCGGGAGGCGAGCACCGGTGGTCATGGTCGGCCGCACGGAGGACGACGTGCCCGGAGTCGACAGCGTCAACAACGATGACGAGCACGGCGCGAGTCTGGCCATCGACCACTTCCTCGCCGCCGGCCACACTCGCATCGCCCATATCAGCGCTTCGTCCCGCCCATCGGGTGCGGCTCGTCGCCGCGGGTATCTCCAGGCCATGGACGCAGCCGGGCTGAGCGGGAATGCGCGGATCATCGATCGGTCCACCGACGCCGAGGCGCTGCCCACCCAGCTGTCGGAGACCCTGTCCGATGGCTTCGATGCGTTCTTCGCCCGCAATGACGTCGAGGCCATCGACGTCATGGCCGCCGCTGCCGATCTGGGGCACGAGGTGCCCGAGTCGATCGGCGTCATCGGCTACGACGATTCGGCGCTGGCGCGTCGGGCCCGCCCCGGTCTGACCTCGGTCCAGCAGCGCGCCGAGGTCCTCGGCGCCCGTGCCGTCGAACTGCTGAAGAGCCGAATCGGCGGGCGCAGCGATGACATCCACGACGTCGTCGAGCCGCGACTGCGCGTGCGCGCCTCGACGCGCAGCCCCACGACGGCCGCCGACGACATCGGCTGAGACTGCTGGCATTGCACTGGCGCCCTCTCCGTCAGGACGGTGACAGAAATGTCGCTATCTGCTCCAACATCTCGCCCCTGAGGGAGTAATACGACCAGATGCCGCGCTTCTCCCGGTGCAGAACACCGGCATCGACCAGAACCTTCAGATGGTGCGAGACCGTGGGCTGCCCCAAGCCCACCGGATCGATGAGATCGCAGACGCAGGCTTCGTTGCCTTCATGTGATGCAACAAGCGAGACGAGCCTCAGCCGAGTCGGGTCGGCGATCGCTTTGAAGATTCTGGCGAACACCTTCGCATCCTCGACGCTCAGCGGATCGCCCGTCAGCGTCGAGCAACACGTTGCCGGGGCTGGCAGAGTCTTTTCAGTCTTCACTCTTCCATTATGCCCATACATTGACAGTTGTCGATACGAAATGGTTCGATTCATATCGACAACCATCGATGCATGAGGCTTCGCGGCTTCCGGCGTCGCCACTTTATCTGAGGAGTTCGATGACCACCCCCACCAACGTCGACGCGGCTGACCCCGTTCCGGCAAAGCTATCGACACTGGATCGGTTTCTGCCGGTGTGGATCATCGCAGCAATGGCCACCGGCCTCCTGCTGGGACGGCTCGTCCCCGGTATCGGACAGGCCCTGGACTCGGTGAAGATCGCTGATGTCTCACTGCCGATCGCTGTGGGACTGCTGGTGATGATGTACCCGGTGTTGGCCAAGGTGCGCTACAACGAGACCGGTCACGTACTGGCCGATAAGAAGCTGATGATCACATCTCTGGTCATCAACTGGTTGGCCGCGCCCGCATTCATGTTCGCGCTCGCGTGGCTATTCCTCCCCGACCTTCCCGAATACCGCACCGGGCTGATCATCGTCGGCTTGGCACGCTGCATTGCGATGGTCCTCATCTGGAACGATCTCGCCTGCGGTGACCGCGAAGCCGCCGCCGTGCTCGTCGCGATCAATTCGGTCTTCCAGGTCCTGGCCTTCGGCCTCCTCGGCTGGTTCTATCTCCAATGGTTGCCGAACCTGCTCGGACTGCCGACCACGAGCAGTGAGTTCTCCTTCTGGGCCATCACTGCCAGCGTGCTCGTCTTCCTCGGCATTCCACTGATTGCAGGCTTTCTCACCCGCACCATCGGAGAAAGGGCGAAGGGCCGTGAATGGTACGAAGACCGGTTCCTGCCGCGCGTCGGTCCCTGGGCACTCTACGGACTGCTGTTCACCATCGTCCTCCTCTTCGCACTTCAAGGCGGAGAGATCACTTCGAATCCCTTGAATGTCGCGCGCATCGCACTGCCATTGCTGGTTTACTTCGTGGTTGTCTTCGCCATCGGCATGATCACCGGACGCGTCCTGAGCCTCGGCTACGAGAAGACGACCACGCTGGCGTTCACCGCGGCGGGCAACAACTTCGAACTCGCCATCGCTGTCGCCATCGGCACCTTTGGAGTCGCCTCGGGGCAGGCGTTGGCCGGTGTCGTTGGCCCACTCATCGAAGTCCCGATCCTCGTGGCGCTCGTCTACGTGGCCCTCTGGTCACGACCCCGGCTGTTCCCGACTCAACCCACGACCACGGACCTGGAGACTCATCATGCCTGACACCACAGCCACCACCGACCTGCCGGTCGCAGTGATCGGGGCCGGACCGACCGGTCTCGCCGCAGCCGCCCATCTGGTGACGCGAGGGATCGACCCCATCGTATTCGAGGCCGGCCCCACACCGGCCGCAGCCGTTCTTGAATGGGGCCACATCGGTCTCTTCTCTCCGTGGAAGTACAACATCGATCAAGCCGCACGCACACTGCTCGAATCCGTGGATTGGCAGGAACCCGACGGTGATTACCTCCCCACAGGAGCCGAACTCGTAGGCGACTACCTGACACCGCTGGCGAACACTCCCCAGTTGCGCGAGACGATCCACACAAGCACGCGAGTCATCGCCGTGAGCCGGGCCGGTTTGGATCGCACACGCACACCGGGTCGTGAAACTGCGGCCTTCCTCGTCCGAACGCAGAGCACTGATGGCCAGATTGTCGACCATAGGGTCCGTGCCGTCATTGATGCATCCGGCACCTGGGAGACCCCTAACCCACTCGGGCAAGCAGGCCTTCCCGCAATCGGAGAGACGACTGCTCGTGACACGGGGCTCGTGACATCGCCGTTGCCGGATGTTCTGGGACGCGACCGGGAGCAGTTCGCCGGTCGGCACACTCTCGTCGTCGGTGCCGGACACTCGGCGGCAAACACTCTGCTGGCGCTGGGCCAGCTCAGTGATGAAGAGCCCAGCACTCGGATCAGTTGGGCCATTCGCGGTGCCGATCCTGCCAGCGTCTACGGTGGCGGCGATCAAGACGGTCTGCCCGCTCGCGGTGCGCTCGGGTCTCAGCTGCGCAACCTCGTCGAATCCGGCCACGTCGAGGTGCACACGTCGATGACCATCACCGGACTCGAATCCTCAGATGGGCTCACCATCACGGGCACCACGCCCGAAGGGCACGTGTCTTTGCAGGTCGATCGGGTTGTCCCGACGACTGGTTTCCGGCCGAATCGGGACTTCCTACGTGAGGTTCGACTCGATCTCGACCCGGTGGTGGAAGCGCCCACGAAGCTCGGTCCGCTCATCGACCCGGAACACCACAGCTGCGGGACCGTTCCACCGCATGGAGCCCGTCTGTTGGCCCATCCGGAGAAGGACTTCTACATCGTCGGGATGAAATCGTATGGTCGCGCGCCCACGTTCCTCATGTTCACCGGTTACGAACAGGTCCGTTCCATCGTCGCCGCTCTGGCCGGCGATCAGGCTGGCGCCGACAGGGTCGAACTCGTCCTCCCCGAGACAGGGGTCTGCTCTGCTGATATCGGTTCCTCGTGCGATACAAGCGCCGACACTGCCGACGAGAGCACGAACTGCAGCCCTGCTGAACCCGTGAAGATCGGAATCCCCACCGGTTTGGCACATGGGCGCTACAAAGCCGATCCCAAATGACGAGCTCGCTGCGGGCGCGGGCGCATCAGCGCGCCAGCAGCCGCTCCAGCTCGTCGACCGTGCGCACCGGCAGCGAGCACTGGGTGCCGCGGCAGACGATCGCCGTCCCGTCGGGCACCTCGATGGTCGTCCCGTCCGGTCCGGGCACCCCGGTGGTCTCGACGATGAGGGTGACGGCGGGATTCCTGGCCGCGCTGCCGCGCAGCTCCTCGTCCCGGCCGGCGACCCGCACCGGGGCCAGAGCGCGCTCGGCCTGCCAGAGCCCGTGACCGCAGCCGCGAGGTGCGCGTTCGGCGATCGCCCGGTAGGCGCCGAGGAGTCCGTCGCGCAGATCGAGCAGCCGACCGGCTGTCAGGGTCTCATCGGCCCTTTCGGTCTCGGCTCCGAGTTCGGCGAGCAGGAGCACGGCCTCGGCGGCGGCCGAACGTCCCGACGGCACCGTGTTGTCCACGGGATCCGAGGCCCGGACATCGAGGATCTCATCGCCGAGGGAGTCGCTGACCTCGAGGACCTCGTCCTCCTCGTCTATGAAGAGGTCGATCATCCGCGCCCCCAGCCCCGCCAGTGTCGGAACCGAGGCAGCCGGCGCCGAGGCGGCCGCGCCCGGCAGCTGACCGACCGTGATCCCGGCGGTGATGAACTGCGCCCAGTCGGCCAGCCCGCCTCTGCCGGGTCCGGCGACGCCGTCGGTGAAGCTGCGGCGCAAGTCGGCGGGCTGGTCCGTCGAATCGAACCGAGCGTGCATCGCCGACCAGAAGCGCAGGGCGGCCTGTCCCCATTCCTCGGCATCGCCGGAGCCCTCGGCGCCTGTGGTGCCCGGTTCCCGTGCACCCGCGGTGCCGGACTCGGCGGCCCCTGCGCCCACGCCCTTGTACAGGGCCGCCTCGGCGAGGGCGGTGATGGCCAGGGAATTCCACTCGGTGATGATCTTCTCGTCGCGGGCCGGCTGCGCACGTCGGGCGCGGATCGCCGCCAGCGTCTCCCGCTGGGCCCGGGTGGCGTCGATGTCCCAGGGGGCGGGGTGGTCGGCGTCGAAGGGCACGTCCTCCATCCCGAGCCAATCGATGATGCGCACGGCCGCAATCACCTGCCCGGACAGCTCCCCGCCGGCCGGGGAGTCGACGAGTCCGAACAGTCCCGCCTGCCCTGCCTCGGCGAACTCCTCGGGGGTGAAGACATAGGCCGCACCCTCTTCGGAGACCCCATGGGCGTTGAGCGAGTCGGCGTCGAGTGCCGCAATGCAGCCGTCATCGGTCGACAGGTCGCTGATCAGGAAATTCGCGGTGTCGGTGACTTCCCTCTCGGCCAGCGCCAGCCATTTCGAGCCCGGGTCCAGGGCGCGTTCGACCTTGGCCCAGGCGACGACGGCCCGCAGGTAGAGCGCATTGTCGTAGAGCATCTTCTCGAAGTGCGGCACGAACCACTGCCGGTCGACGCTGTAGCGGGCGATCCCGCCGCGCACCTGGTCCCGCATGCCGCCTGCGGCGATCCGGGCGAGGGTTCCGCGGACGGCGATGAGGCAGTCGAGGACCAGCTCGCCGCTGAGGTGGCCGTCGGCGCCGAGCCAGCCGAGCCGTCCCTCGGCCCGGACCCGCGACACCGGGTGGTCGTCGGCCTCAGCCGCACTCGCCGAGGCCGCCCGGCCCCGATCCTCGTCTCCGACGGAGCCGCCTCCACCTTCCTCGGCGGTTCCGCCCAGGCGCACGAATGCGGCCAAGAGCTGCAGGATGTTCATCATCGGCGGGAACTTCGGTGCCGGACCGAACCCGCCCCAGGCGGGATCGTAGGAATCGAGCAGCGCAGCGGCGGCGGCATCGAGCTCTTCGGCGCTCAGGGACTCGGCGGCCGCCTCGGCGGGCAGGGCGCTGGTCACCGCATCGGCCATCTCGGCCAGCCCGCGGTCCATGCGCTGGGTCATCTGGTCCACCTCGTCACGGCGATCGGTCCACGTCTGGGACACGGCCGTGAGCACCTGGGTGAACGAGGGCAGATTGCCGCGCGGGGACGGCGGGAAGTACGTGCCGGCGTAGAAGGGGCTGCCGGCGGGAGTGGCGAAGATCGTCATCGGCCACCCGCCCTGACCGGTCATCGCCTGCAGCGCATTCATGTAATAGGAGTCGATGTCGGGCAGTTCCTCGCGATCGATCTTCACGGGGACGAACCGGTCGTTGAGCAGCGCGGCGAGCGCCTCGTCCTCGAAGGACTCGTGGGCCATGACGTGGCACCAATGGCAGGTGGAGTAACCGATCGAGATCAGGAGGGGCACGTCCCGGCGGGCCGCCTCGGCGAGGGCGTCCTTCGTCCACATCCGCCAGTCGACGGGATTGTCGGCGTGCGCGCGGAGGTAGGGGCTGGTCGAGGTGGCGAGTTCATTCGGCATGGACCCAGCGTCTCACTTCGGGCCGGTCGTGGCGAGGGCCGGAGGACTTTTGAACACAAGGCACCTGGTTCTATGCGATCATGAGGTCATGAGCGTAACCACCGCGGGAGCCGCGCATGACGACACTGCCCCTGCCGCCCTGTCCGATGCCGGAGTGTCCACCACCGTCGTCGCCTTCGCCGTCTTCATCGCGGCATGGATCGGCGCGAAGCTGACCGCCTTCTCGGTCCCGACCAACGGTGCCGGCGGAAGCGATCTCAGTCTCCTCCAGCTCGCACTGTTCCTGCTGGCCGGGGCCGCCGCCCTCGTCACCGGCAGGAGCCTCAAACCGGTCCCCCGCAGCGTCTTCATCGTCCTCACGGCCCTCTACTCCGTGGCCTCCGGCCTGATCCCCATCGCCGATCTCGCTGAGGAGGCACCCGTTGCCGACATCGGGCTCTTCACTGCCCTGACGCTGTTCGTCTTCATCGCCGATCTGCTCTACCCGCTCATCGTGGCCGCGGTCCTGGCCGTGACCTTCTCCCGAGTCGCTCCCGCCACCGCCGAGGCTGACGATGTGCAGATCGAGCGCAGCCGGTCGAAGGCCCGTCGCAGCGGTCTGACTGCCGCGTTCGTGCTCCTGGCCGCCGCAGTCGTCACGGCCGGCGTCTGGCTCCTCCGCCAGTTGGCACTCGGAGTCTCGACGGCCGGAGTCTCGGCGCTCTGGTCCTCAGGTGATGCCGTCAATGCCGTCACCGCGGTCGTCGGCGTCGTCGCCGCCGTCGTCGCGCTCCGGTCCGTCGCCGTCTCCCGATCGCTGCCCCACCCCGAGCCGGTCGTCGGCCCGCGCTCGCACCGCGCTCAGCCTCGACTGGCGCAGACGCTGACGTTCTTCACCATCGCCGGCGGGCTCCATTTCTGTCTGCTGTCGACGGCCACCGTGGCCGGATTCCCGTTCGAGCTCGGCGCGGGGTACACGACCTGGCCGCTGGGCATGTGCGTCTTCACCATCGGCGGTCTCGTGCTGGGAGTCGTCACCCTCGATGCCGTGACGAGCCGCCACCTGGACAGACGTGCCATCGCCGGCTGAGCCTCGGACGAATGGACGCCTTTCGACCTGCGCAGACATCGCCGAGGCGGCGCCGCCTCGGCGACGAAGGACTCGTCGGTACAATGCCGTCGGAGGCGTCAATTGCCGCGGCCGGGCTCTCGGCCGCGATGATCGTAAGGAAGTGAGTGGGTGTCTGAGGCCGGTTCCCGTCCCGCCGGAGAACGGCGGCCCGATAGGCCCTCATCCCCGCAGCGCGGCGCCGGTCGGGCACAGTCGGCCCGGACGATCACCATCGACGGCGAACATGCCGGTCGACGCTTGGACAAGTTCCTGCGCTCCCAGCTCAAGTCAGTCCCGGCCGGGCTGCTGTTCCGGCTGCTGCGGCAGGGCAGGCTGCGCGTCAACGGTCGCAAGGCACAGCAGAACTACCGACTGCAGGCCGGCGATGTCATCAGCGTTCCCGAACTGCGGATCGACTCCGCTCCGGCCCCGAAGCCTGCCGTGCCCGCCTCCCTGCTCGATTCGCTGCGCGGTGCCGTCGTCCACGAAGACGAGGACCTCCTGGTCATCGACAAACCGGCCGGCATGGCCGTCCACCGGGGCACCGATGTCTCGGCCGGGGTGATCGAAGCGCTCCGGCATCTCCGGCCCGAACTGCCCGAACTGGAGCTCAGCCACCGCCTCGACCGTGGCACGTCCGGCCTGCTGGCGCTGGCGAAGACCCCTTCGATGCTGCGTTACCTCCACGAACTCCTGCGCGAGAGGGAGGACGAGATCGAGCGCCACTATCTGGCCGTCGTCGCCGGAGCCTGGCCGGCGGACACGCAGATCCTGGATGCGCCGCTGCGCCGCGAGGAATCCGGCATGGTCGTCGACGCGACCGGCCAGCGAGCCGAAACCCGAGTCCGGGTCAAGCGACGGCTCGGGAAGCGAGCCACCCTCGTCGGCGTTCGGCTGCTGACGGGACGCAAACATCAGATCCGGGTCCATCTCAGCCATGCGGGCCATCCCGTCGTCGGTGACGACCGCTACGGGGACCGCGAGTTCAACCAGCGCGTGCCCGGCCTCGGCGGCAACGGGATCTATCTGCACGCCGCCAAACTGGTCATCCCCAAGCCCGACGGCACGGACCTCGAGGTCACGGCGCCGACTCCTCGACGCTGGAACAAGCTGCTGAACTCCCGCCGGTGACCGACGGTCTTCGCGACTGACGCCGAGGCCGAACGAGACGTTCGGGGCCGCCTGCCGATACCCTCTTCCCCTGGACGGCCCATGCTTCTACACTTTGTAGAAACGTGGTGCGGGCGCCGCGCCCGGCATCTGCCGCTCTGACAGGAGGCTGAAGATGAACTCGGAATCGACTTTTGCGCTCGATGCGAAGGACTGCTGGGAGTGCCTGCGGTCCACATCCATCGGCCGGCTGGCCGTCATCGTCGACGACTGGCCCGAGATCTTCCCCGTCAACTACGCCATCGAACACTCCGCCCTCGTCATCCGCACCGGCGAGGGCACCAAGGTCGACGCCATCCGCGCCCACCCTCGTGTGGCGTTCGAGATCGACGGCGTCGACACCGAGGACGGCACCGCGTTCAGCGTCGTCGTCAAGGGCAACGCGAAGGAGATCAACGCGCCCGAGGATCTGCAGGAGACTCTCTCCCTCGACGTGGCCCCTCTGCAGTCGGGGACGAAGAACCATTTCATCCGCATCCTCGCCGAGGAGGTCACCGGCCGTCGCTTCCCCGTCACCGACCCCTCGGACTGGGAGACCGACCTGAGCCACGTCGCCCGGGCCCCGCGCGAGTAGTCGAGCGGTCCCCGCGCGAGCAGCCGGGCGGACCCCGCGCGAGCAGTCGGGCAGGTATCACGCGAGTGGCTGGGTAGACACCGCGAGTGGCCGGCGGGACTCGAGGACCGACCGCTGAACCGAGGGTCTTGACCCGAGATTCAGAGGGTCTCGACGATCTCGACGAGACGATCCGGGGCGTTCGTGATGATCCCGTCGGCTCCGGCGTCGATGGCGCGTTCCATCCCAGCCGCCTCGTCGACGGTCCACACGAGGCTCGACATGCCCAGTTCGTGCACGCAGCGGAGGAATTCGGGATCGGCGCCGAGGTACTCGGGATTGACCTGGTCGACCCACTCGGCGAAGTCGACCAGCTCGTCCGGGCAGGGTCGCCCGATCACACCGACGGGGATCTCCGGGGCCAGGGAATGGAAGCGGCGGACGAAGGACCAGTTCGCCGACTGCACGACGAGCATGCCGGCCGCCAACGCCCGCTCGAGATAGTTCGGCACGGCCTCCAGAGCGGCCACGATCGCCTCGGCGATGGCCGGATAGAGCTCGGGGTGCTTGACCTCGAGCAGCAGTCCCGTGCGGGTGTCGTGGACGAGGGTGAGCACCTCGGCGAGGCGGGGCACGCGAATGGCGGCGAATTCCTCACCCTTCCAGCCTCCGGCATCGAGCGTGGCGATCTGGGCGGCGTTCATTCCGGCGATGCTGCGGTCGGTCCGATTCGGGTAGAGCTTGCGGGCGTCCGTGGTGCGGTCGACGGTGGTGTCGTGCATGATGACCAACTCACCGTCGGCGCTCATGTGCACATCGGTCTCGATCATGTCCGCGCCCTGGTCGATGCCGGCCATGAACGCCGGGATCGTGTTCTCCGGCCATGTTTCGGACGCGCCTCGATGGGCGATGACCAGGGGCGGAACGCGGGTGCGGGACGGATCGGCGCTGTTCGGTGCTGTGGGGTCGACGGTGCGGCGGGGCGTCGGTCCGGCGGTCGGTGTCACGAGGGTGATGGGCATGTCAGGACTCCTCCACGGAGGCTGCGGGATCTGAGCGAAGATCCGTGCGGATCTCCGGTTGTGCGGTGCAGGGTCGCGATCTGCGATGGCGGCCAGACTAATCGTCGCGGGCAAGCTCCCGATGATGCGCGGGTGGACGGGACGTGAATCCTGTCCGTGCCCCGACTGCGTGTTCGCCCTGCAGCGCCTCCACTCCTCGGGAAGGGCCGTTCCACGCCCCGACGTGCCGCTGGGGAGGGGCCGGCGTCGGCGGACTGCGGGGACAGGTGGCAGACTGTAACCAACCACGGACGGAGTTCTGAACCTCCGATCCTCACAGCACGATTGCCGAAGGAGGCTCAGTTCGATGGAGATGCTCCAGGGCGTGTTCGACAATGTCAGCACCGTCTCGTCATACATCCTCGTGGCTGTTCTCATCCCCACTGGTCTGTACTTCACCATCAGCACAGGAGTGGTGCAGGTGCGACTGCTGCCCGAGATGTTCCGCACGCTGGTGGAGCCGGGCGGACGGGACTCGGAGGGCAACCGGAACATCTCCCCGTTCCGCGCCTTCTCCATCTCAGCGGCGTCGCGAGTCGGCACGGCGAACATCGCCGGCGTCGCCCTGGCCATCTCCCTCGGCGGTCCCGGAGCGATGTTCTGGATGTGGCTGACGGCCATCGTCGGCGGTGCGACGGCCTTCGCCGAGTCCGCCCTCGGACAGCTCTACAAGCTCAAGGACGGCCCGAACTTCCGAGGCGGCCCGGCCTACTACATCAGGCACGGCCTGAACATGAAGTGGCTCGGACTGATCTTCGCCCTGATCGTGGCCATCACCTACGGCATCGTGTTCAACACCGTGCAGTCGAACTCCATCGTCGACGCCGTCGGCGCGTCCTTCGACGTCGACGACTCGAACACCGCCTTCGCGGCGATCGCAGGGGCGATCATCGCCATCGGCGCCTATGCGATCTTCGCCGGCGGCGCTAAGCGCATCTCGAACATCTCCGCCTACCTCGTGCCTATCATGGCCGGTCTCTACCTGATCGTCGGCATCATCGTCGTGGCGATGAACATCGGCGCCGTGCCCGGCATGGTCGCCACGATCTTCTCCGATGCCTTCAGCACGCACTCGAT
>Ga0209487_1003653_pt1 | contig 12004 bp, 12 predicted proteins | sample Poulit2012_FD_187524 | JGI IMG/M metagenome (GOLD analysis project Ga0209487, IMG submission 187524) | Agricultural soil microbial communities from Georgia to study Nitrogen management - Poultry litter 2012 (SPAdes) (version 2) | ecosystem: Environmental > Terrestrial > Soil > Agricultural land... | reverse complement strand
GCATTGAGCAGAGCGAGGAGTGGCTCTCCGGACGCAGGTACCTGGACATGAGCCTACTCGAACCCGAACAAGGCGTCACAGACGAACCTACTCACGCCCAAGGCGAGAACGAGGAGGTCGAGCACATGGCCGCCTAAGCCAAAGAGATCAGGCTTCTGGAGGAATTACAGAACATTTAGGACTTGACTCTCATCTAATTCTTTAGCCTCATATTGCGGGAATCTTGCACTCGCCCCGATTTGTGTTCCCGGAAATAGCAGACGAAGGAAGAACTGAGTACCCAGAACTTCGTATTTACATTCACCAGGCCCCCCAAACGCTGATAAAGTTACATTCACAAGCCCGTCAACGCGCCGTGATCTTTCTGGCGCAAAGCTCCCGAATAGGCCCGACCCACGATTTCGCGGAGTCGATCAGAGAAGGATTTTTTTTCTTTTCGCCGAGTTGAGGAGGTACTGAGGCTTTGTACTCACGGTGGAAGTAGCGGCGAGGTATGAGCCGTTTCTCCACCAAGACATTGATAGTGCCACTCCAATGGGCTGGCATCCGCTTGTTAAAAGCTGAGGGAGTTCGACTTGATTGACGCCAGAAAGTTCGTTCGTAGGAGTCTTTTTCCGCTCGTAACAGCAGCCCTTCTTGCTGCGACAACTATGGTTTCCGCGCAAACCCGCCCTGTTGTTGGTGGCACGCACGGGATGGTCGCATCAAACCACCCGCAAGCTTCGTTTGCCGGGATTGAAATGCTCATGCAAGGCGGCAACGCAGTCGATGCAGCAATAGCTACGGCTGCAGCCCTTGGCGTCGTTGAGCCCTACCTTTCTGGACTGGGTGGGGACGGCTTCATGCTGATTTATGACGCTGAAACAGAGGAAATCAACTTCCTCAACTTCAATGCTCGCTCACCTGGACAGCTCAGCGTAGAAAACTTTGCAGAGCAGCTGGAACGGAATGACGGGCGTATCGATCGCCGCGGGCCACTGAACTCGCTTATCCCAGGGGCAGCAGCGGGCTGGGCAGCCGCTCAGGAGCGGTACGGAACCCTTGATGCAGCCACGCTCCTCGAACCGTCCATCCGCATGGCTCGAAACGGCTATCCTGCAACCGCATTCGCCGTAGGTCAGCACTCAAACGCCATGTCTATCTTCCTCGACTGGGACGAAGCCGGTGCTAACGCCTGGTGGGACGGCGAGGTGCGCCCGCCGCAAGTAGGCGACCTCATATACAACACTCGACTGGCAGACACTTACGAAATCATGGCCGAGAACGGCTTCATGTCCTTCTACGACAGCAGCATCACAGAAGAGATAGTACGGTTCAATAACCTGCACGGTGGTGTCTTCACCCTTGAAGACTTCCAGGGTTTGGAGGCCACTTGGCACGAGCCGCTCACTACCAACTACCGCGGCTACGACATCTACACCCCCCGGCCCAACTCTAGTGGTGGTCTTGCAATTCCCCAGATCCTCAACGTTCTCGAGGGCTACGACCTGGTCGCAATGGGCGAAAACAGCGCTGAGTACATCCACGTAATGGCTGAAGCCATAAAACTCGCTGCTGCTGATCGCACTGAGTGGAGCGGTGACCCCGAGTTCATGGAGAACGAGATACCCTACGATGTACTTCTCTCGAAGGAGTACGCGGACGAACGTCGTGCCCTCATTGATCTCGAACAGGCCTCTGGCGAGTTCCCGGCTGGCGTCGAGCAACCCGGCACCAGCCACATCACAGTCGTCGATTCCGCTGGCAACATGGTTGCGATGACCGTAACCTTGGGATCCGGCTGGGGCAGCGGTTTCATTGCAGGCGAGACCGGAGTTGTACTCAATGACGCCATAAACTGGTTCGAGTTCGACGAGACCAGCCCGGCCTACATCGAGCCTGGTAAGCGGACGCGCTGGAACATGTCGCCCACCATCATTGTTCGCGATGGTGAACCGTTCGCCGCATTGGGCACCCCGGGCGGCACCGGGATTTGGCAAACCCTGCCGCAGGTGATCACCAAGCTTATTGATTTCGAGCTCGACATCCAGAGCGCCATCGAATCACCCCGGTTCGTCTGGACGCTCTCCACCACCACGATTCGACCTGAAGCGCGCATGGCCGATGCTTTCGAGCAGCTTGAAGCCTGGGGCCACACCGTAAACCCGCACCCTGAATGGACTTCCAGTGTTGGAGGAGTAAACGGAATCGTCGTCAATCGTGAGACAGGGGTTCTCCTGGGCGGCGCCGACCCTCGCCGTGACGGTTACGTTATCGGCTGGTAGCACTTAGCAAGGAAACGCGCATCCCTGGTGCTTACGAGACCAGGGATGCCCCTCTATCAGACCACCAAGGAGCCTTTAATGATCAGATTTGACCGTGTAAAAACCGGAATCTTCTCACTGCTTTTCGCCCTTCTCTTCGCCTCAGCTTCCAGCCAGGAAACAGTGCAAATCCAGCCACCGTTGATGATCACCTCGGCAGGCCAAAGTGCAGACGCAGCACTTGTTGAAGTGGTGCTGAGACGTTCGGGAATTACCTCAACACTCAGCGAGCTCCTTGACGAGGACGCATTGGCGGAAAGCGGTGCCCGTACCCTCATTGTCGTCCTTGGCGGAAGTCAGAAAGGGCTCGGCGCGGCCGGCATTAATCCGGAAGAGGAGCTCGCAAGAGTCAACCGGATTCTTGACTGGGCGCAATCTAACGACATGATTCTCGTAGGCGTACACGTAGGCGGCGAAGGCCGTCGCGGCCCACTTTCGGAACGATTCATTGTCGGCACCGCACCACGTATGGACCTGCTCATTGTCACCGCCGAAGGCAATGCCGACAGCTACTTCACTGATGTTGCGGCTTCAGAAGGCATTGAATTCGTAGAACTTGCCGACACCTTCGAGGTAGGTCCGGCCATGCAGGGGTATCTCGTCAATGAATAAACGCGTATTCTTGGCGCTGAACGTCCATTCCGCATCGTTAAATGGGATAACCATCTGAGCGTGGACCAAGGAACGAGTACATTACTCATTGCGGCGGTAATGGTGGGGGTCTTCCTTTTAGCCTGGTGGCGGAATGTCCCCCACATAATTTCGCTGACGATTGCTGCGATCGCGGGCGCGCTCGTGGCAGGACAGGGTCTACCCCTTCGCCACCTTGTCGAAGGCAGTTTCCTGTTCATCGACCTAATCATCATTATTCTTACTGCAACGATCTTCATGGGTGTCTTGAGAGCCAACGGCGCCCTCAGTACCATGATCGGGGATGTCATCAAGACATTCCACAAGTGGCCTCTTGTGCTGCTGTCGATGATGACCCTCGTTGTCATGATTCCTGGAGCGTTCACCGGTTCAGGCACAGCAGCAGTTCTGGCGGTAGGCTCTCTGGTTGGCGCAGTTCTCTTGAACTTGGGGATTCCGAAAGCGAAGGCGACGGCAATTGTCGCGCTGGCGGGGATCGCAGGATCGTTTGCACCACCTGTCAATATCCCCGCAATGGCTATGGCGAACGGCATCAATATGCCTTACGCCGGCATGTTCCTTCCTCTCCTTCTCCTGAGTGTTCCTATCGGCATCTTTACAACACTGGCGCTCGGCGCCCGGCACATACGCCGGGATATGGATGTCGAAGAGATCCTTGGCGGGATATCGGGGCATGAAATGCGCCTCAACAAATTGGCTACTTACGGCCCGCTTGTCTTGGTTATTGCCCTGATGGTGGTAGCACAGGTTTTTCCTGGTATCGGATTAAACCTTGGTACTCCAGTTGTCTTCCTCATCGGGATAATTACAGCCATTCTGCTTAGTCGGGGAAGAGGGCTAAACTTACCGGCCATCACCAGCAACATGATCAGGGAAGCAATGCCGGTAGCCAGCATTCTTGTTGGCGTTGGAGCATTCGTCCAGATAATGACCCTTACTGGTGTACGAGGCCTCTTCGTCATTACCGCGATTACGCTTCCAGACATAGCCCTCTTCATCTTTACCTTCTTCGGCTTTGCGATCGCCGGCAGCCTGCTGGGCTCTTACGGCTCCGGCACTGTGTTCGGCATCCCGGTCGCAATCGCATTCCTTGATCGCGATCCGATCATGGCAATAGTTGGCTTAAGCATCCTCGCTGCGTACTCCAGCCTCACCCCGCCCACGGCCATTGTTGGTCAAGCGGCAGCTGTCGCCATGCAGTACACGAAGGGATACATCTCTCTCCTTCGATTTATGTGGTCGCCCTGGTTCGTCGCAAGCGTAATTGGGCTGCTGGTCGTCGTATATGCCAACCAGCTCACTTTCCTGGTGTTCTTCTGATGAAAACTGAATCCGCACGTCCTGGCCTTCACGAGGAGTTGACCACCTGATGCTCTACGTCTACCTGGGTCTGGTGGGCGTGTTGTGCTTCTTCGTGCTGCGCAACATGTTTCAAGAAAAAAACTTCCTGACGCAACTCTCCTACGCCCTTTTGGCGATCCCACTCCTGCTCCGCTTGCTGGCGGTCAAATAATGCTGCAGAAGTACTTATCTCCTATTCTGTTGCTGGTGGGCGTACTCGTAATCACCATGGTCAGTGGAGCCACCTTCCGCCGCCTGCATACACCCGAAGCTGTACCGCTGGGACCCGGCGTAACAAATAGTGGAATGCTCTCTGACTACCACGCACCACTTGCCGGCGGTCCTGCAGACACGCCCGTCTTTTACCTCCAGGGGGACGAACCGGGCGGCAAGATGGTGATACTGGGTGGCGTGCACCCCAATGAGATCGCAGGGGTACTAGCCGCCACCATAGTCCTGGAAAACGCTGTGGTTGAGCAAGGGGAACTGATCGTCGTGCCCCGGTCTAACGCCAGCGGCTTCACGCACAACAGCCCTGGTCAAGCCGTCCCCTCGTACGTCAACATCCCGACTCCCTGGGGGGAGCGCCAGTTTAGATACGGCGACCGGTTGGTCAACCCGCTGCACCAGTTCCCTGATCCTGATACTCACGTGCACTACCCGTCGGGCTCAGTAGGTCATGGTTCAGAAGCAAGGAATTTGAACCGGAACTTCCCGGGCTTGCCTAACGGGACCCTTACCCAACAGATAGCCTGGGCCATTACGCAAATGACGGACACGAACGATGCGGACATGTTGCTCGACATGCACGAGGCGCGACCTATGAACCCCATAGTGGATGCCCTCATCGCCCACGAGCGAGCAGTTGAAGTTGCTTCATTCGCGATTCTGGACCTTCAGATGCTTGACGGTGTACGCCTGCGCCTCGAGCCTTCCCCCGTGGCGTTACGTGGGCTCACCCACAGAGAAATAGGTGACGCAACTCAAGCACAATCGATGCTGACCGAAACTCCAAACATCGCGATGGACAACCTACGAGGTCCAACAAGCGAGCAACTGGTGCTGGACGGCGTCGACGACTTCATGGCGCGAGCCTCCCGGCAGCGCGGTCTGGTCTATGCGGAGTACGATGAAGAGGAAGGCCTTCCAATCGACGTTCGAATTGCGCGGCACGTGGCTGCGATTACAAGGCTCATTGGTGCCTTTACCGAACTGAACCCCGATAAACCGCTCATCGTTTCTGGAATACCCAGCTACGCTGACATCATGGCGAACGGGGCTGGACACTACCTCCTTCAGCCCGAGGTGGAGTTGCAATAGCTCCGGAGCCCATCCTGGTTACTGCGGCGGGCACGGCCGCGCTGATAGCCGCTGGCTTTGTTCAAGACAAAATCAACCGGCATCAGCGCGCTCGTATCCCCCTGCGGATTCATGTCAACGGAACCCGCGGTAAGAGCACAACGACGCGCCTTATCGCGGAAACACTGAGACATGCAGGCATCCCAACAATGGCAAAACTCACCGGTGAAACACCGGAGGTCATACATCAGGACGGGACAGTAACGCCATTCCCTAGGATCGGGCCGGCGCGAATCCAGGAGCAAACAAGATTCCTCAACATGGCGGCACGAAGAGGCACAACAGCCGTTGTTCTGGAGTGCATGGCCCTCAAGCCCGAATACCAGGCAACAAGCGAGCGCATGATCGCAGCACACCTCGCCGTAATCACGAATGCCCGACTAGACCACATGGAGGAAATGGGACGGGACCGCCACGATGTGACCAGTGTGTTGTGCCAAGTAATTCCCCGGAACGGCATCGTCGTTCTGGGCGAACCTCAACTGCTGGACGTAGCTGGTCCTATTGCTGAACAACGCCAGTGTAGGATTGCAGTGGCAAGGAACGCGCCTGCAGGATCTGGGCTTGAAGCAGCTGTAACTATCTCGCGTCTCGTACTTAGCCAGCTTGATATTCCTCCTGACCAACGCCAGAAGGCAGAGCAATACCTCTCGCGACGCGCTTCCGAAACAGGCTCCGAAGTCGCATCCATTGAGGTGCACGGCTACCGCGCCTTCCCCATGTGGACGGTGAACGATATTGATACCTTCAATATTCTGTGGCCAAAGCTGCCGGAGCGGGCCTGGATGGTGTTCAATCATCGTGCTGATCGTCCCCTGCGAACCCGAAGCTTTGCCCAACTCTTCGGCGACAATGCTGACCGAGTTTCCGGGCTCCTGGTTATAGGAACCCACAGTGCAGTACAGATATTTCGCAAAACTACGCCCCCGCACATACCCATTTACAGAATCAGACGACCTGCCACCTGGAGTGAACTAGCTTTGATGGCCCGTAAAGCAGGAATCGAACCAGGAGCGGCTCTGGTGGGTTGCGGCAACTGGAAAGGCGCTCCCTCCGATGCTGATTGAAGCGAGTGTAGGCCTCAGTGTCATTCTGAACCTGCTGGCACTCGAGCTTGTTGGGTTTTCGGCGGGTGGGGTAATTGTGCCGGGATACCTGGCCCTCTATCTCGACCAACCGCTGCGGCTTATTGCTACTGGCGCTGCCGCGCTGGTAACGCTCGCAGCAGTACTTGCGCTGGGCCGCGTCACTGTACTCTATGGCCGCCGAAAATTCGCAGCGATGCTCCTCGTAGGGTTCCTGGCCAATGCTGGGATGACAGCGCTGCTCACTGCTGCCGTTTCCGCAGGCCCCGCCGCAGCTCATCTCGTTGACCTGCGGGCGATAGGTTATCTGGTACCGGGACTCTTGGCAAACGAAATGTCGAGGCAGGGAGTGCTCGTCACAATAGCAATGACGATGATTGTGACGATCGTAATACGCCTGCTGCTAGACATACTGTTTGGCCCCGTAGCCGGTTCACTCCTATGACGGCAGCATCGTCAACCGCTGACAGCCGGGCAAGATTAGCAATAGTTCTTGTTGCCATTCTCCTGACCGCTGGCTACTACCTCTACTCATTCGGCTTCCAGACCGTCACGGTTTCCCAGTTGGAGGAAATGGCCAGTACTTACCTGCACGAGGGCATGGCCGCAATCTCCAGAGCAAGGGCTCAACAACTACCGAGCGTAGAGTTTAGCTACGACATCAACAACACAGGCCTCGTCGGCTTGAGTTGGAGCGAAATAACCACCAGCGGAGGGAACCTCGAGGCCAAGCGGACAGCCACGGATCCACTATGGGCGGGGACACTGGTCCGTTGGTTTACAGAGGCAGGACTGTCAAAAGGGGATGTCGTTGCAGCAGCCTTTTCAGGTTCGTTCCCCGGTTTGAATCTGGCCGTCATTTCTGCCGCGCGCGCTCTGGAAATTGATCTAGTTGCTATCTCTTCGGTCGGGGCATCGAACTATGGGGCGAACCACCCGGAGTTCACCTGGCTCGACATGGAGCTTGCACTGCTCGAAGCAGGCTGGCCTGAGGAGTATCTCGCCCAAGCAACCGCAATGGGTGGCGCCAGCGACCTGGCCAGAAACCTGGGAGACGAAGGCCAGCAGCTTATTCGCTCGGCGATGGCTCGGCGCGGCGTCACGCAATTGCTGGGCACCAGCTTGTCCGATATGTCCCATGCTCGCCTGGAGTTCCTAAAGCAGGCTGCGGAAGGTCGGCCAATATCTCTCTACGTGAACGTTGGAGGTGCGTCGGCAAGCACCGGCTACTGCCCCGACTGGATCGATATTGGACAAGGCTTTATCAACAGCTTGCCGAACTGTCCAGGCGGCACGCAGGGAGTCATGCATGAAATGCTGTCCCAGGGAGTTCCCGTGCTTAATCTCCTAAACGTCCGGCAACTCGCTTCACAAGCCGGAATTCCTCTGGACCGGCGCTTCCAGGTAGCTACACCATAAGCCAAGGGTTATCCCTGTACAGATTCGCGCCCCTTCCTCTCCTCCACCAATTCGTTTCTGACCTGCGCCAACAACTCCTCATGCGCTTCGAACACCCGGTCGTTCGACTCGAGCGAAGCACCGGGAACCGTCGGGGAAACGAAGGTGGGGAGTTCGATGCCCTGCTCTGCCAGCTTTTGGGCGGTACGGATGACCAGCTCCTGGACTAGCGACATGGCGACAATCGTCGAGGCGCCGCCTACGGGGCGCTGCCAGCCGTCGACGCTGACTAGTGCGTCTTCGATAGGGACGCCGGTGTCGATGACGAGGTCGGAGACGTCGGCGAGGCGCTGGCCGCTGCTGTGCTCTGCCGGGCGGTCGTAGTTTGCCTTCGAGGTGATCGCGACCACCGGAAGGCCACGCTCGCGGCAGTACATGGCCGTTTCGATCGCCGCTGCGTTGCGGCCGCCGTGTGAAATGGCGACAAGGACATCACCGCTGCGGATCGGCTGATGCGAGAGGAAGCGCTCAATGTAACCCTCTTTGCGCTCGAGCCACAGGAGCTCTTTGACTCCGCCTGGGCCCAGGACGTTGTGCCACATCACGCGCGGGTCGGTGAGCGGGTGCAGGCCAACGTAGCCGCCGTAGCGGGGGAAGGCGTCCTGGGTGGGGAGGACCGAGTGGCCGCTGCCGAAGAAGTGCACCAGGTGGCTCCTGGCGAGGGCGCCCGCCATGTGCCCGGCAGCCTGGTCGAGCACTCCGTCCTGGCTCTCGTTGGCGTTCGCGAGGAGTTGGCTTGTACGGCTCAGGAATTCGCTCATCGTTCTTCTCCTTGGGAATGGCGTAGCGTCCAGCTGATGCGGTAGCGGTCCCCGCGCATGACGGAGACGGTGAACTCGAAGGGGCGGCGCTCGTCGCGCGCCAGGCGTTCGACGTGGAAGGCGCAGGCGCCGGGAGTGACGCCCAGGGTGGCGGCGGTCTCCTCGGGGATCGAGGTGACCGTGAAGGTCTCGTGCGCCTCGAACAGCGTCAAACCGTAGTTGGAGGCGAGGACCTCGTAGAGGGAGCCCTGGCGGTCGAGCTGCTCGACCAAATTGGGGAAGCGTTGGGCAGAGAGATAGCTCGTCTGCAGCCCGATCGGCTGCCCGTCGCCGGTCCGCAGGCGGCGGATCCGGTGCACCGAATCGCCCGCGGCCAGCTCGAGGCGGCCGGCGATCGAGGCGCTCGCCGGGACCACCTGCGCCTCCAGAATTTGCGAGCCGGGCGTCAGGCCCAGCGCCTGCATGTCCTGGCTGAACGACACGAGGCCCCGCTCGCCGGCAGTGAGAGTGGGCTTGCGCACGAAGGTGCCCCGGCCCTGCCCGCGCACCAGGTGGCCGTCGCGCACCAGGTTCTGGATCGCCTGGCGTACGGTTACCCGGCTCACGCCGTACACCTCGACAAGCTGCTCCTCGGTGGGGATCTGCTCGCCGGCGCCCCACTCGCCGGAGAGGATGCGCTCGCGCAGCAGCACCTCCAACTGGTGGTAGAGCGGCTCGGGCCGGCTGCGGTCGAGGAGCTTGAGCGTCACTGGAGGAACACCCCCTCCCCCTCGCGCGCGTACACGGCCGCGCCGAAGGCGCCGGCCATGTCCGGGTGCCGGGCGATCAGCAGGCGCGTGGCGCGGACGGTGGGCGAGGCGTACCGCTCGAAGGCGGCCTGCACGGGGCTCAGGAGTTCGTGGACGAGCTGGCTTACTCCGCCCCCTATCACGATTGCACGCACGTCGAAGGCGCTGGCGAGGCCGGCCAGGCCGGCGCCGGTATGCTCCGCGAACTCGTCCAGGACCGTCTGCGCGCGGGTGTCACCCTGCCGGGCGCAGTCGGCGAGCCGCTCCGGCGCGATACCCAACTCGCCCGCCCGCTCCTTCAGGGCAGAGCCACTCGCGACCTCCTCCCAGCTCCCCCGCCTTCTGAGATCTGGCCCGCCGCTGGGCAGCCAGCCGAACGCGCCGGCGGTGCCGTGCTCGCCGCGCAGGAGCCTGCCCGCGCACATGATGGCGCCGCCGACGCCAGTACCGATCGAAACCAAGAGGACGTTCCTTTCACCCTGAGCGGCGCCGAAGCGCGCCTCGCCCAGCAGCGCCAGCTGGCCATCGATCGCCATGCGCACCTCGCGTGCGCCGGTGAGCTTCACGACGTCACCGGCGAGGGGCTTGCCGTTCAGGTAGGGAATATTCGGTGCCCACTCGACCGTACCGCCCAGGAGGCGGGCGGGGAGGGCGATGGAGAGGGTGGGGGGTTCTGCGCCTGAATCTTGCGCGAACATTGTGATGAGCTCGAGGAACTCCTCGTAGTTCGCCGGCAGTGGCCGCCTCCCGAGGGGCCGCGGTTCGCCCTCGCCGTCCCACAGGGCCGCGCGCACATTGGTGCCGCCCGCGTCGATGCCCAGGTACGCGCTCACCCCTTCACCCCGGTCGTGGCCACCCCGGCGATGAAGAAGCGTTGCAGGAGCACGAAGAGGATGATGCTGGGTACGATCGCCAGGGCCGCGCCGGCCATCACCACGTTCTGGAAGCGCACGGCGCTGGTGTAGGAGACGAGCCGGTTGAGCGAGAGGACGACCGTGTGCATCGACTCGCTCTGCAGCACGGTGAGTGGCCACAGGAAGCTGTTCCAGTGGAACACGAACGCGAACACCGTGAGGCTGGCGACCGCCGGCCCAAGCAGAGGCACCACCACCCGCCACAGGATCGTCCACTCCCCCGCCCCGTCGATGCGCGCCGATTCGAGGAGCTCGTCGGGGATGCCGGCGATGAACTGGCGCATCAGGAAGATCCCGAAGGCGTTGGCGATGAACGGCAGCATCGCGCCGGCGTAGGTGTCGACCAGGCCCAGCGACTCCACGATCCGGTAGAGCGGCACCAGCGTGACGATGGGCGGCAGGAACATGGTCGCCAGCACAAGGTTGAAGAGCAGCCCGCGGCCCCGGAAGCGGTGCTTCGCGAACACGTAGCCGGCCAGGATGCTGGTGAGGACGATGCCGAGGGTGGTGCCGCCGGCGATGACCAGGCTGTTCAGGAAGGAGCGGCCGAAGCCGCCGATCTCGAACGCCTGGGCGTACGGCTCGGTCGTCGGCTGGGCCGGCAGCCACACCGGCGGGCTCGCCTGCAGCTCCTGCGGAGTCTTCACACTCGACGCCAGCATCCAGAAGAGCGGGAAGAGCATCGTCGCCGCGATGAGCAGGAAAGCGGCCAGCTTGGCGGCGTTGTTCAGCCACGCCAGGTTGGGGGCCTGCCTGGCACCCACGCTAGGCTTATGCAGAGGCTGGGCGCGGCTCATCTGTGCCCCTCCCGTCCGGCGCTCACAGGTCCCGCCCCTCCGGGTCGCGCAGCAGCCGCATCACCGCGCCCACGGCGACCACGAGGAGGAGGAAGAGGATGAATGCCATTGCGCTCGCCTGGCCGGCCAGCCCGAACTCGAAGGCGCTGCGGTACACCTGGAACGACAGCACGTTCGTCGCGTTCGCCGGCCCGCCCTGGGTGAGCACGTAGACCGGCTCGAACACCTGCACGGTGTTGATGGTGGCGATCACCACCACGAAGAGCAGCGTGCGGCGCAGGAGCGGCAGGGTCACAAAACGCGTCCGTTGCCATGCGTTCGCGCCGTCGATGAGCGCCGCCTCGTAGAACGTGCGCGGGATTTGCGTGAGCCCGGCTATGACCAGCACCTTGTAGTAGCCGATCGTTTGCCAGACGTTGAATATGACGAGAGAAAATAGGGCAGAGTCAACCGACCCCAACCACGCCTGCCCCGGCAACCCGAAGAAGCGCAGGATCTGGTTCAGGGGCCCGTAGAGGGGCGAGTAGAGGTAGCCCCAGATGATCGC
>Ga0209487_1003652_pt1 | contig 12005 bp, 13 predicted proteins | sample Poulit2012_FD_187524 | JGI IMG/M metagenome (GOLD analysis project Ga0209487, IMG submission 187524) | Agricultural soil microbial communities from Georgia to study Nitrogen management - Poultry litter 2012 (SPAdes) (version 2) | ecosystem: Environmental > Terrestrial > Soil > Agricultural land... | reverse complement strand
AACGTCGAGGATTTCCGGAAGGCGATTTCCGTACTGATCGAGGCGGCGCCATCTTTCCCCGACATCCGATTCATCAATTTCGGAGGTGGGCTCGGTATCCCATACGGCCCCGACGATGCCCCGCTCAACCGCGAACGCTTCCGGAGTCAGATTCATCCCCTACTCCACGACTTTCGTTCGGGACGCTTCGCCGAAGTCGAATATTTGTTCGAGCCCGGCCGGTATATCGTCGCTGAAAGCGGCATTTTACTGGCCGAGGCCAACACGGTGAAGCCGGCCAACGGCCGTGTTTTTGTGGGGATGGACACGGGTATGGGCCAGTTGATGCGGCCGTCGCTCTACGACGCCTACCACGAAATCGCGAATGTGACGCGGCCTGACGGTGAGATGATGCCATACGACGTGACCGGGAATATCTGCGAATCGAGCGACATCTTTGCGCGCGACCGTGAGATCGCCGAGGTTAGCGAAGGCGACTTGCTCGCCATCCAGGACGCCGGTGCATACGGCATGTCAATGGCGTCGACCTACAACCTGCGGCCGCTACCCGCCGAGGTCCTTGTCACGTCCGGCGGGCAGATCGAACTGATTCGCAGGCGCCTGACGGACGAAGAACTGGTTGATGAACTGCTCGCCGCATCGTAACCGCCCTGACGACGCACCGCCTCGCTATATTTTTGAAGGAAGGTGTCGTCGCGGAGTATCGATCGAGATTCTCATCCGCGCCGTACCCTGACCCGTAGGTCGGGTAGCGACGTTGCCGAAGCTTCGAGTACGTCTCCATCAGCAACCGGCCCGACGCCTTCGGGCGTGCCGGTGAAGATGAGATCGCCGGGCATCAGCGTGAAAATCCGGGAGCTGTAGGAGATAATCTCAGCGACGGAGAACACCATATCTTGCGTGCTGCCGCGCTGCTTCACGTCGCCATTAACTTTTAGCTCGATATCGAGTCTTCCCGGGTCTCCTACCTCCCGCGCGGTGACAAAGGCGCCAATCGGCGCGAAAGTGTCGAAACCCTTGGCAACCGACCACGGCGCCCCCGCCTCTTTCGCCTTCTGCTGCAGATCGCGAGCCGTCATGTCAAGTCCGACGGCATACCCGTCAACGTAATCGAGCGCATTGTCCACCGCGATATTCTTGCCGCCTCGCCCGATGACAGCGACCAGTTCAACCTCGTGATGAACATCGGTGCTATGAGGAGGTAAAACGATCGAGCCGCCGTGGCCGACCAGCGCCGTCGAGGGTTTCAGAAAAAGCATGGGCTCGGACGGCACGCTTCCGCCCATTTCTGCCGCGTGGCGCGCGTAGTTCTTTCCTACGCATATGAGCTTACCGGGGCGCAGGGTTTGGCCGCTGTCGGGAAGTGTAATGTCCATGAATTAGGCGTACCGGCTAGGATGTGGAGCAACGAAACGAGGGGCCCCTCATTGAAGGCGCACGATTTATGCCTTAAATTAGCAGGCTAAGTTTTTTCGGGGACGGATTTCCGATCTTCGTCTGATTCACTCTCGCATCGGTAGTCAACCCGGTGCCCCAAAGAAGAGACAAGATACGATGTACGCTATAGTCGAAATCGGCGGTAAGCAGTTCAAGGTTCGAGAGAACGACACCATCCACGTCCCGCGCCTGCAGGCAGATGTTGATGACACGGTCACGTTCGACCGCGTATTGCTGGTCGTCAATAACGGATCGACCCAGGTAGGTACGCCCGTCGTTGATGGCGCGTCGATCAGCGCCACGGTTGAGGACCATGTTCGGGCCGACAAGGTCATTGTGTTCAAGAAGAAGCGGCGCAAGCGCTACAAGGTTACTCGCGGTCATCGCCAGCAGTATAGCCGCGTGAAGATCAACGAACTCACCGTTTGAGCGCCGCATCAGGTAAGCATTCACAACGGGCCACCTTCCTTACGGCCCGCTAAACGAGACAGAGACGATGGCACATAAGAAAGGTATGGGGTCGACCCGCAACGGTCGCGACTCGAACCCGAAAATGTTGGGCGTGAAAGCCTATGGCGGCACGCACGTTACGGCTGGCAGCATCATTGTTCGCCAGCGCGGCACCAAGTTCCACCCCGGCCTCAACGTGGGCCGCGGCGGCGACGATACACTGTTCGCCAAGGCAACGGGTACCGTTGAATTCAAGCGGACTCGCAACAATCGCCAGTTCGTTTCGATCGTACCTGCCGAATAATCAGCGACGATCCGGCGTGCGCCATAGGGCCGCAGCCGTTGCTTTTCGTAGAATGAAGGGCTCTTGCGTTTGCAGGAGCCCTTTTTCTATTTCTGCACCTCCTGATGCTCGATCTAAGCAACCGATTCTTCCTGAGTGATAGCCCGGCAGACATCGAACTGCGGGCGTTTACGCACGGCGCGATGCCACGGACGGTCCCGGCTATGATGGACGCCTATGTGCAGGACTGGCAGACGCTCGGCGTCGACGCCTGGAACGAGGTCCCGAACCACTGGCTGCCTCACTCCGGCGAAACCGTCGGATGGTGGAGCCTGCCCGAATATCTCGGTGATCGCTTTGTCGCGCCACTGCTGAACGCGCCGGAAGGCACGTGCATCCTGCAACCGAATGTTCACACCGTCGTGCAGGCGCTTCTCTCCTGCCGTGAGCTCGATTTGCGAGGCAAGCACGTCCTGACTACGGCTAACGAGTTTCCTTCCGTACTCCACACACTCCGGCGCTGGCAGGAAGTCTACGGATTCGAACTCGACGTCGTTGAACCGGGCGCGGATGGCTTTGCCGACCGGAGCGCCATTCGTAACGCGATTACGGATCGGACGCGTCTCGTCGTTCTGAGCCATGTCGGTTTCACGACGGGCGAGCAACTTGAAACGCCGTTTCTGCACGAGGTGGCCGAGCGGGTGCACGCCTGCGGCGGCATCCTTGCCGTCGACGGCTACCACGCCACCGGCACGCTTGTGATTGATGTCGAGGCAATCGGGGCCGATGTGTACTTCGGCGGACTCCTCAAGCACGGCTCGGCCTCTACCGGCAACGCCTATTTGTACGTACGGCCCGGCATCAACCTCTCGCCACGCGCCTCGGGATGGTTCGGGGACGGGGATCCCTTCGGCTTCGGCCTCTCGCCTACCGATCATTCAAACGTGAGGCGGCGGTTCATGGGCGGCACGCCTGCCGTCGCGTCGATGTACCATGCCGTCGAAGGCCTGCGGATTTTGCTGGATGTGGGGATGGAGGCGGTACGGCGGGATTCACTCGCGAAAACCGAGCGGTGCCTCGATCACGCACTGGCGCTTTCGCTGAAGGTGAGATCGCCACTTGCCGCCGAGTCACGCGCCGCGATGGTAATCCTGGAAGTTGACCGAGCGGATTTGCTCTGCGCTTACCTTAAAAAGCGGGGCATCTTTACCGACAGCCGCCAGGGGCGATATCTCAGGATGGCACCGTACGTGTGGAATACGATTGGGGACGTTGATCGCGCATTTGAAGTGATCGACGAGGCGATTAGTTCGGGTAATTACCGGACGATCGACCTTGCCCACGAAGGCGGGCCGGTGACATAGATATCGTCCAGGCCTACGGAGGCAACGCTCATTCCTCCTTCTTCTCTACCCACGGCCCGTTTTTCTCCTCGCGGTACCAGTGTCTCCACCCGTGGCGGTATGCCGTCTCCGCGTATGGGCCCCGAAGCACCATGGCAGATTCTTCGTCGCCGAAATCATTCCCCAATAAATATACGGCGGCCGACCATGCAGCGACGTGCCCCGGAGGTTCCGCCTTGAGCCGTACATCTACAAGCCGAGCGGCCTCCTCAACTGATGGTGCGCGCACCAGGAAACACGTGTCCCAGCCGTTCGGGCCACCCGTCACGGGGTCGTCCGCGTCGTTGCCCCACCGTATGACTTCGTAGAGATACATCGCAGGGCGGGCTCACCGGATGATCGAGCCCGGCACGGCCTCCGCCGAAATCGGCGCGAGATTACCGTCGGGATCTTCCGCCATCAGCACCATCCCCTGGCTTTCGAGGCCCATCATCTTGCGGGGTTTCAGGTTGGCCACGATGGCCACCTTCCGTCCGATCATTTCCTCAGGTGTCATCACCTCCGCCACGCCGGCGAGAATCTGGCGCTGCTCGAAGCCGAGGTCGACTTCCAGCCTCAGCAGCTTTTTCGACTTCGGCACGGGCTCGGCAACCTTGACCTCGCCGATGCGGAGGTCCAGCTTCATAAAGTCGTCGAATTCGATCGTGTCTTTCATTGGTTCGTAATTGACATCCGGTTCGGCAGCGTCGGCCTTGTGCAGCTTCGTCACCTGCGCTTCGATGGCCTCATCTTCGATTTTGGAAAAGAGAATCGCAGCCTCACCCAGTTGGTGGCCAACTCCAAGCAGTGGCTTCGCCGCATCATCCCACCCAAGCCCGTCTCCGCCGCCAGGCACACTCAAGCGAACACCCGTCAGCTTCAACATCTCTCTGAGACGCTGCGCCGCAAAGGGAAGCACGGGCTCCATCAACACAGACAGCGACGCACAGATCTGCAGCGATACGTGGATCGTATTGGCGGCGGCCTGCGGATTTGATTTCCGCGTGTGCCACGGCTCCGTGTCGTTGAAATACTTGTTGCCGAGGCGGGCAAGGTTCATTGTCTCAAACACGGCCTCGCGGTTCCGATACGCCTCATACGCCCGGCCGATTTTCTCGGGATAGCCCGCCAGCGATTCCAGGGCGCCGAGATCGACCTCGGATGCGTTTTTAAACTCAGGCACCTTGCCGTCAAACATCCGATGCGCGAACGTGAGCGTGCGGTTGACGAAGTTGCCAAGGATGTCCGCGAGCTCAGAGTTTGCGTGCGCCTGGAAATCCGCCCACGAGAAATCGGCATCCTTCGTTTCCGGAAGCGTTGTGGCGAGTGCGTAGCGAAGCTGGTCGGGGTCGAATTCCTCCAGGTACTCATGCAGCCAGACGGCCCAGCCGCGGCTGGTCGAGAGTTTGTTGCCCTCAATGTTCAAGAACTCATTGGCCGGTACGTTATCCGGCAGCACATAGTCGCCGTGCGCCATCAACATCGCGGGAAACATGAGGCAATGGAAGACGATGTTGTCCTTCCCGATAAAGTGAATGAGGCGTGATCGGTCGTCCTGCCAGTACGTCTTCCATGCCTCGGGATCGCCTTTTTGCGCAGCCCATTCGCGCGTCGCCGAGATGTACCCGATCGGCGCATCGAACCAGACGTAGATCACCTTCCCCTCGGCATCGACACCGGCCGCCTCCGCGACGTCGGCCGGCACGGGTACGCCCCAGGCGACATCACGCGTGATCGCGCGGTCCTTCAATCCGTCCTGAAGCCAGCTCCGCACCTGGCCGAGCACGTTCGGTTTCCAGTCGGTGTGCGACTTGAGCCACGCCTCGAGCTTCGGCTGGAAGTCGCCGAGCGGCAGGTACCAGTGCGTGGTCTCGCGCAGCTCGGGTGTGGCATCGGAAAGAGCGCTGCGCGGATTCAGTAGCTCCGACGGACTCAGCGATGAGCCACACTTCTCGCACTGGTCGCCGTAAGCATCCTCATATCCGCACACGGGGCACGTGCCTTTTACGAACCGGTCGGCCAGGAATTGCTCGGCCTTCGGATCGTAAAGCTGTTTGTCTCGCTTGAGCTTAAACACATCGTGCTCGGCGAGGCGGCGAAAAAACTCCTGGCTCGTTTCCCGGTGCACATCAGACGTCGTGCGGCCATAATAGTCGAAGCTCATGCCGAACTTCTCGAACGAGTCGACGATCATCGGATGGTAGCGATCGACGATGTCTTTGGCCGAGATGCCTTCCCCTTGCGCGCGAATGAGGATGGCAACACCCAGCTCATCCGACCCGCAAATAAACACGACATCCTGCCCTTTAAGCCGCTGATATCGGCAGAACAGATCGGCGGGGAGATACGCTCCGGCCAGGTGCCCGATGTGGATCGGGCCGTTGGCGTATGGAAGCGCGGAGGTGACGAGGATGCGATCGAAGCCCGGTTGAGACATCAAGAGGAAAAAGGTTCGTTCTTGCGGAGGACGCGTCGTGAACGACGGTCCGTGCCCGTAGTTCGTAACGTCGCGCGGTCTATGAAGCGTTAAGAAAAGAACTGGCAGAACAGCTTGTCGTGCCGGATATTGTCTATTCTCTGAAATCGAACCGGTTGCGGACCACAGGAGCCGTCTAGAGCGCCCGACCGGTCGGCACGTTATACATCCCTTCATGCCTGATCCCACGTTCACCGAACGCCGCTCGTCCGTATCTCGCACGACCGCTGAAACGAGCATCGAGTGCGAGCTCTCGCTGGATGATTCCTCTACAATTGATATCGACACAGGAGTCGGCTTTCTCGATCACATGCTGACACTGTTCGCCCGGCACGGGGGCTTCTCGCTGTCGATCAAAGCCGAGGGCGACCTGGAAGTCGACGACCATCACACGGTTGAGGACTGTGGGATTGTGATCGGACAGGCATTCCGCGATGCCGTCGGCGACAAGGCGTTCATCGCGCGTTACGGTCACGCGTACGTTCCGATGGATGAGGCGCTCTGCCGCGCGGTGGTCGACTTGTCGGGGCGCTTTTATCTCGTCTTCGACGCCACGTTCTCACGCGAGCGCGTAGGCGACATGTCGACCGAGATGGTGAAGCATTTCTGGTATTCGTTCGCGGAGAAGCTGGGCTGCAACCTGCATATCTCCGTCTTGAACGGCGAGAACGACCACCACCGGATCGAGGCCATGTTTAAGGCATGCGCCCGGGCACTCTCGACCGCCGTACGGCGCGACGCCAACTCCGAGCGGATTCTCTCGACGAAAGGGGTATTGTAAGCCGGTATGTTGAAGGACGAAACCATCGCCATCGTCGGAGCCGGTAACATGGGGCAGTCGATCCTCGGCGGCCTCCTGCGGAACTCCGATCTCGGCGCATCCAATATTCGCGCGTCGAGGCGCTCAGCGGCGGCGCTCGATGAGCTTTCGGCCCGCTATCCCGGCGTTGTTACGACGACGAATAATGCGGAAGCGATCAGCGGCGCCGACGTTGTGCTGCTTGCCATTAAACCGCAGAACTACGATCAGGTCGTAAAGGAAATAGGCTCGCTCGTCTCCTCGGAGACGCTTGTCATCAGTGTGCTCGCCGGTATAGAGGCCGAGACGATATCGTCGTCGTTCGCGTCGCGGCCTCCCGTCGTGCGCGCGATGCCGAATACGCCGGTGCTGGTTGACCTCGGTGCGACGGCTATTGCGGCGGGTCATGGCGTGAACGGGCGCCATCTCGACATGGCGAAGTCGATTTTCGGTGCTGTCGGCTCGGTTGAGGTTGTACCTGAGGAACTGATGGACGCCGTTACGGGCCTGTCGGGATCGGGCCCGGCGTACGTGTATATGGTGATCGAGGCGTTGACCGACGGCGGCGTCAAGCAAGGACTGCCGCGTCCGACGGCGTATCGGCTGGCGGCGCAGACGGTACTGGGCGCCGCGCGGCTTGTCATCGAAACAGGGAAGCACCCGGCGATACTACGCGATGAAGTGACAACGCCCGGTGGCACCGCGATTGCGGCCGTGGCCGACCTGGAGTCGCACGGACTGCGCACGATGCTGATCAATGCTGTGGGCACAGCCACGCGGCGGTCGAAAGAACTGAGCCGAACCACACGCGAGTGACGAAGGATCTGACCATCATCGACTACGGAATCGGCAATCTCCGGTCGGTGCAGAAGGCGTTCGAGGCAGCAGGCGCGCGCGTCGTGCGCTCGGGTGATCCGCAGGCTATCGCCTCGGCATCCAAGCTCGTACTACCGGGCGTGGGGGCATTTGGTATGTGTGCTTCGAGACTGAGGCGGCTTGGCCTTGAGGAGCCGATCAAACAGGCGGTTGAGGCGGGCGTGCCGCTGCTGGGTGTGTGCGTGGGCATGCAGCTCTTATTCGAATCGGGCGAAGAGCGCGGGCGGCATCGAGGGCTGGGTCTGCTGCCGGGGCGTATCGTGCGCTTCGATCGTGATCTTGCGCAGACCAACGGGCGTTCGCTCAAGATTCCACATGTCGGCTGGAACCGGCTCGACGTGCAGACGGCGTCGCCGCTGACGAGCGGGCTCAGCACCGACGCCTATGTTTACTTCGTCCATTCGTATCATGCCGCACCGACCGTGGCCGGCGACATCATCGCGACAACGGCTTATGGCATTGATTTTCCGGCGATTGTGGGGCGGAACAGGGTGTATGGCGTCCAGTTTCATCCAGAGAAAAGTCAGCACGACGGCCTCCGCATTTTGCGCAATTTCGTCGACGTTCCCGTTTAACGGCAGAAGGTGCGTCCTTCTGCCTTTCGTGTTTCAGGCGTGTCTATGATTCTCGTGATCCCTGCAATCGATCTCCGCGACGGCAAGTGCGTCCGCCTATACCAGGGCTCGTATGAGCAGGAGACGGTTTATTTCGACGACCCCGTCAAGATGGCGAAGCTGCTGCGCGTGCAGAATGCGCGCGTGCTGCACATCGTCGACCTCGACGCCGCGCGTGGAGACTCGGACAACAACCGCCGGGTGATTCAGAATATCGCGGAGTCGCTTGACATCCCGATTCAGGTTGGCGGTGGCGTTCGCACGATTGAGGACATCGAGTCGCTTCTCGATCATGGCGTTTACCGCGTGATTCTGGGTACGAGCGCGGTGCGCGATCCCGATATGGTTGATGAGGCCATCGCGCGCTTTACCTGCAGCCGTGTCGTCGTTGGGATCGATGCGCGAGACGGCGAGGTTCGTGTGGATGGATGGACGGAAGGCAGCGGCCTCGACGCCGTCGACATGGCAATCGACATGGAGCGCCGTGGCGTGAGGCGGTTTATCTACACCGACATCGGCCGGGACGGCACGCTGCAAGGTCCCAACACCCAGGCGTACCGGACGCTCGGCAAGGCGCTCGAACATGCCCATATCACGGCCTCGGGCGGTGTGGGCGGATATCAGGACCTCCTCCGTATCAAGGAGCTCCAGCCGTATCGCGTCGACTCGGTAATTGTCGGCCGCGCGCTTTACGAGAATCGCTTCCCTTGCCAGCAGTTCTGGTGCTGGAACAAGAAGGATGAAGTGGAGCTCGACCGCTTTTCGACGGCGGAGCTCGCGTCGGATGAGACGACGCCCCGCTCCCGCCGGCAACCCGGTAACTAAGACCGCGGCTGTAGCGAGAACAGCTACGACCTCCCTCCTACGCAATCCGAGTATTTATGGCCCTCGCCAAGCGAATCATTCCGTGTCTTGATGTTGATCAGGGCCGCGTCGTCAAAGGCGTCAACTTCGTCGGGCTCGTTGATGCCGGAGATCCGGTCGAGCAGGCGAAGTTTTATGACGACGCGGGTGCCGACGAGCTCGTCTTCCTCGACATTACGGCTACGCACGAAGGCCGCGGCATCATGCATGATGTCGTGCGGAAAACGGCGGATCAGGTTTTCATCCCGCTGACGGTAGGCGGTGGTCTGCGTACGGTGGATGATATGCGTTCGATGCTGAACGCTGGTGCGGACAAGGTGTCGCTGAACTCGGCGGCGATCGCTGATCCTGAGCTGATCAGCCGCGGAGCCGATGCATTTGGTAGCCAGTGTATGGTCGTGGCAATTGATGCTCGGCGCGATCGTCCGGATGGATGGACGGTCTACACGCACGGTGGGCGCCGGTCGACCGAGCTGGACGCCGTCGAGTGGGCCGTCGATGCGGAGAGGCGTGGCGCTGGTGAGCTACTCGTCACGTCAATGGATCGTGATGGGACGAAGGACGGATATGACCTCGAACTGCTGCGAACCATAGCCGAAGCCGTGTCGATCCCGGTGATCGCCTCGGGTGGCGCGGGCACGCTTGAACATCTGGCCGAAGGGTTTTTGGACGGGCACTGCGATGCGGTCCTGGCCGCTTCCATCTTCCACTTCCGTGAGTTCACCATCGAAGAAGCGCGCAATTACCTGAGACAGCGCGGCATCGACGTCAGGCCTACGCCGATTAAAAAGCCGGCGTAGCGCGCGATGCAGCCGCGTCTGAAATTAATTCCATCCACGGGACGCCTCGCCTGAATCTTCCGGGCTAATCGCATCGTAGGCCGCCAAAGGGTTCAGACTCAACAACTTGCGGCGGTCATGGCATCTTCTACCGAGCGTCCCGTCTACGTTTATGTCCTTGGTCTGACGGCGCTGCTTTTGTTCGGCGCGAATATGGCCGTGATGCTCGAACGCGAGCTATGCCTCGAACCGGCTCCCTCGACGGTTATCTCTGCGGAGGTGCCGAATTCTGTTGAAGCACCTGTCCCTCCGCCGCCGCCGATTATCGTCGACATCGACAAGGTCCGAATTGAGGTTGAACGCGTGCGCGAAGAGGTGGAACGAGTGCGGACGGAGCATCGCGTACGAGTACAGCGGGTGACGCCGAGTGTCGTGTTCATCCGCTGACGGATGAACGCGCGGCGACGGTACCGTGCAACGGGCACTGCGCTGAGATCCCTGCGTCCGGAGGTACGGCACAAGAGCCTTCGCCCGAGGCGCAGGCCATCACCGTCCCGGCGCACCGCAGCGAACCCCGGCGGGGCTGAACCCGGTTCCCCCCAAAACAGCGGCGTAATGGATGGCCCCGGCTGTTGAGCCGAAGCGCCGTCGCACCGGAAAGAGGTAACGGACGCGCTTAGAACCGCCTGATTATTCGCTCGACGCTCGGCGCGTAGCCCGCGCCGAAGTGGTTCAGGTGATTAATGAGGTGGTAGAGATGGTATAGTTCTCTTCGCTCCTCGTAACCGGGTTCGAGGGGCCAGGCATCCCGGTAGGCGTCGTAGAACCTGGCGTCGAAGCCGCCGAAGAGCTCGGTCATCGCGAGGTCGGTCTCGCGGTCGCCAAAGTATGTGGCAGGATCGAAGATGACGGGCCTGCCGGCGCGGTCTGCCATGTAATTGCCGCTCCAGAGATCTCCGTGCAGGGTTGAAGCGGCCGGCCGGTCGGGCAGAATGTCGCCGAGTGAATTGACGAGGCGGTTGTATGGAGATTCCCACGAACGGCGCCAGGCACCGCTGCGACGCGCCATATTGACTTGCGGAGCGAGTCTGGTGGCGGCAAAGAACTCGGGCCATGTGGAATGGCCGGGCGTGTTGACCTGTGGGAGGCGCCCGATGTAGTTGTCGATAGAGAAGCCGTAGTAGCCGCCATCCACGCGGTGCAGTTCGGCGAGACCGCGCCCGAACTCATCCCAGAAGTCGGCATGCGCGGCTCCGCTCTGAATGAACTCGAGCACCAGGAATGCCGGTACATCGCGGGTGGCAGAGTGCACGGCGACTACGCCGGGCACGCGGACGGCAGACGCCGCCTTCGCAAGCACACGCAGGCTTTCGGCCTCCGACGGAAACGTCTCCCCTGCCTCTCCATCGCTCCACTTCAAGAAGAAGACCTTACCGTTTGCGAGCGTCAGCCTGCTCGCGTTTGCGATGCAACCACCGCCGACCTGCTCCACGCGAGCAGCTGGGGCGCCGAGTTCATCAGCGATACGCTCCGACAGCGGGGCCGGCAGGCGCATCATGCTTCTACAGGCAAGTCGAAGTGTGCCACCAGCGATCCGAGCAATCGGTCTGACGTTCGGTCGACGATCTCGTAGACGTGATCGAAACCTTCCGGGCCGCCGTAGTAGGGATCCGGCACCTGATAGTCTTCCGGCTCGGGATCGAACTCGCGGAAAAGCTTGACGCGATCTCCCCACTCGTTGTCATCGTCGAGATAGAGAACGTCGTGCAGATTCGACTTGTCCATCACCAGGATGAGGTCGTACGACTCGAAGTCGTTGGCCGCGAACTGCTGTGCCACGTGCGAATCGAGCGATACACCACGTCGCTTTGCCGTGCCCACCATGCGGGTATCGGCGCCTTTACCGACGTGCCAGTTGCCCGTGCCTGAGGAATGGATTTCGAAGTACGACTCGAGCCCGCGCTTCTTCACCTTCTCCTTGAAGACGCCCTCGGCCAGCGGACTCCGGCAGATGTTGCCGAGGCACACAAACATAATCTTGATCG
>Ga0209487_1003651_pt1 | contig 12005 bp, 13 predicted proteins | sample Poulit2012_FD_187524 | JGI IMG/M metagenome (GOLD analysis project Ga0209487, IMG submission 187524) | Agricultural soil microbial communities from Georgia to study Nitrogen management - Poultry litter 2012 (SPAdes) (version 2) | ecosystem: Environmental > Terrestrial > Soil > Agricultural land... | reverse complement strand
TTGTGTATCATCTTCTTCTAACACTCTTAAATCAATTTCACTTTCGTCACTTGAAAGCATTTTTACATCCATACCTAAACTTTGAAGTTCTTTAATTAAAACTTTGAACGATTCTGGTACACCAGCTTCAGGTACGTTATGACCTTTAACGATCGATTCATAAGTTTTTACTCTTCCTACAATGTCATCAGATTTTACTGTTAAAATTTCTTGTAGTGTATAAGCAGCACCATATGCCTCTAATGCCCATACTTCCATTTCTCCAAAACGCTGACCACCAAATTGCGCTTTACCACCTAACGGTTGTTGCGTAACTAGTGAGTATGGCCCTGTAGAACGAGCATGTAATTTGTCATCAACCATATGAGATAACTTGATCATATATGAAATACCTACAGATACTCTCGTATCAAATGGCTCTCCAGTACGACCATCATAAAGTACTGTTTTGGCATCATCGGCCATTCCAGCTTCTTTTAACGTTTCCCAAACGTCATCTTCATTAGCACCATCAAATACAGGAGAAGCAACATGAATGCCTAATTCTTTTGCAGCCATTCCTAAATGTAACTCAAATACTTGACCTATATTCATACGGGAAGGAACTCCTAATGGGTTTAACATTACATCTATTGGTGTTCCATCCGGTAAAAATGGCATATCTTCTTCAGGAAGTAATTTTGAGATTACCCCTTTATTTCCGTGTCGACCCGCCATTTTATCCCCTTCAGAGATTTTACGCTTCTGAACGATATATACTCTTATAAGTTGGTTTACTCCCGGCTTTAATTCATCACCATCTTCACGATTAAAAACTTTCACATCGTGAATGATTCCCCCAGCTCCATGTGGAACTTTTAAGGAAGTATCTCTTACTTCTCTCGCTTTTTCACCAAAAATTGCGTGTAAAAGTCTTTCTTCCGCTGATAATTCTGTCATTCCTTTTGGTGTCACTTTTCCGACTAAAATATCGCCATCTTTTACTTCAGCACCAATACGGATGACTCCATCTTCATCAAGGTTTTTCAATGCTTCATCGGATATATTAGGGATATCCCGTGTTATTTCTTCTGGGCCTAATTTTGTATCACGTGCTTCCGCTTCATATTCTTCAATATGAATGGATGTATAAACATCGTCTTTCACTAAGTTTTCACTCATAATAATCGCATCTTCATAGTTATAACCTTCCCAAGTCATAAAAGCGACGAGTACGTTTCGACCAAGAGCTAATTCACCACTTTCCATTGATGGCCCATCAGCTAAAACTTCACCCTTAGATACTCTGTCCCCTTTCTTAACGATTGGACGTTGGTTATAACAAGTTCCTTGGTTAGAACGAATAAATTTTCTTAAACGATAAGTTTCTGTATCACCATGGACTTCATTTCCATCTTGCACAGAAATTTTTCTAACTTTTATCTTGCGTGACTCTACTTCCTCAACTATTCCATCAGTTTGAGAAATAATCGCTGCTCCTGAGTCCTTACCTGTCACATACTCCATACCTGTTCCTACAATAGGGGCTTCAGGTTGTAATAATGGAACAGCTTGACGTTGCATGTTCGCTCCCATTAAAGCACGGTTTGAGTCATCATTCTCTAAAAACGGAATACATGCCGTTGCAGCTGAAACAACTTGTTTCGGCGATACATCCATGTAGTCTAGTTGTTCACGTGGTACAATTGTGTTTTCACCACGAAAACGAGCAATGACTTCATCATCAATAAAATTACCATCTTTATCTAAACGAGCATTCGCTTGAGCAACAACATAGTTATCTTCTTCATCTGCTGTTAAAAAGTCAATCTCAGCTGTTACTTTTCCTTCAGATTGGTTTACCTTCCGATAAGGAGTTTCAATAAAACCGAATTTATTTACTCTTGCATAACTTGACATCGTATTAATTAAGCCAATATTCGGACCTTCAGGTGTTTCAATTGGACACATTCTGCCATAGTGGGAATAGTGGACGTCACGCACTTCCATTCCTGCACGATCTCTCGTTAATCCACCTGGCCCTAATGCAGATAATCTTCTCTTATGGGTTAATTCAGCTAATGGGTTTGTTTGATCCATAAACTGCGATAATTGTGAACTGCCAAAAAATTCTTTTACCGATGCAATGACCGGACGAATATTAATTAACTGTTGTGGAGTAATACTCGCTGTATCTTGAGTCGACATTCTCTCACGTACAACTCGCTCCATTCTAGATAAACCAATCCGGAATTGGTTTTGTAACAATTCACCAACAGACCTTAGTCTCCTATTCCCTAAATGATCAATATCATCCGTATGACCAACATCATGTAATAAATTAAAGAAGTAACTAATCGAGGATAAAATATCAGCTTGGGTGATATGTTTAATCGATTCATCAACATTGGCATTACCTATTACATGGATTTCATTTTCACCTTCAGGGTCAGTAGGATCAACAATTTTAATCATTTGAACTTGTACATCTTCATCAACTACACCACCTACTAATGAGATAGTGTGTAAGTTAAGTGGATTATCAACATCTTCAATATACGGTATTAATTTATTTAAAAGCTGTCTATCGATTTTATCGCCTTTTTCAGCGAGAACTTCACCAGTATCTTGATCTGCGATTGTTTCTGCTAATGTTTGGCCGAATAAGCGGTTTTTTATATTTAACTTTTTATTCATTTTATAGCGACCGACTTGTGCTAAGTCATATCTTTTCGGGTCAAAAAAGCGAGATTCTAATAGACTTTTTGCATTCTCAACTGTTGGTGGTTCACCAGGTCGTAATCGTTCATATATTTCTAATAATGCTTTTTCTGTCGTTTCAATATTATCTTTGTTAAGTGTGTTTAACACATATTCGTTTTCACCTAACATATCAATAATTTCTTGATCACTATTAAAACCAAATGCTCTTAATAAGACAGTGATAGGGAGTTTTCTAGTTCTATCAATTCTTACATAAACGACATCTCTTGCATCAGTTTCAAATTCAAGCCAAGCACCACGATTAGGTATAACTGTAGCAGTTAAACCTCGTTTACCATTCTTATCAATTTTATCATTAAAATATACACTAGGAGAACGAACTAATTGTGAGACAATAACACGTTCAGCACCATTAATAATAAATGTGCCCGTATCTGTCATTAAAGGAAAGTCCCCCATAAATACTACTTGTTCCTTTACTTCCTTTGTTTGATTGTTAATTAATTGTACCTTTACTCTTAATGGGGCACTATAAGTAACATCCCTTTCTTTCGATTCTTCTACTGGATATTTACAATCTTCTAACTCATAATCAATAAACCTTAACGATAAGTTCCCGGAAAAATCTTCAATAGGGGAAATGTCTGCAAACATTTCCTTTAAACCTTCTTCCAAAAACCATTTGTAAGATTCTGTTTGAATCTCAATTAAATTGGGTAAATCTAACACCTCGCTGATTCGCGCATAACTACGACGTTGACGAAAACGTCCATACTGAACTAGTTGACCTGCCAACAACTTCACCCCTATTATCAAACTTATTTTATATTAATGATGTTAAAACTACATCAAATATTGTTATATTTAAATTTACTGCAAACAACATTTTACAAATAATAATCTAATCTTAAATCATAATACTCAACTTTCACTTATTGCCTAATATAAGTTCAAATAGAAAGAAGGTTTTTTAATAAAAACCTTCATTATTTATAGTTAAACCTACTACCCTTTGTTCCCATCATTAGATAAAAACAAAACTTATTACCATTTCCATTATTACCCAACGTTGCTCCAATATACATTTCTTTTATTAAAAAGTACTTATTTTTACTAGTTTATCCAACGTTTTTTTCATTTATTGTTATTTTTTCAACATATTATACTTGACACGAAAATCCATTAGTAGCAATTAATTATTTTATCACCAATTTAATACTCCGTCAATTATTTACACCTTAAAATGATATAACCTTTTTTTCTATTAACAATAGCTACGTCCGAGAATATTTCAGACAAATATTTTTGAGCAGATGCTGCACCTTGCTTTTTCTGTATAACAATCCACATTTCACCATCAAACAATAACATTTGCTTGCCCTGTGCAAATAATTCATATATTTTCGCTTTACCTGTACGTATCGGAGGGTTCATGACAATAGCTGCAAATTTCTCTTGATTCACCAAACTAACTATACCGTCACTATGGATTACTTGAGCATTATTTACATTGTTTTGTTCGATATTTTTCTTTGTCAGTGCAATCGCTCGTTCATTAATGTCTATCATACTAAATTTTCGGTTTTTGTAGGTTTTAGCTAAAATAATGCCAATAGCTCCATAACCACAGCCAAAATCAAGTATATTACCTTCAGAAGATGGCATCTGAAATGATTTAATTAATAATTCTGAACCAAAATCGATTCTTCCTTTTGAAAAGACACCTGAACCGCTTGTAAATGTGAAATGTATATCATTAAATGAATATTTCCATGTTTCAGTCACGAAGGTTGATTGAGGATTTTTAGAATAATAGTGTTCCATGCATAACGGCACCTACCGATCTAAATTCGAAATCATTTATTTCTGTGGATTTATTTAGTGAAATTAACATTATCTTTCTACAACTGTCTATTTTGTCAATGAGGATAAATAAGCAATGCTCAATAAATATAGTAAGGTGGATAAAATTAACAAGAAAGCTCGCCAATATAGAGACGAGCTTTCTATTCATTATTTTAACTCTACAGAAGCTCCTGCTTCTTCAAGTTTTGCTTTCATTTCTTCTGCTTCTTCTTTAGAAACGCCTTCTTTAATTTCTTTTGGCGCAGCATCTGTTAAATCTTTAGCATCTTTTAAACCAAGACCTGTAATTTCACGAACTGCTTTAACAACTTTAATTTTTGAAGCCCCCGCATCAGTTAAAACAACGTCAAATTCAGTTTGCTCTTCTGCTGCTTCTCCGCCTCCAGCAGCTCCACCTGCAACCGCAACTGGTGCAGCAGCTGTTACTCCAAATTCCTCTTCAATTGCTTTTACTAAATCATTTAATTCTAAAACAGACATTCCTTTTACCGCTTCAATAATTTCTTCGTTAGTCATGTTTAATTCCTCCTAATAGATATTATAAAATCGTTTAATTTGCTTCTTCTTTCTGTTCAGATACTGCTTTTGTCACATATGCAAGGTTACGAATTGGCGCCTGTAATACACTTAATAACATCGAAACAAGTCCATCATAGTCAGGCAATGTAGACAGTTCTTTAATTTGATCTAATGTTGCTACTGCTCCTTCTATTGCTCCACCTTTAATTTCTAAAGCATCATGTTTTTTAGAAAACTCATGTAAAATCTTAGCCGGAGCTACAACATCTTCATTACTAAATGCAACTGCTGTTGGACCTACTAAATGTTCTGAAAGTCCTTCAAGTTCTGTATCAGCAACAGCTCTTCTCGTCATTGTATTTTTGTACACTTTATAATCAATGCCGTTATCACGAAGCTCTTTTCTTAACGCTGTTATTTCTTCAACATTTAACCCACGGTAGTCGACTAAAATAGTTGATTGACTGTCAGAAAACTTCTCTTTTAATTGTGCTACAAGTTGTTCTTTTTCTTTTAATGATGACATCCATCCACCTCCTAGTAGTTCTCTTACTTTAATTGATAGGATTTATAAAAATTTAAAACCCTCATGTAGACATGAGGGCATGATTATTCATCAATGAAATAAATAGTCAATGTACCTCGGTAGGAAATTAAGCAATTAACTTGCACCTACTGTCTACGGTTTAGTTATTCAATTTGGAACAAGGTTAATTATATAAAACATCTTTAAAAATGTCAATAAAATTTACAACACTTTATTTAACATATGAAGAGTAATCTACTTTAACTCCTGGACCCATTGTGGAAGTAAGCACTAAATTACGAATATATCTTCCTTTTGATGATTGTGGCTTTGCTTTTACAATTGTTTCAATAATCGTTTCAAAATTATCGAATAATTTCTCATCTTCGAAAGATACTTTCCCAATAGGAACATGTAAGTTAGAAGATTTATCGACACGATATTCTACTTTACCAGCTTTAATATCAGTAACAGCTTTTTCAACTTCAAACGTAACAGTTCCTGTTTTTGGATTCGGCATTAACCCTTTAGGCCCTAAAACTCGACCTAATTTACCAACTTCAGCCATCATATCAGGCGTAGCTACAATAACATCAAAGTCGAACCAACCATCATTAATTTTAGCAATAATATCTGCATCACCAATAAAATCGGCACCTGCTGCTTCAGCTTCTTTCACTTTTTCACCTTTAGCAAAAACTAATACTCGCTGAGTTTTTCCAGTACCATGTGGTAACACAACTGCTCCACGGATATTTTCATCCGCTTTTTTAGGATCTACCCCTAAACGAAATGAAACTTCAACAGTTTCATCGAATTTAGCTTTTGAAACTTCTTTAATTAATGAAATAGCTTCTTTAGCATCATAAGATTTCGTACGATCTATTTTCTTAACTGCATCTTGGTAATTTTTGCCTCGTTTTTTCAACTTTTATCCTCCTTCATTGTGGTGTTAACGGAAAGTCCTCCCACGTTGAATGTACAATTGTAATAGGAAATTAATCTTCTACAGTGATTCCCATACTACGTGCTGTACCTTCAACTAAACGCATTGCTGCTTCAACATCTGCAGCATTAAGATCTTGCATTTTGGTTTCTGCAATTTCTTTTATTTGAGCACGCTTAACTTTACCAACTTTGTTAACATTTGGCTCACCCGATGCTTTATCAATTCCCGCTGCTTTTTTAAGCAAGATTGATGCGGGTGGTGTTTTTGTAATAAATGTAAATGAACGATCTTCAAACACCGATATTTCAACCGGAATAATCATTCCAGCCTGATCTTGTGTTTGTGCATTAAACTCTTTACAAAATCCCATAATATTAATTCCAGCTTGACCTAATGCAGGGCCTACTGGTGGTGCTGGATTCGCTTTTCCTGCAGGGATTTGTAATTTCACAATATTGATTACTTTTTTAGCCACGAAACACACCTCCTTACTAGTTCGTGATGTGGTAATTGGGTTCTAATTTTTAGTTCCCTCCCACTCGGTGGTTAGAGTGTCACAGTTTCCATGACATTAACCTCTATGCAATAATCATTTATTGATCATTAACATTTCAGTTCATTCTAACAAAAGAATTTTAGCATAAACTTTTTTTAAACACAAACAATTGAACAGTGAATTTTAATTAAATATAATTTCACTTTACTTACTACTCTTTTTCAATTTGAGAAAACTCTAATTCCACTGGAGTATCCCTGCCAAATAAATTGACATGGACTTTTACTTTTTGCTTTTCCGGGTCAATATGCTCAATCGTTCCGAGATGATTCGAAAATGGACCATCGATTACTCTTACATTTTCTTTTAGAGAGAAATCTACTTTAACTGTCGTTTCTTTCATTCCTATCCGCTTCAATAATGTGTCTACTTCATGTGGAAACAGTGGTGTCGGCTTTGTTCCTTGACCACTTGAACCGACAAAACCTGTAACACCTGGAGTATTTCTAACTACGTACCAGGAATCATCTGTCATAATCATTTCTGCTAAAACATAACCAGGGAAAAACTTCTTTTTTGATACTTTCTTTTTGCCATCTTTGTATTCAGTTTCTTCTTCCTCTGGTACAATAACACGGAAAATTTTATCTTCCATTCCCATTGTTTCAACACGTTTTTCTAGATTCATCTTCACTTTATTTTCATAGCCTGAATAAGTATGAATTACATACCAATTTTTTCCTTCCATGACAATCCCTCCCTATCTTATTATTTCATTAATAGTTTAATACAACATTAAAAAAACCCGTTCCAGCGGGTTTTCTACTGAAATGTTTTCATATTTACTATACCATATTTAAATATTAATTATTCAAAAATGATAGATTACTTAATACCTGTGATATTCCCAAATCAATTACCGCAAAAAAGACGGCTATAAATGCGACAGTTACTACAACAGTCACTGTGTAACTGAAGAGTTCGCGACCTCTTGGCCATGTTACTTTTTTCATTTCACGAGTAACATCTTTAAAAAAGTTAATTATTTTCACTATCTTTCCTCCACCTAAATCTACTTTGTCTCTTTATGGATTGTATGAGTTTTGCAATTTTTACAATATTTTTTAACTGTTAGTCTACTAGGACTAGTCAGTTGATTTTTATTCGTTGTATAATTACGACTATTACACTCTGAGCAAGCTAAAATGACTTTATTTCCCATAGATTCACCATTCTATTATTTTCTCATTACAATGTACCATGCTTCTATTTTCATGTCAATCATAACCGCAATCATAACCGCATAAGTGAATATAATCCATATCAAATCATATTTGATAGTTTAACTAACGAAGTTAAACGCTTTCATTCATATGGATGCTAAATGCTTTTTTTCAATCATTTCGCTTACCTTGCGCTTTATTCTTTGTAATGCATTATCAATAGACTTTTCTCTGCAATTTAATTTTGTTGCCATTTCTTCATAAGTATAACCTTGTAAATAAAACTTTAACACATTATGTTCTAATCTCGTTAAAGCTTTTTGTAGTTGTGCTTGAATATATAAACGTTCTTCTTGGATCATTAGTGAGTTCAACGGGTCTTGTGAAAATTTATTGTTAATTGTTTCTAGTAATGTTCTTTCAGATTGATCGTCATGGACTGGTTTATAGATAGAAATATAAGAATTAAGAGGGGTATGTTTTAACCTTGTTGCAGATTTTATCGAAGTAATAATCTGTCTTGTAATACACATTTCAGCAAATGAGCGAAATGACATTTTACGTTCTTGATTATAATCACAAATTGCTTTGTATAAACCTATATATCCTTCCTGTATAACATCTTCTCTATCACTTCCTATGAGAAAATAAGTGGTAACTTTATGTCGAACAATATTATCATATTTTTTAATTAAAAAATTGTAAGCATGTTTGTTACCATCATGAATTTTAATAATTATTTCATCATCAGTTAACACGTTTAAATCATCTATTTCTCGTATTTTCTCTTTTATCACTCGTATTCTACCCCGTTTCTATTTATATTGTATTAGAGAATAGTATACAGTGAAGTATTATAAATAGTCAACATAAAATTCCAAAAAATTCCTATGTATCTTTAAAAATACATTTTACAAGTGCCCACGTCGCCATTTTTCAAATTTATTTAAAATGTTTTTATTCATTTCTATTGTCGTTTTAGGTCTTTCACTATAATTTTGTTCTAATTGTTGGCTAATATTTTTATTCATGGCTTCTATTTCTATTTGAAGTTCTCTAGCTGATATCCTTAATGCCCCCCTACTAAAAATAGTTCTTTGCTCCATATAATCAGATGTCGCAACATAAACTTTATCTTTTACATTAATTAAAGATGTAACTAATCGTTCGATATATTCATCCGCTGTTTCTTCTTCATCTGTATAAATAATTTCTACATTATTCTGCTTTTTTCGACTTTCTATCCCTTTCATGTGCATCGCATCGAAAACGATAATCACTTTCGTTCCAGTATATGCTTGATATTCGATTAGTCGTTCGATTAAACGATTTCTAGCATGACTAATCTCTATTCTTTTTAGTCTTCTTAATTCTTCCCAGTCACCTATTATGTTATATCCATCAATGACTAGAATATCCATTAGTTATCACCTATCGGATTTCTTTTTCTAAATACTTCATACATGAGCAATGCTCCAGCAACTGATGCATTCAGGGAAGAAATTTGTCCTTGCATCGGTAAATGAATGAGCCAATCACACTGTTCTTTAACTAATCGGGTCATACCTTTTCCTTCATTTCCAATAACAATTGCGATTGGTAAAGTGGCATCAATCACCCGGTAATCTTTAGGAGCTTGTCCATCTGTACCAATTATCCATATATGCTCTTTTTTTAATTGCATTATTGCTCGGGTAATATTTGTCACTCTTGCAACCGGGACATGCTCAATTGCCCCTGCTGAAGCTTTAGCAACTGTAGAAGTCAATCCTACCGAACGGTGTTTAGATATGATGACACCATGAACCCCTGTTGCTTCTGCAGTTCTTAATATAGCACCTAGGTTATGAGGGTCTTCCAATTCATCTAGGATCATCATAAAAGGTAATTCATTTTTTTGTTTTGCTCTGTTTAGAATGTGGGGAATTGAGACAAACTCATACGGTTTAACAAATCCAATGATTCCTTGATGCTTACCTTTCGCAATTGAATCCAAATGAGAGCGTGATGCTTTTTCAATTTGAACATTTTTACGTTTAGCCATTCTCGTTAATTCGTGTTCGGTTCTTTCATTTAACTGACTAGATATGATAACCTTATATACTTTTCTCTCAGATTGTAATGCTTCTATCACTGGATTTTTACCGATGATCATTTCTTCACTCATGAATATCCCCCACTACATATCACATATTTTCAAAATTCAAAATTCGACAAATATTGATAAATTTCATTAACTTTTTTGTGCAATAAAATTTATCGCTTCATCGATAATATCATTTAACCTTTTATCGTTTCCTTTTAAATAATGGTATCCTAATAATGCTTCAAATGCTGTTGATTGACGGTAAGATTGGATAGGTGTATTTTTAGGTATTGTTTTGGATTTAGCATTTCTACCCCGACGTATAATGTTATATTCATCACTTAAAAATAATTGTTGTTCGTGAAAATAATCCATAATGGCAGACTGGGCATTAGCTGAAACAAATTTAACAGCACGCTTTTGTAATTCACGCGGATTAATTTGACCTGATTTAATTAAATGCTCGCGAACATACAATTCAAATATAGCATCACCGATGTATGCTAATGCCAAACTATTTAGCTGGTTAATATCAACCGTCATATAATACCTCATCATTATTTATTTTCTTCGCCACCTTATCCCTTGAGCAGTATCTTCCAGTATAATATTTTCTTTATTTAGTTTATCTCTAATGGCATCGGCCTTTTCAAAATTTTTATTTTTTCGAGCTACTTCTCTTTCTTCGATTAATTGATTAATATCATCGTCTAACAGTTGTTCTTCTTCTATTTTTATCCCTAAAATTTGCAATAGCGAAGTAATTTTTTCGCGAAACTTTTGTAACACTTTTTTAGAAGTTTGATTTTGTTCTAAATAAACATTCGCCTCTTTAGCAAGATCGAATAAAACTGTAATCGCGTTCGCTGTATTAAAATCATCGTTCATCGCTTTTTCAAAATCTAATCGATAGCTTTCGACTTTTTCCAACCATTTTTCGACATCCTCGCCGATGTCTGCACTCATTTCCTCACGATGTCCTAAGTTAAAGTAGGCTAACTTTATTCTTTCAAAACTATTTTTTGCACTCTCGAGAAGTTCACCAGTGAAATTAATTGGATTGCGATAATGTACACTTAACATAAAAAATCGTAATACCATTGGATCGTGTTGGGATAATAAATCTTTCGTTAATACAAAGTTATTTAAAGACTTAGACATTTTTTCGTTATCAATGTTCATATAGCCATTATGAAGCCAGTAATTAGCAAATGGTTTATCATTCAATGCTTCTGATTGAGCTATTTCATTTTCATGATGAGGAAAAGTTAAATCTTGTCCGCCTGCATGAATGTCAATTGTATCATCCAAATACTTCTTTGCCATTGCCGAACATTCGATGTGCCAACCTGGACGTCCTTGTCCCCAAGGTGAATCCCAAGCTATTTCTCCTTCTTCAGCCTTTTTCCATAACGCAAAGTCAAGTGGGTCTTTTTTATTTTCGCCTATTTTTATACGAGCTCCCGCGCGGAGTTCATCGATTGATTGATCTGATAGCTTTCCATATGTTTCAAATTTTCTCGGCTTAAAATAGACATCACCTTCTACTTCATATGCATAATCTTTTTCAATTAGCTGTTCGACAAATGAAATAATTTCATCCATTGTTTCTGTTACACGCGGGTGATGGGTTGCCA
>Ga0209487_1003650_pt1 | contig 12005 bp, 12 predicted proteins | sample Poulit2012_FD_187524 | JGI IMG/M metagenome (GOLD analysis project Ga0209487, IMG submission 187524) | Agricultural soil microbial communities from Georgia to study Nitrogen management - Poultry litter 2012 (SPAdes) (version 2) | ecosystem: Environmental > Terrestrial > Soil > Agricultural land... | reverse complement strand
AAGCATAATCACATTAAATAGTTTCATAATCGCCTGTTTTCCCATGTTTTCAAAAGTCGGTATCATGGAAAGTAAAAAACTAATGGGCAGAAACATCGCATAGATAATAAACAGAATTTGCGAGAAGATCATAATTCCCGATAAGAGAAAAACAAAAATGGAGATACCGATATTAAACAGAAACAAAAAGAAGACCATTCCTAAACGTGTGGTGGTCTTCGTAATCGTTAAGCTTTTATTGTCGTGATCTTCAATTTCTGTTTTGACAGCATCTTCCCGATCTTTTCCGTTATTTGCATCAGGACTAATAGAAACTAAAGTTTCCACACGATCTTCACCAATCATTTCTTTATCCGAATCATCAAACTGCAACAACATCCAAGGCTGCTCCACTTGAATGGAAAAGAGATTATTTCGTATCAAATCGACACTATCTTTTCCTTGGCTACTCGAATTCGGCATCAAAATTTTTGTTCCTAAGTCCAAACTTGCTTGACTAATATCAGCGGAAAAGTCATTGATTTTAGTAATATAGGTTGGTGCATAGGCAATAAAAGAAGCAGACAAGATAAACACGACTAAAAAGTTTAGAATCGCTCGAAATGCTTTCGTTGTTTCCCGTTTCATTAAGCCTGTATAAGCCACATAAATCCCGATTATTAAAATAAATATGAGCAAAAAACCAACATAAAAGCCCGAACTACTAAAACCGCTTGCAGTAATCCCAGCTAATGTTTGCATATTCTTTCCAATGGCATTTGCCGTTTGTGAAATAAAATCGAGAGAATAGGCTTGTTGGATTAAGTAGCCTGTTGCATTAGACAAATACAAGCTAATAATCCAAATAAAATTTGTAATCGTGTAGAGCCCATATATGACTTGTTTTCCGATTCCATCATTCCAATTCCACGGTAGCCAATCCCAACCTGTGTCCACATAAAAATCGAGCTGGTAATGATCAAGTGGATATTTGGAATATAAATTATCTTCAGATACCGTATCATCAACTAATCCAGCCGCTTGAGCAAATGTACCAAGTATAAGAAGCAATAAAAAAACGGTAGCACCTATGAGTACCACCGTCATAACGATCTTTTTCAATTTTGGTTTGTTCAATTTAATCACCGCCTTTCTTTCTCTTTTACAGGTGGTCGAGTATCAAAAGCATGAAATAAATCTTCAAAGACAGGGTGGACTTGAATAATCCCGACACGCCCATATAAATCTTGAATTAAACATTGTCCGTTTTCCAATTCCCGTAAACGCCTTTGGTTCGATTCATCTTCCGCATCTACACCAAAGAATTGAAGGGTTTTCTTGATTTCCGTCATATCTCTAGAACGAAAGGCGAACTTTACACCAATATTATTTTTCAATTTTTCATCGGTTAAATCATCCGCGTTTTGGGTTACGAAGTACACGCCAGCATTCATCGCACGACCTGCACGCACCAATTTATTTGAGAGTGTTTTCCCTTGTGCGACTTGTAAGAATGACCATGCTTCATCTAAATCCACGATTTTAAATACACTGCGATCTGAGTGAATAAAATCTAATGCAAAAGTGGAAATGACAATCAGCATGGCGACACTTAACAACTCCATCGTTGTGTATTCTTCAAAATTTGTTTCTGCGTCTGGTAACACCAAATCTGCAACTTGAATCATATTCAACTGTTTTTCTAAACTAATCGAATTTTCCACAGTCCCATCCGAAAACAGAAGGTGAGCGAAGTCATAGTCGGTAAAACTTTCGATATGGTCAGCAATAGGACCAGCTAATGGATTAGGGTCACTTCTTAGTTCCTGAATGACTAGAAGTAAGCCACGTTCTTCCTGTTGACCGACTGCTCGAATCGCTCGTCGTAATACAGGGAATTTATCTCCATCCCGACTGGATATACCCGTGAGGAAAGTAAGAATATCAATCGCAAGACTTTCTGAATCCTTTTTCTTTTTCATAATGACAAAAGGATCAAGTAGTCCTTTGTTGGTTTCCTCACTCGTTAAATTAACAATATTTATTTCATGAGCAATTTCGGGTAACGTTTCTTTCCAGTTTCCCCGTTCTGCTTTTGGATCAACTATTAAGGCTTGCCCACCATACAGTACGGCATAATAGACTAGTAAGTTGTTAGAGAATGATTTCCCGCCACCAAGTGAACCTAAGAAAGCAGAAGCTAAGGCATTCGTGACCGAACCCTTTACACCTTGACTAGCTAAGCTTGGATTGAGATATACATTTCTTCCCGTATCCAAGTTGTAACCGAAATAAATACCTTCTGTTTCTCCAAGCATTTGTGTAGCTCCAAATCCGAGTCCTGCTAAAAAGTCAGAAGTCACGTATTGGATATAGTCATTCATATACCGTTTACTGGCTGGGATAAACTCACTGTGTAAACCGATCATATCTCCAAATGGACGAACCAGTTTTACGTTCAAATCATCATAAAAATCTCTGACCTCATTACAACGCTGCTTAAGTTCGTCCAAGTTAGGAGCAGACACGCGAATCACGTAGCTTAACTTATACATCGATTCTTTACTTTGGTCGAGCACATCTTCTAATTCATTCACTTGTTCCAATGCGTCGATGACATTGCTTCCTGTTTCGTTATCGGATTCCCAGGCATGATTATCCAAGTCTTTCAATTCTTTTTTCTTATTTCGTACGGTAGATAATGCTTTTTTGTTTGTGACAATTTCTACGTTCATAGAGGTATCAATCGGAAAATCAAATTGTTGTTGTTGATAATAAAAAATTTCATCCGATGGAAACTCAAGATCACCGGCAATGGAATTAATCGTGAAGTATGCCACATACGTGGTTTGTTCTTCCTGTTCGATTTTTAAATAACGTTGATTTTCCTCAATCAAACAACGAGTCGGTTTAATCAGATCATAGCGCTTCACTAAAGTTTCCCTATTTAATTTCTTTAGAGGTAGGGCATAATCATATTCGTCATAAGCTATTCCAGTTTGTCCATGAAGATGTTCAATCAGATAACCAAAGTCATTTTTATCTAACGGCCGTACCTTAAAACGTCTAGAAATTTTGTTTTGTAATAACGATTCCATTTTAGAAAAACGTCTAATTTCTTCATGAGCCATGGAAACAAAATCTCCCATCAGGTGATGATTTACATCACGGACAAATGAAGAAAGTGAATTTTTGATGTTTTTCCCCATTGCTTTCATACTAACTTCTTCTTCATTCAGCAACAGTTTAAAACCGATAAAAAAACGATAGTCTACTTGATGTTCCCCGATCATGGAGACTAGGGCTTCCGTTTGATCGTCTATACGTTCATAGGCGACGTCTTGTAAACGCCCCGACACTAACTCTTTACTTCGTTCCTGTACCGAACGAATACTGCTTGCGGTACTAATCTGTAAGGCGTGAATTTTTCCGTCTTGATTCTGTGCAATTAATTGACGAAAGTGGTCATGCACCTGTATTTTTTCATCCTCCGATAAAAAGGAATAATTATAAGGCAACAACTCATAATAGGCAAAACATTCGCCGTCATGATTGAAAACTAGATTGTTTTCGAGATATTTAATCGGATAACGCATGTACTTCACTCCTAACAGCAGTAATGGACTCATTTACCTTTACACGTTGCAGTTTGACAGGTTTTCCTGCATAGGTAATTTTAGGTCGAAGCCAATAGGTCAATGCAGACTTAAGAAAACTATACGGCTTTTTGCCGTCAAATGTTTTCTGACTCATAAACCATGTCAAACCAACTGGAATTCCAACATACTTTAGTAACGCTCCATTGATCAAAGAGAGTGGGGGAAGATTCCCAAGTAACATCACCACTAAAAGCGAGAGAACAAACCAAGACATTTGATTGAATGTGACGGGAAAAGGTAAACGAAAATCATTAATGGCATAAATCACTTTTTCGACTGACCAAATACGGGTATAGCTTTTTAATTTTTTCACATGAAATCATCCTCTCATAGATAGAAAAAGCAGCCTGTACGATAACAAGCTGCTTTTCCACTTACTGCGTATATTCAAATACACCATTTGACGTAATAAGGAAATTTCCTCTTATTTCTAGGTCACGTCCGAAAGCTTCATAATCAATATAGTTTTGTAGATTAGCAGGGACTTCTCCTAACATTCCTGTTTCTTCCACCAACACTCTCGCGACATCTGCCATATTCTCACAATCAGGATAGTACATAATATCATCTTGGTGTTCCAGCAATTCTTCTATACTGTTAAACCAATAGCTTTGAACTTCAGAAAGAGAATCATAAAGTGGTGTCCCGGCAATTTCTTCCACCATCGCACATAAACGGTTCACTTCTGAAATAGGTGTATATTCACCAATTTCAAAAGGGAGTTCGTAATCAAAGATGGCATATTCTTCATACTCTCCATTCAAACCGATACGTTCTTTTACTTCCTCAAAATCAATGGGTGGTGTAAACCAAGCACCATTAACTTCCCCCTCATTATACTTACCGAGATTCGTTATAAAAACTTGCATTTCCATAAAAATTCACATCCTTTTCATTAAAAATAGCCATAAAAAAAAGCAGCAGTGTTTTATCTGCTGATACACAAAATAGACTTGTTAATCCCTACCGCACTACCGTTTGGTTCACCATATTTTTGCAGAACATAAGAAGAACACTTATCTTCCACAAAAAAACGGTACAATTTAAGCCCCTATGATTCGATTAAATAAGTTTAACAATACATCTTTCACTCCACTTGCATTAAAGACTAATCCAACCGCAACCAGAGCAACAATTAAAAAGCCAATCAGCTTAGAAAACTCTCGTTTAAAACCCAAGTAAATCCCAATCACGACTATCGCCATCAATACCAAAGATTGTGCATTACTTAAAAACCAGTTGTACAGGTTCTGCCCAAAGTTCATTTAAATTTCTCCCTTCATTAGTTAATCATTCATTATCTGATAGTGGTTGAATCACTTTCTCGATAGGGATGGTTTGTTGCATGAGTATCTTTTGGTGTCGTTCGGATAATTCTACCTGTTCCAACATGTCCTTGATTACACTCGTTTGATTAAGTTCATCTATTTTTGTTGCTAATTTCCAAGTAGGAGCAACTTGTCGCGCCAGCCATCTTAATGATTTATCAAACGTATAAGGTTCAGGTTTTGTCGTTAAAGAAATTTTTCTATTCACGCCTAAATCAATAAATCGTTGCCATTCCTTATTCATTTTCCAACTGCTACGGCGTTTTTCCTCGTCTTTATCGACAAAACGAATATACCGATTAATAATCGAGAAGGCGGTTCGTCCAGCATCTTCATACGTCATTAAATCTACAATCGCATGATAAGCACGATCATTCTTTAAACGGATTTCAAAACGATTTTTCACATCTGTATCTTCGAGTGATGTTCCATGTTTAACATATTGTTCGTAATCCTTTTCATACGTACAGAAGTAAACGTCACTTTTTAAAGAACCGATATATAAGGTATTTCCCATGTCAGGCTTTTCTTCACTCTGTACAAGTTCACCAGAACGATAACTTTTGAAACTACGAAAAACAGAGATACATTCTTCATGACGGCATTTTTCTGTTAGAAACGGAATATCCAATATGCTTGTCTTATCGTTTATCGCAAGATCAATTCGTTTAAAAACGCCACCAACACGGAACACGTGCATAAAAAAATCGAACCATGTTCTTTGTTGGGCTAATAAGAAGTTTTCAAATTGCCTACACCCTTTTCCTTTGAGTTCAAGTAAACAGCCTTTGTCTTCATCGGGTGAAACCATGACGACTATATCACCAAAAACGTATTGTTCCATATAAGAGTAAAACGCATAATCTTCATGTAACATGTACTCCATTTTGAGTTTTAAAATCTCTTCAATGACAGGCTTCGGGTTTGTCGTTAAAAATCGAATCCGTACATAATCAAACAAGATTTCCAGTGGTGCATCTGGATTAAATTGCTCTAAAATATCGAACATAGCATTTTGTAATGTTTGAGTCGGAGTTACTTTTCCTGTTTCAATTTCACTAATATATTGTCTTGAAATGCCAATATGAACAGCCAGTTTATTTTGCGATACACCATATTCCAATCGTTTTTCTCTTAATTGTTGATACCAAGGTACTTGATTCATGTGCATTCCTCCAAATTAAAAAAAGATGTCAACTAAAGGTTAAAAGCTGACATCTTCTTCATATGCTCCAAACCGTTGTGCCATTAGGTGTTATTGGTCTTTGGAACAGCTTCTTATTGTTTTTCTACCCCCCTGTTAGAAATGGGGGGTAAGGCGTGGCTATCGCCACGCAGGCTTAGCCCAGCACGTCGGCTTTCGCTTCGCACGCCGCCGCACTGTGCAGCCTTTATTGGGCGAGTTTAGCAATTTCATTTAAAAAGTCATGTTCTTTCGGGACAAGTGGTGTATAAAATTCTGAAATGATATTATCGCCTTTATCAACATATCCTCGTCCTTTGATCTGTTTTAAGAAAAATTGTTTTTGTACGTCCGTTCCAAACATCATGCCATACCCAAGTTCACTCATACGACCTAAAGCAACCCGAAAATTAAATTGATCACGAATGCCATCCCCAAGGTATTTTGCGTCTGGTCGTTGACAGGCAAGAATAAGAAAGAATCCTGCTTGTCGTCCTAGCATAACAATCTGTTTTAGTTTGGTTAATACGGCCGTATTTTCCTTAGAAACAAGCATTTCCATAAATGCCACGTACTCGTCAAAAACTAAAAAGTGAGGAGATAAGCCTAAATAAGCATAGTTTTCTCCTGTCTTATAGTTAGGCATCTGTTTCATTTCTTCACTACGAGCCATCATATCTTCATAAAATTGGTCAATACATGTCATCATATCTTCTTTTTTATAATACACATCAGGCATAACTGTGGCTAAATCCGCTAAATCGGCATTTTTTGGATCTAGGATATACAATTTTGCATCTGTTTTTAGTAAAGCTTCAATCAGTGTAAGAATAAAATACGTTTTCCCACCGCCAGTACCACCAGCAATTAACATATGTGGCAACTTATCATATTCCCAATACATCGCATCCATGAGCTTTAAACTACCATTTTGTGCAATGACTTCATCAATGGAAATACGACTATTAATTGTGTCATAGAGCAAGGTATATTCCACAAAAGAATCATGTAACTCTTTCGATACCAATTCACAGTACAAACCACTTTCCAGTTTATTTTCGAGGTTTAGTAACTGTTCTTGATATTTTCCCAATGTGATTTCTGTTTGAATATGGAGCAATTCTTTTTCAAGCCGATAGTACATTTTAGGAAAGTGACTAATTTTATCTTTTGCTTTCCCATTTGGTATGTCTTTAAAGAAGCTACTTGATTGTACTTGTTTCTTTTCATACCAACCATTTTCCGTAATCATTTTAGCAAGCTTCTGACGGTGAATAACCTGTCTGATACGGTCATACCGATAGCGATAATAAAGAAAAGCACAGCTAGCTACTATCACTAAACTAATCACCAATGAAATCAATCCATACGTACTCATAAAATGTTTTTGAAATAGATCAAGCCGCCACGTTGTAGAAAGTAAAAATAACAGATGAAAGGGGATAAAAGAAGCGAACCATACACCAACGATTCCAAAGAATACAAATTGAAAAACGAGGGATACATCACTCGCTCGAATTCGTTTCCCTCGTCTTTTAAAAGTTTTCATTATTTGTCTTTATTTGGACTAGATTTTGGAATGTTACTTGTCGATGCTGTCGCTTTTCCCTTTAAGATTAAATCATCTGCTTTAATGTACCAATCAACATCCGCTCCACGAAATGTTGCATTTGCAACTGTATCTGCGACGGGATTAATAATTTCTACTTCTGCATTATAATCAAATTCTTTTAAGGGAACAGAAGCAGGAATACTTACTTGAATCATGCGCCCTTGTTCCCTCGATTTTAAGTCATAGGTGCGTTCTTTAACTTCGGTTGATACTGTACCATCTTCGTTTTGCAGAAAAACTTCACGTCGTAATGCAGAAAACTTCAATAAACCAAAAGTTTTTTCTTTATCAATGACAATACCTTGTGCTAATCTCATACCTTTTTCCTCCTTATGCTTTTACCATGTCATCTGCATGTAAAATATAATTTGTGAAACCACGTTCTCCAATTTTATAACCCTCTGCGGTGATTCTTGCATTGACTAGTTTTATTTTTTCCTCATGTTCAAAGAACTTTTCTCCTGCTTCTTGGGGGAGAATCACCTCAACATCATCTGCACGTTGAATATCAGAATACAGATTATAGCTTCGAGAAAGAGTGGTCATGCGTCCATTAATCCGTCGCTGTTCAACTTTGCCTTCTCCTGCATATTCTAAATTTCCAAAAGTTTTTTCCATGTTTGGAATAACATATTTCAATTCCATTATATAAACCTCTTTTCTTGTTTTAATTTTTGGTTATCTATTCATATGGAAAGCAAGGGCAGAGGGGAGGGGAACGAGAAAAATACATCTTCATTTGTCAATCACTCCTATGATTCTTGTAGCCGATAATCCACACGTCCATAAATCACACACCAAAATACAACCATTGTTTCTCCATTTTCATCACGTATCAATTTCCCATAAGGAAAAAAAGGAAAGTCTTCAATCTCAATTTCATTCATAACAAAATGGTCCTCAATCCATTCCATCACCTTTGTTTCATTCTCTTCCAAAGAAACCACACTCCTTCATGGATGAAGCAATAAAAAAAGCATGACAGATAGAATTTGTCACACGTTAGTTTGTTTATCTATAAAACTTCCGCAATACCAGCCATAATATATGCCACACATGGTACAGCTATCGCATTTCCAAGCGCTTTGTATCTTGCATGATCACTAATTGCTTCATCTTTGTGTCCTAAAGCTGTCCAACCCTCTGGTAATCCCATCAAACGTTCACATTCTAATGGGGTAAGCTGACGAATAAATCCTTCTTTTTCTTCTCCTTCGTACCAAAATGAAAAATAATTTACAGAGCCTGCGAGCAAAGTGGGGAAAGGGTCATTTGTCCGTCCAAAACTTCCAATGAACCCTGATTTGTTTTTATCTTTTGCGGCACTTCGCATACGTCTTTCTTGAAAGGGTCGGACGATGGGTATTTTCCTCCTTGTTTTTTCAGTAAATCTTCGACTGGCAACGGAGGAGGGCAGCCTGCTTTCTCCGCAAGACGTAGGAAACGACTGCAAATCGCGGGTTTTAAATAGTATTTCTCTGGCACGTGTTCCTCCAAAATCTGCCACGAGGAAGATACGTCTTCTTCTTTGAGCAAGCGTGGGGATTTCCCAATATCGGGCGTCCAATAGTCGCCAACACACTTCAACATCCTTCCCTCGGACCATTCCAGCGTTTGCCCATTCTCCAGAAGCAGGCATTGGAACAGCGGTTTTTGTGAACGACTCCAACACGGCTTTAAAATCCAACCGGTTATTTGATGAAAAAGCTCCCATGACGTTTTCCCAAACAGCGATAACTGGATATGTTCCATTCGTTGCACACCTCATTTCTTCAATAATTCGGATTGCATGATAAAATAAACTAGATTGACTTCCTGCAAGACCTTCTCTTTTTCCGATATTTGATAAGTTCTGACAAGGTGAACCAAAAGTAATGATATGAACAGGCGGTATTTCTCCACCATCTATTTTTGTGATATCCCCGAGATGAAGCATGTTAGGGAAATGCCGTTTTGTAATAGATACAGGTGCTTTCTCTATCTCACTTGCCCATGTTGGTATAATTCCGTAACAAGAACCAGCTAGAGGAAATACCCCGATTCCATCAAATAAACTTCCCAATGTAATAACTGTCATAGGTAATCATCCTTTGGCGGAAAAATTTATAAATGACATTTATAAATGGAAATAATATTTTTAATTACTCCTCTCACTTTCTAATCATACATGTGCAAAAAATACTGATAAGCAGTGACTTCAAAAAATGAAGGAACAAAAAAAGAGATATTGCTTTTACACAACATCCCTCATTTTTCTCCGTTTCCTCTGGCGGAATCTTGGCGGAGAACCTATTCATTTTTGATTGTTTTATCCATTTTACGTACCATCAAAATGCAGTCAAATCAACGTTTTCACTTCAAATGCTCTTAGTGAATTACTCCCACTCAACTGTAGATAGACTACTGAAATCTATATAAGTTTCCTTAGAAAAATTAAGTTTAATATTCCCGTTCATTTTTTTCCGCAAGTGTTCATCATTTCTACTCCGTAAGTGTGCATAGTATTTTAAAGTTATTTCTGGTGAACATCTGTGTGGTACAACTAATACATCAGCATTAAAATCATTAATTAATTTACTGAGCATATAAACATCAAAAGAGGTTAGCACATTTATTAATCTCTTTTTTTAAAATTTCGATAATAATAAAAATAATTTAATTTTTATTATTTAGATGGTAGAGTTTGCATAAGTTCAAAGAAAAATTTAGAGTCTTCCGTATTAAAATAGTTATACCAAGACTCTAATGTGTTTGACTTAAAAACATCTAAGCGCTAAATGATTTGTTTCGTCCATAGCAAATCTTCAGTCGAACCAGCAGTAATAAGGTTATTAGATGCAATAAATGGTTGGACTATATAAAAATCTTGTCCTTTATAATCAGAACAAACCATTTCAAGGAATCCCGAACCGCTACTAGTATGCGGACGATTATCTAGTATCCCAAAATCAGCAAGTACTGCGGTAGATCCACAGATTGCACCTACGGAGAGCAACTCGCTTGCATTTACGAGAATAGCCTCATGCTTTGGATCATTCCATGTATCTGCACCCGGTTAAGACCCATTACGTCCCAATTCAGCCATCTTTATTTTATTCTTTCCAAATCATACTAATCTTCTATAACAACCAAGTCACTAAAATAATCACACTGAAGATCCCGCAAAGTCCTAAAAATATTGTCCAAAGATAATTAGGCGCATAACGTTCAACATAGGCTATTTTTGGCTGTTTAGGATTATAATAAACTATCATCTCGCTACCAATTGGAAAATGATCACACATTAAAGTATATAAAGAGACCATTGTATTGCCTCTTAAACGTAGTTTTGTATCTAATAGACTATCTTTAGCCCGTACTTTAGGTGAAGAAAAAGGCGTGTGAAAATGACTAATATAAGAATAATATAAAGCTTTTTTATAAGCTACGCCATCTACCACATATTCAACAACGGGAGCTCGTGAACTTTGCCAAGAATATTGGACAACCTTCCCTTTTGTTTTTTCGGTACAATCATTTTTAATCTTTTGATCTTGACGATAGAGTAGATAAGCAATGATCAAAAAAATAAACATAACTGAACCGAAAATAAGAGTCAACAATATATCAATATCCATAAAATCCCCTTCAATAAAATAATAAACACCGTTCCATTTAAAGTAGTAAATAAAAACCAATAAACACTAATTCTTAATTAATATACCTACAATATAAATCATTACACTCTTGTCAACTATCATCAACCCATTAGAATTGTTACTCCCCAAATTCGTAAAGCAATCCAAGTTTCTTTTTTGGATTTAAAATACAATTTTTCATCCTTACACTATCATCAACAAAATGGCCGTTTGTTGATGATCATTCTCTTATTTATAGTTTAACATAAAAATATTATTATTCTAAAATCGATAGCAAAAAATACTGCGAAACACTGGGCTAAGTTGTACTAAAAATAGTTTTTATCTGAAATATTGATAGTCGCACATATGTGATTAGAAAGTGAGGAGAGTAAAATTAAATAAATAATTGTCTATGAAGATGAAAAAATGAGAAATAAAAGTACTGAAAAATCACATTGTTGAATCCCATAACGAGAAGCAGCTATCTGAATTAGAATAAAAAAAGAGACATTGCTTTTACACAATATCTCCTTCATCTCTCCGTTTCCTCTGGCGGAATCTTGGCGGAGAACCTATTCATTTTTAATCATTTCATCCATTTTACGTACCATCGAAATGCAGTCA
>Ga0209487_1003649_pt1 | contig 12006 bp, 9 predicted proteins | sample Poulit2012_FD_187524 | JGI IMG/M metagenome (GOLD analysis project Ga0209487, IMG submission 187524) | Agricultural soil microbial communities from Georgia to study Nitrogen management - Poultry litter 2012 (SPAdes) (version 2) | ecosystem: Environmental > Terrestrial > Soil > Agricultural land... | reverse complement strand
CCAACGCTTCGGTTTCGGTCCGAATTGTCACAAGCACCTCTTCGTTCCGGCTTCTGGTCTGACGAAGATCATCCCGGGAACGGTTGTATTGCTCTTGCATGGCGTAGATGGACTCCATCTGAGACTCCAGAAAATCATTGAATTGTTGCAGATAGTAGGAGCGGATCAAAAGCTGATTGAACGAGCCTGAAGTGAGCAGAAGAGCCAGCTCGGTGGTTCTGCCATTTTTATAGAGATAGATGAGTGTCTCTTTGTAACGCTCGATCAGTTCATCCAGCTGCCGTTGAAGTTCTGCCAGGTTCTGTTCAATCAGGCGGATCTCTTCTGCCAGATGGCCCTGTTCACGGTTTAGCTGCCGGAGACGTTCCTCCTGCAGGTTAACGAGGCGCTCAACCTCTTCAAATTGGGCAAAAACCTCGTTAAATTCGGTCGATCTTTCGGACAGTCTTCTGGAGATGGTTTCGATCTGGCGGTCAATATTTTCGATCTGGGAACGGGTGGAGCTCTGCTGGTTCAACAGCCGGTTTCGGTTCTCTTCGTAAGAATCTTGTGCGTAAAGTAACGACGGGGAGATCAGTCCCGCCAAGAGAAGGGCGGCCACTCCGGTTGACCAAGTTGTGAAGAAGTTGTAAATAGGTCGTTTCATCGGATTACAGGGATATCATCGGGGAGGTTGATCTGTAGCGGAGGCAAACTGACATTTGTCTCAATACGCTGAACCAGCAGGGCTGCGCGTGCCTGCCCGTCCCGGCTGTAGATGGTAATACGTCTCGGCAATCGAAAGCCGTCTACATCTGAATATCCTGCATACTCAATTCTGCTATAGGGTGCATCGGGATTGCTCATATGGATGACTTCCGTGATAACGCCGGATGTTTTATCAACCTGAATGTAGGAACCATTTTTCATAAGAAGTACAAAATAATCCTCACTCTGATAGGTGGAAGCCACATTTTGGGGATCTTCCGTATAATTGAGCAGCTCCAGTATATTGACAGAGGCGATGGCTCCGATCGTGGTGAGCCGGCTCTCATGCAGCGGCACCTTCTCTGCATAATGATCTATCCGGTTATAAATCAGCAGAGAGTCTGAATCTACATAAATCTGTCCTCCTTCGATCCCAAGACTGTTCCTGACTTTGATCAAACTCTCCCGCCGGCTCGATTGAAACTGAACAGAGACCCGTTCACTATTGTCAGGTTCGCTGACGATGGCCCTCCCGATGCCTGAAACGCTTGTAAGGGTTCGCCTGTAATCGGGGATGTTATCCAGAATCTCTTCGGCAGGCAGATCCGCAGGCTCCAGATCCTTCAGATCCAGCAGTGGAGCAGAACTTCTGCAGGAGTAGAGGAAGAGGAGAGTCAATCCTGCCAGGATCACCGGATGTAAGTTTCGGGAGTACATCTACCTCTTCTCAATTAGTTCTCGTAAATAACTTCTTTCAGGATCTTCTTCAAGAGCTTTTTGCCACCAGTATATCGCTTCCGTGTGGTTTCCGCTGCTCTGCTGAATATCACCCATATGCTCGTAGACCTCCGCACCTTCCGCTCCGGCATCGAGGGCCTGCTCTATATATTCTTTTGCTGCTGCTGTGTTTCCGGTTTTAAAATAGGCCCAGGCCAGCGTGTCGAGATAGGAGGGGTTGTCGGGTTCCATGGCAAGGGCCCGTTTTGCCATATCCAGGGCTTCCATCAATTTCTCTTCCTCCTCTTCATAGAGGGTAATATAGTAGGCGTAATTATTGAGTGCATTATGATTATCCCGATTGAGCCGGAGAGCCCGTTCGTAATCGGATCTGGCTTCCTCCCACTCCCCATTCTCTACTCTGACGTCAGCCAGTGTGGCGTAGATCACTGAGCGAAAATCTCGGGGTGCGGAGAGCAGGGAGGCCTGATAGAGCCAGTGGCCTGCGCTTTCATAATGCCCTTCCAGCATGTAGGAGGCCCCGGTAAAAAATCGAATAAACGGATTATCAGGAGCGCTGGATTCAGCCGTTTCCGAGAGAGCGATGATCTCGTTATATTGCTGAGAGCTGAAGAGAATCTGAAATCGTTGGGCCCAGGCTTCTCCATTATCAGGGGTGAGCGCTATCGCATTTTCCAGTGATTCAAGAGCTCTCTCCTGCTCATTTTGATTCAGATAATATTCAGCCGTAAAGAGCTGAGCCGGGGCGTATTCCGATTCAGTCCGGGCGATCAGCCCGATCGCCTGGTCCAGATAGTTCGTGAGCCGGGGAACGGAGGGGTTACGGGAGCTCTGCATATAGAGAAATCGGGCAAGGTCGATTTTTTCAGCAGGAGGGACTACGGGATTTTCTATAGAGTGGAGAATCAAGTTTCCAGCTTCATCCCACTTTTCCTGTTGAAGGTAAAGCTCGGCCAGAAAAAGGGTGGTCCGTTGATCATTCGGATTCCGTTCACGCGCGTCCAGAAGAGTCTCCTCCGCCTCATCCAGCTTTCCAAGTTCCTGATAATATCTACTGATGCGGTGAAGAGTAAGAAGGTTTCCGGGATCCAGTTCTCTCATGATTTCCAATTCTGCCAGAGCAAGATCATCACGGAGGAGGGCATTGTAATTTTGAAACTTTTTCAAGTGAAGTTCAAACGAACTCCCCGAAATCTCTATAATCCGGTCCAACACCCCATTGGCTTCCTCCAGCCGTCCCAGTTCCAGATAAGCGTCTGTGAGCAGATAGAGAATAGGGAGGTCCCCGGGATCCAGATTCAGCACAGCTTCCAGTTGATTCAGAGCCATCTCCTGACGGCCGCTCCTGGAGTAAATTTCGGCCATATTAAGCAGATACCATTTGTTCTCAGGTTCCGCCCGGGTACTCATCTGTCCGTAGTAGGCGGCATTGGTGAGATCCCCGTTAGCCAGATAAGCCACTGAAAGGGCATAACTGATTCCCGGATCTGAGGAGTGCATCAGATAGGCTGCAGTTAGTTTGTCCAGCGCTTCTTCGATGTCACCGTTCTCAAAATGGATAATTCCATCAATAAACTCCGCCATTGCACGTGTGTAGTTTTCTTCCTTGACCGTCTGTGCAGACAGATAGTGCGGAGCAAGTGCGATGGTCAGGAGTAAGAGAACCACGATCTGGAATCGGGTTTGTAGATCGGTAAGAAAAGTAATAGGCTTCATAAGGGAGAAAAACGTCGAAACTACAAAACGTATTATTGGTTTTCCGCACTTTCAACGGGTCAGAATTCCACCCGCCGCCGAATACTCAGGCTCTACTGCACGATTTCGGTCAGCAACTGCAGGCTTCCCTCTCTAAATTATTGAACTATTGGAAGATAAAACAGGCTTTCCAAAATTAACTCCGCAGAGGAGGGTCTGGCTCTCTTTGGCGATTCTAACGGCCGGGGCCTTGCGTTGCCGAGGCCTGTCGATCATTCTATGGCGTTAGCTCAGAAATGGCTCTGTTATCCGCCATCGGGCCGACCTGCTCTGCCAGACGGGTCTTCTCACGTTCGAAGATGGATAGCTGGCTAAGAATTAGAATCTGCGACGGATGGTTATGCACTCTGAGCACCGGGAGGCCTCGGAGAGGTGCGCCTGGAGATCCCTTCATCCGCGAGATTGCGTTCGATGGCTCCAGCCCCTCTCGTATTCTCACTCCCCCATCTCCTTTCAGCAAGTCAGTTTACCAGCGTTCTGCTGCAGCGGTTACTCGCTTCCGAAAAGGGCGCTCACAAATTCTGCCCGGTCAAAAACTTGCAGGTCCTCGATCTGTTCACCCAACCCGATATATTTCACGGGGACATTCAGTTCGTTGGAGATGCCGATCACGATACCGCCTTTAGCAGTGCCATCCAGCTTGGTAAGAACCAGTCCGGTTACATCTACGACTTCCGTAAAAGCTTTCGCCTGTTGCATGGCATTTTGACCAGTGGATGCATCCAGTACGAGCAGGATTTCGTGCGGGGCCTCTTCGATCACCTTCCCCATCACCCGTTTGATCTTCTCCAGCTCCAGCATCAGGGACTTTTTATTATGCAGTCTTCCTGCAGTATCAATCAGGGCGATATCTGCGCCGCGTTTACTGGCAGAGGTGACTGTATCGAAAGCTACTGCAGCAGGATCCGCATTCTGGCCCTGTTGAATAATGGGAACCCCGGCACGTTCACTCCAGATCGTCAGCTGATCCACTGCAGCCGCCCGGAAAGTATCTGCCGCTCCCAATACCACCTGTTTGCCGGCCGATTTATATAGGTGTGCGAGTTTCCCGATCGTTGTGGTTTTACCGACACCATTGACTCCTACCACCAGGATCACATGGGGTTTGTGTAGGAAGTCGGCATCAAACTCTGCCGGCTTTTCAGGGCTGTTCTCCTTCAAGAGGGAGGTGATCTCCTCCTGGAGAATCTTCTGAAGTTCCGCTTCGGTTACAAATTTGTCTCTGGCTACCCTCGCTTCCAGACGGTTGATAATTTCTATCGTCGTTGTGACTCCCACATCAGACGTGATCAGGGCGTCTTCCAGCTGATCGAGGGTCTCTGCATCCACTCTGTCTTTACCGGCGATACTTTTGCTGATCTTACTCAGCAGGCCTTCCCGGCTTTTCTCAACTCCTTTCGTCAGCTTCTCTTTTTTCTTAAATCCAAGTTTGTTTAACCAGCTCATCCTCTTCGTATCATCTTAAGTAGTTCTTGTTTGTCGTAAAGCAAGAAGTCAGACAGATCCTGCTCGTCCTTTCTCCTGCTGTTGTCAATTGAAGTTGGCTCCGTTCAGTATCTTTTTAAAACGTATTATATATTTTATTAAAGAGTAGATCATAAAAGCTACAGAGAGGTACATCAGCCAATTCTGAAGGGTTGTCGCCTCCCGGAAAAAGAAAACGGAGATCCAGTAAAGGGCCATAATATTTACCGAAACTTTACCAGACATGATGGACATGGCTACTTTTCCACTGCGTTTTTTTATAATCAGAGATCCCGTCATAATGCAGAGATCCCGTATCACACCGATCACAAAATACCAGACAGGAATCCAGCCGAGCATCACTGTATAGAGAAAAAGAAAGAAGGCCATCAACTTATCTGCAACCGGGTCAAGGATCTTGCCGAGTTCCGAAATCTCATTTTTCCATCTGGCCACCAGCCCGTCCAGATAATCTGAAGCAACACCGTATACTATCAGCAGAAAGATCGGCCCATTTACCTGTTCATAATTTTGTATGTGCAAATAGATGATGGGCCATACAACTAAAACCCTTGAGAAGGAAATCAGGTTTGACCATGTGAAGATATCATCTTTAACCAGTACTTTTTTACCATCTATGTTCGTGACTTCTCTCATGGAGGGTTACTTTTTAATAATTAAGTAATTTTAAAATACACTTTTTAACACAGAGATATGCAAACAAACGAGAATGATAAGCCATTTTCAAAGGAAGTTGAAAAAAAACTGTCTGAGAAGGAAGTTCATTCCAGACATCAATTTGACGGACGGCTGCTGCAGGTCTACACCGATGAAGTTGAACTTCCCGATGGCAGTCGCTCAACCCGCGACTGGATCCGGCATCCGGGGGCCAGTGCGGTTGTACCTGTTTTTCATGACGGAACCATTTTATTGGTGAAACAATTCAGATATCCGCCTCGAAAGCTTTTCCTGGAAGTGCCTGCCGGGAAATTGGATCCGGGTGAATCTCCCGAAAGTGCCGCCCGCCGCGAGTTTACCGAAGAAAGCGGATATAGCGCAGGAAATATAAACAAAACGGGTGAGTTTTATCCGGCGATTGGATATGCAGATGAGATTATCCACACCTACGTGGCATGGAATCTGTCAGAAAAAGGCAAACGTGAGGAGCCGGATGAATTTCTGATCAATTACCGGATCCCTTTCTCTGAGGCACTTAAAATGATCGCTAAGGGAGATATCCAGGATGGGAAAACGATCTGTACCCTGGTGCTGGCCGCCAACTGGTGGCGGGAAAACGGTCCGTTTCCAGTAGGGCTGTAGAGCGATTCCGTTGAAACCCATCAGGAGACTCGTGAGGCATAAAAGGAAAAATTTGCTATTTTAATAGTGATGAAACATTTACTAGTGGCCTTTTTTCTATTTCTAGCCGGCTCCGCATCTGTTTTTCACGGGTCTTCTCAACCGGTTCATTCCGAATATGATTCGTATGCTCAGAATCTGAGTGGGGAGAATGTGGAGGGGAATGCATCCGGCACGGTAAGCGTGATTCGAGTGGAGGGGACCATCGGCCCGCCTGAGGCACAATATATCCAGCGTGGCCTAGACATCTCCATCGAAAAAGGGGATGAGATTCTGATCATTGAGCTCGACACGCCGGGTGGTTTGCTCGATTCAACCCAGGAAATTGTGCAGGCGCTGCTGGGATCCCGTCATCCGACAGCGGTCTACGTCTCACCACAGGGGGCCAATGCAGGAAGTGCCGGAACATTTATCACCCTCGCTGCACATGTAGCTGCCATGGCACCTGCGACCAATATCGGGGCAGCGTCTCCGGTGTCGATGGGTGGAGGGGAGATCGATTCTGTAGCACAAAAAAAGATTTTCAACTTCTCAGAGAGTTATATCCAGACCATCGCCGAAGAGAGGGGGCGCAATGCAGAGTGGGCGAGAACTGCGGTCAGCGAAGGTGCTTCGATTACAGCGGATGAGGCATTGGAGTTAAATGTGATCGACCTGATAGCCACCGATTTGAATGATCTGTTAGAGCAGCTTGACGGTTTGGAATTGAATGAGCGGCCGTTGGCTACCCTGGATGCGGAAACAGAGTTTATTCCCAGAAACCTGGCCGAGAAAATTTTCAGTTTTCTCCTGCGTCCAGAGGTTATGCTGATTTTGACAATGGTAGCCATTTATGGAATTGTAGGAGAGGTTACAAATCCAGGTGGAATTATCCCGGGGGTATCCGGTGTTATTGCTTTAATTTTGCTACTTTACGGAGTGGCTGCCCTGCCGATTAATCTTGCGGGTTTCCTGCTGATCGGCCTGGCCATTATTTTGTTTGTTGCGGAGGCATTCACGCCTGCATTTGGAGTATTGACGTTCAGTGGAGCTGTCGCCTTTTTCCTGGGTGCGCTCATGTTGTTTCAAGATCTACCTGATACCATGCAACTATCTCTTTACTGGTTGATACCGGCTACTCTCTTGACTGTCCTGTTCTTCGGATGGATCGTAACTTATGGCATAAAATCCATCTTTAAGCCCTCTTCTTCCGGACTGGAAGCGTCGCTTGGAAAACGGGCAGAGGTTACCGATGACATTCTGCCCGGGAGCCCCGGGCGCATCTTCTTTGATGGAGAGTACTGGCGCGCAGAAAGTGAAATCCCGCTATTCCGGGGAAGCTACTGTGAAATTATCAGCTTTGAGGGATTGAAAGCTATTGTAAAACCCTGGAATTCTGATTCAGATGTGGATCAGAAAGAAGAGTCCATCCATTCAACTTAAATCAAATCTAATATCACTAAAAAACGGAACACCTTATGGAGACACCTGGAGATCTCACCAACATGATGGTCTGGATCATTACGATTGTCATCTTTCTATCTGTATTCTTACCTCAGATGTTTAAAATCATGCGGGAGTATGAGAGGGGAGTGGTATTCCGGCTGGGGAAATTTCAAAGTACCAAAGGCCCCGGATTGATCGTGCTGGTACCCTTTATTGATAAAGTGGAGAGGGTGGATTTGCGCGTGCTGACAATTAACGTGGACAAACAGGAGGCGATTACAAAAGATAATGTAACCCTGAATGTGGATGCCATCACCTTCTTCAGAGTAGTGGATGCGGAGAAGGCCGTGATTCAGGTAGAGAGATATGTGGGTGCAACTTCCCTGATTGCACAAACTACACTGCGAAGTGTGGTAGGGCAAGTGGAGCTGGATGAGCTGCTTGCTGACCGGGATATGGTTAATAAACGGATTCAGGATATTATTGACCGGCAGACTGAGCCGTGGGGGATTAAAGTGGTTTCCGTAGAAGTTCGTGATGTGATCCTGCCGGAAACGATGAAGCGGGCGATGGCAAGACAGGCAGAATCGGAAAGAGACCGGCGCGCAAAAGTGATTGCAGCCCTGGGGGAGTACGAAGCTGCGGAAAAACTTGTACAAGCCGGGCAGATGATAGAGAGTACACCTACAGCACTTCAGCTGCGATTTCTCCAAACCATGAGTGAGGTGAGTGAAGAGAATTCAACCTTTACCTTTTTACCTATTCCCCTCGACTTTATAGACGCATTCCGCCCCCAAATGAAAAACTCATCGGGTGATAAAGCGACAGGTTGACGGCTTTTTCCGATACCTGTCAGCTCACCTCATTGGAGAAGAGCGGGTTCATCCGGGGAATTTCAGTCTGCAGGTAGCGAAAACAGGTCCTTGAAATCCACTTCATTATTGCAGAGTGTTACGTCATGCCGGCCGGACCAATAGCAGAAAATGTATCTACCCTGTTTTGGAGGAACGGGTCTTACCTGAATATTTAACATTGTGATCATATTAAATAGAAAGATTTTGCATAGATTTGCATAGTTTTGATGAGCTTCTTTTCAGGATCCATATACAGCATTTCAAGTGACGCAGAACGATGAAAATTGTAACACCGGAAACCGCAGTTTCATATATAAAATCGGAAGACAGGGTTTTTATTCAGGGAGCCGCCATGACTCCGACCGTCTTGGTGAAGGCCTTAAGTGACAGAGACCAGGAGTTGCGGGATGTGGAGCTGATCTCTATTCATACAGAAGGGGATGCTCCCTACACACAGCCGGAAAAGAGTAAAGCTTTCAAGATCAACAGTTGCTTTGTCGGGTCCAATGTGCGGGAAGCGGTAAATGCCAGTAATGGGGATTACATCCCCATATTTTTGAGTGAAATACATTATTTATTCAGGAGAAAGGTCCTCCCGCTTCAGGCAGCCCTGATTCAGGTTTCGCCCCCCGACAAGCATGGATATTGCTCTTTGGGTGTATCCGTGGATGTCACACTGCCTGCTTTAGAGACCGCGGAGTTGGTCATTGCGCAGGTCAATCCGCAGGTTCCCAGAAGCCATGGGGATGGAATCATTCATCAGAGCAGAATCGATTATGCCGTTGAAATTGATCAGCCGATCCAGATTCATGATCCCGCTGAGATTTCCGATGTAGAAGCAAAAATCGGCAGAAATGTGGCAGAACTGATTGAGGACGGATCCACTCTCCAGATGGGGATTGGAAGCATTCCGGACGCGGTGCTGCGAAACTTGCAAAATCACAAGCGGCTGGGAGTTCATACAGAGATGTTTTCTGATGGGTTACTCTCTCTGATCGAGAAGGGGGTCATCACGGGTGAGGAGAAAAAAGTGATGCCCGGTAAGGTAGTGACCTGCTTTGCTGTCGGTTCACAAAAATTGTACGACTACATCGATGACAATCCCACTGTGAACTTTAAAGAGACTGCTTATACAAACGATACAGCCATTATTCGAAGAAATCCGAAAGTGGTTGCGATCAACTCCGCCATCGAAATCGATCTGACAGGCCAAATCTGTGCAGATACCATTGGAGCTTATCAATACTCAGGGGTGGGGGGACAGATGGACTTTATTCGTGGGGCTTCTTTATCGGAAGGAGGGAAGCCGATCATTGCCATTCCATCCGTTACCAACAAAGGAATCTCAAAAATCACACCTTTCCTGAATAAAGGTGCCGGTGTAACGACTACCAGAGCCCACGTGAATTATGTGGCGACAGAGTATGGAGTGGTGAACCTGTTTGGTAAGAATCTGCGTCAGCGTGCAGCAGCACTGATCTCAATTGCACATCCCGATCACCGGGAGGAACTCGAAAAAGCTGCCTACGAACGCTTTCACTCCTCATTAAGGCTGTAGAATTTAAATGGGAGCGGGATTAAACAATTCTTTAATATATTTTTTTTGAAGTGCGTAAATAGAGCTGGCACGCTCATCTTCTACAATACTCCGATATTATCTGAAATGAATTTACTTGCATATGAATTATAGTTTGTTTGAATTTCTGCAGCTCATCGGATCGCTGGGCATTTTCATCTATGGAATGAAAGTCTTCAGCGATAGTTTGCAGAAGGTTGCCGGATCCAGGTTGCGAAGCATCCTGAAAGGTATGACCACCAGCCGGTTTAGGGGGATTTTGACCGGTATGGGTGCCACGGCCATTACACAGTCTTCGACCACCACAACCGTACTGGTGGTGAGCTTTGTGAATGCGGGCCTTCTTACCTTTATAGAGTCGACCGGGCTGATCATGGGTGCCAATATAGGAACCACTGTTACCGCCTGGATGATCTCCATTTTTGGATTCAATATGAAGATAACCCCGATAGCAATCAGTCTGATCGGACTCTTCTTTCCTTTTCTTTTCATTGGAAAAGAGAAAATGAAAAACCTTGCCGAAGCGATGATAGGTTTCGGTTTCCTTTTTATCGGACTTGAGTTTATTAAAAATTCGGTTCCCAATATTCAGGAAAATCCCGAGATGTTTGCCTTTCTGGATGCGTTAACGGGCTTTGGCTTTGGATCTATTGTTCTCTTTGTGTTTGTAGGAACGGCGCTTACACTGCTTACCCAGTCCTCCTCCGCTGCCATGGCAATTACACTGGTTATGCTGTTTGAAGGGTGGATCACATTTCCTATTGCCGCCTCCATGATTCTGGGAGAAAATATTGGAACAACAGTCACTGCAAATATTGCAGCCCTCGTCGGCAATGTACATGCCAAACGAAGTGCAGCCTTTCACTTTCTATTTAATTCCATTGGCGTATTATGGATGCTACTGCTAATCAATCCTTTTTTAGAGGGGATTGACTGGACCATCCAGTATTTCGAGCTTTCCAACGAATCGATCTTCGGAACCAGCGAGGAAGCACGGACAGCCGCAACGCTTGGGCTCTCTCTGTTTCATACACTATTTAATGTAATCAATGTGATTCTCCTATTCGGCTTTATACCAAGAATCACACGTTTTCTGGAAGGTATTCAGAAAGAGAAAGCTACGGAAGCAAGTCAGTTTAGATTGCAATTTATTTCTGGTGGGCTGATGACCTCCCCGGAACTCTCCATTGCGCAAGCCCATAAAGAGATTGAGCTCTTTGCGAAGCTGATTGAAAAAATGCATTACAGTTTTTCAGGCCTGTTTTTCAAGAAACAGAAAAAACAGGAGAAGTTTATTGAGAAAATCAAAGAGAGGGAACAGATCACAGATAATATAGAGCTGGAAGTGGCGGAATATCTTACCCACTTATCCTCTACTACATCGTTATCCGAAGATGCCACAAGGCGCGTCAGGTCGATGCACAGCATGATTAATGATCTTGAAAGGATGGGGGATATCTACTATCAGATGTCGAAAACTTTTGAGGACATGATGAGTCTTGAAGTCGCCCTTCCCCGGGAGGCCGTACTGGAGGTGAGCGAATTCCTGGATCTCATCTTGAAAGCGATAAAACATATGAGGGAGAATCTTCACAAAGTTCAGATAAATGAACCGATTGACCTGGATATGGCTATCAAACTCGAGGATGAAATTGATGGGATGCGGGACAGAATGAAAGAAACCCATTACAAACGACTTGAGCAGGGAGTCTACACTTCCCAGGCCGGGGTAATCTTTCTGGATTACATCACAAGACTTGAAAAAATCGGGGATCACATCTTCAATGTTCAGGAAGAGCTGGCTGAGAAGAAACTCAAACGTCACTCAGCAGGGCTGGTTTAGCGTATTGAGAGGAGTAGCAGAAGGTGCAGGGTTGACTGTGACGTTGGAAGGATAGATCCACTCACGGATGACATCAGGAAGGACCTCGTCCTTCCTACATCTTCACAGTTTGGCTTTAGCCATTAAGAAGGCTCTTCGCCTTTGGTCGGCCTCCTCGATCTACTCCTGTTTATTTTATAAGGGTCAGTTTTTTGCTAAGCACCTGGTTCCCAGTCTGGAGGAGGTACCTGAAGAAGAAGCGTGAGATAACGATGGATTAGAAAAGCCGGCCAATGCCGGCTTCCCCTTTACATTTCGAAGTAGAA
>Ga0209487_1003648_pt1 | contig 12008 bp, 12 predicted proteins | sample Poulit2012_FD_187524 | JGI IMG/M metagenome (GOLD analysis project Ga0209487, IMG submission 187524) | Agricultural soil microbial communities from Georgia to study Nitrogen management - Poultry litter 2012 (SPAdes) (version 2) | ecosystem: Environmental > Terrestrial > Soil > Agricultural land... | reverse complement strand
TTATCAGGCGGTGGTGTGAGCCAAATTGTATATAAACAATCACTATCACAAACAGTTCAAATGGTAACCAAACAAGCGATGACACAAACAATACAGGGATTTGTCAATAAGGAACTTCAGGAAATTTTAGGACGTGGACAATCATTAGAAAATGTTAACCCAGAAAAACGTGGAGAGATTATGGAAGTTGTAGAGGATATGGGGGAGACTTGTCATTTAGAGGTTCTTATTTTAATAGATACAAGTGCAAGTATGCACGATAAATTAGAAACAGTAAAAGAGGCGTTAATAGATCTATCAATCAGTTTAAATGCAAGAATCGGAAAGAATAATTTTAGTATGTATAGCTTTCCGGGGAAGCGAAAGGACATTCAAAAAGTGTTTGATTGGTCACCGAAATTGGATACTGTCTCAACAATTTTTCCTAAATTAGCTAGTGGTGGCATAACGCCAACAGGTCCAGCATTGCGGGAGGCAGTTTATCAGTTTGGAAAAAAGAGTTTACAAAGGGGCTTTGAAGGTGAACAAGGCATATATGAGGCATGGAATTGAACTTAAACCAGGAACTCATTTACGTGGAAAGTGGAATAATAATCATTATTTAATTAAGAAAAAACTTGGCTCTGGAACAGTTGGGACGGTGTATTTATGTGAGTCAAATGGAAAGCATTATGCATTAAAAGTGAGTAAACAAGGTACGTCAATGATGGTTGAAGTAAATGTGTTAAAAGCGCTTAAAAAGGTTCAAGGACATCACCTTGGACCTTATTTAGTAGATGTTGATGATTGGGAAGATGCCTCAAAAAACATATATTCCTTCTATGTTATGGAATATTTACATGGGAAGAATATGATTACATTTATCAATCATCATGGAACAGAGTGGTTAGGTGTATTTATGCTTCAATTACTAGAAGACTTAGAAAAGCTTCACCAATTAGGTTGGGTTTTTGGTGACTTAAAAATAGATAATCTGATTGTACTTCACTCACCACCACGGGTTCGTTTTGTAGATGTGGGTGGTACAACACAAATGGGTAGAGCTATTAAAGAATATACTGAATTTTATGATCGAGGCTATTGGGGACTTGGAACGAGGCGTGCCGAGCCAAGTTACGATTTATTTGCTTTTTCTATGGTCTTTTTAACGGTCTTTTATCCTCAACATTTCCCAAAAACACAACGGTCTGCACAAATGATTTTTAATAAAATAGATAATATTCAGGAACTAAATCTATATCGTAACTGTTTAAAAAAGGCGATCATTGGGAAATATAAATCAAGCGCGGAGATGAAGCGGGATCTCCTACTAGTATTACAGAATAAACAGCATCAATATGACCAGAAGAATCGTGTAAATTCACGTTCTAAGTTGTCATCGATTATTGAAACAACCGGAATATTCTTATTAGCTATTGTTTACTTTTTATCATCCATATTCTTATTATGAAAAATAATTGAGAAACTTAACCCTTATTGTTCCAATATATGATCAAAAATAGTTATAATAGTGTAAAGCTTATCTATTATGTGTGCACGGAGTTGGAATAGACATGCAACATACTGTTTTGAAGTTTATTGAGAAGCATCAATTACTTACTAAAAATTCGACCGTTTTAATAGCTGTATCTGGTGGACCTGATTCAATGGCTTTGCTTCATTTCTATCAGTCTATTCGAGAAGAATGGAACCTAAAAATTGTAGCTGTTTCCGTTGATCATCAATTAAGGGGTCATGAATCTAAAGCGGATGTTGCTCATGTGAAGAAGTTTTGTAAGATGTGGAATGTTGAATTTGTTGCAACTTCAATCGATGTTCAATCATATAAGCAGGAAAAAAGAATTGGTACACAGGTTGCTGCAAGGAAAGCGCGTTATCACTTTTTTGCTGAGCAAATGAGGGCATATCAAGCAGACTATCTAGCATTCGGGCATCATGCAGATGATCAAATTGAAACGATGCTTATGGGGTTTGTGCGTTCGACTACTCCAACCGCCTTATCAGGTATGCCAGTAAAGAGGAATTTTACTACTGGATATATTGTTCGACCATTTCTCTGTTTAAAAAAAGCAGATTTGGTTACATATTGTAGTAACTATCAAATTGATGCCAGACTAGATCCATCTAATCAGGACACAACATATACAAGGAACTTTTTTCGAAAACATATTATACCAACAATAAAGGATAGAAATCCCAATATACATACAACTATACAGCGACTAAGTGAAACTCTCCAAAGTGATGAGGAATTTATTCAAGAACAAGCACGAAACATGATGGAGAATGTTATTCAACTGGATCATGAGAATAAGAAGGCTTCTTTTCAAATTAAACTGTTTAAATCCTATTCACTTTCTTTACAAAGGCGGTGTTATCATCTAATATTAGACTATCTCTATGATAATTTACCTAGCAATTTATCATATGTTCATGAAGATGCCTTTTTTTCGTTGTTAGAGGAAGATCAAGATAATGGCAAAATTGATTTTCCACAAGAATTACAAATAGAAAGATCATATGAATGGATCATCATTTCCTTTTCGGATCAAAAACCACAAAATTCTACATTTCAAAAAGTGCTACATATTCCGAATGATATTGACTTACCAAATGGTTCGAAACTTATTGCAACTTATACAGATCATCCTCCTAAAGTGGATCATAATTTATGGGGGGGAGCTGTTAATAATATTCACTTACCATTGTACATCCGGACACGAAAGCCCGGTGACCGCGTAAGTTGGCCAGGATTAAATGGGAGTAAAAAGGTGAAAGATGTTTTTATTGATGAAAAGGTTCCGCGAAAAGACCGTGATAAATGGCCACTAGTAGTAGATGCTAATGGGGAAATTGTATGGATGGTCGGATTAAGAAAAGGTGTACATATAGACCATACAAATGAAAAAAACGTATATATTCAATTGGAATATATAAAATCAAACATGGAGGAGGTATGACAATGCATAATGATATTGAGAAAGTACTTATTACAAGAGAAGAGATCGAACAAAAATGTGCAGAAATTGGTGAACAACTTACAAAAGAATATGAAGGGAAGTTCCCCTTGGTGATAGGCGTTTTAAAAGGTGCAATGCCCTTTATGTCTGATCTCCTAAGATATACAGAAACACATTTAGAAATGGATTTTATGGATGTATCTAGTTACGGAAGTGGTACAAGTTCTTCAGGGGAAGTAAAAATAGTAAAAGATCTTGATACAAAAGTTGAAGGACGTGATTTATTAATTATTGAGGATATTATTGATAGTGGTCTTACTCTAAGGTATTTAGTTGATCTGTTTAAATATCGAAAAGCCAAATCCATTAAAATTGTTACACTACTAGATAAACCGACAGGAAGGTCAGCTGACATTAAAGCAGATGTAATTGGATTTGAGGTTCCGGATGAATTTGTAGTTGGTTACGGTTTAGATTACAATCAGAGATACCGCAACTTGCCATATATTGGTATACTAAAACCAGAGATATATACTGAAACCAATGAAGGAAATTAATAAATTTTTTCATACATAACTTTTATAAAAGCTAGGCAGAAAATAAAGTTGCATTCTAAGCTAGTTTAGTTGTATTAGAACTTTTTTCTATGGTATTATGTAATATAGTTTTTCTGTTCGGGAGGAGGTAAATAATGAATCGAATGTTTCGAAATTTATTCTTTTATGGAGTCGTCTTTCTAGTCATAATCGCAGTTATCGGATTATTCAATGGTCAAAATGACGATGTAAAAGAATTCAATTACCATGAATTTACACAAGCTTTAAATAACGGCGAAATTAAAGAAATGACATTTCAGCCAGTAAATAAAATTATAAGATTCACTGGGACTTTGGAAAAAGATGAAGCAAAGTTTATTGCACAAGTACCAGATAATACGGAAATTATTGCACAAATAACTGAACAAGCAAAAGAGCAGAGCATACTTAACATTGATGAAGAAGCACAACCAAGTGCCTTCATGAGTTTTTTAACAATGATGCTTCCATTTTTAATTATAGGTTTAATCTTCTTTTTCATCCTCACAAGAGCCCAAGGTGGTGGCGGTGGTGGCGGAAAGGTAATGAACTTTGGGAAAAGCAAGGCCAAATTATATAATGATGAAAAGAAAAAAGTTCGTTTCCCAGATGTCGCAGGTGCGGATGAAGAAAAACAAGAACTTGTTGAAGTTGTAGAGTTTTTGAAGGATCCACGTAAATTTACAGCTGTAGGTGCTCGTATTCCAAAAGGTGTTCTTTTGGTAGGGCCACCGGGAACTGGTAAAACATTGCTTGCCCAAGCTGTCGCGGGTGAAGCAGGAACACCATTTTTCTCCATTAGTGGTTCAGATTTTGTGGAGATGTTTGTTGGTGTCGGTGCTTCAAGGGTTCGTGATTTATTTGAAAATGCAAAGAAAAATGCACCATGTATTATATTTATTGATGAGATTGATGCGGTCGGTAGACAACGAGGAGCGGGGCTTGGTGGAGGTCACGATGAACGTGAACAAACTTTAAACCAACTCTTAGTTGAAATGGATGGATTTGATGCAAATGAAGGTATCATTATGATTGCCGCTACAAACCGTCCAGATATTTTAGACCCAGCATTACTACGTCCAGGACGTTTTGATCGTCAAATTACAGTCGATCGTCCAGATGTTAAAGGGCGAGAAGCCATTTTAAAGGTACATTCAAAAAATAAACCATTAGATGAAACGGTTGATTTAAAAACAATTGCAATGCGTACGCCAGGATTTTCAGGTGCAGATCTTGAAAACTTACTTAATGAAGCAGCGCTAATTGCAGCTAGATTTGATAAAAAAGGGATTAGTATGTTAGAAGTCGATGAGGCTATTGACCGAGTGATTGCTGGTCCTGCTAAAAAGAGTAGAGTTATTTCTGAAAAAGAACGTAAGATTGTGGCGTATCATGAAAGTGGCCACACAGTTATTGGTATGGTCTTAGACGATGCAGATACAGTACATAAAGTTACAATTGTCCCACGTGGACAGGCGGGCGGATATGCTGTGATGTTACCAAAAGAAGATCGATATATTATCACAAAAACAGAACTGCTTGACAAAGTTACTGGATTATTAGGTGGTCGGGTAGCTGAGGAATTAATGTTTGGCCTTGATGAAGTGAGTACAGGGGCTTCAAATGACTTCCAACGTGCTACTGGCATCGTCCAGAAAATGATTACTGAATATGGTATGAGTGATAAAATTGGACCTATTCAATTTAACGGTAGTGGTGGAGATCAAGTTTTCTTAGGTCGTGACTTTACGAACGAACAGAGTTATAGTGACCAAATTGCTCAGGACATAGATCAAGAAATGCAAGAATTTATCAATTATTGCTATGACAGAGCTAAAAAGATCCTCACTGAAAATAAGGATAAATTGGAACTAATTGCCCAAACCTTATTAGAAGTTGAAACATTAGATGAACAGCAGATTAAATCATTATTTGAAGATGGTGTTTATCTTGAACCTGAAGTCGCCAATCTAGAAAATGATGTAAAAGTTAATATTAATGGTCAAGATGAAGAGCTACCTGACTCATATGAAAAGGCAAAAGAGAAGTCCGCTTCAAAATATGAAGAAAAAGGCAAACATCTTGAAAATGAATCTGAAGACCTTTCTAAAGAAGATCATCAAAAGTAAATCGAATATAATAAATAAGGCAGTCTCTTTTTAAAATAGGAGACTGCTTTTATTATTGAATAAGAATGTATAAAATTCCTGAGTTATGGATGATCTTTTTAATATAGCATCGTCTAGCTTAATCGCACAACAACTATCAGATCTTTTTGTGGGGCGAGCAGTGCGCAGTCCAAATTTCGAACTTCTTCCTACGATAAGTCAACATCGGCTCTTTCCGTCGCCGTGTATCCTTTACCCAAGTCAGAAGCTCTCCAATTTGTACGTTGCTGAACGGGCGCTTGCACTTTTGGTTCTTCTAATGAAATTAGAATTATGGTATATTGATAATGTTAAGAAAAGAGTTAGTAAAATAGTCTCATTTGGTACTTTAAAGTTATTGTATAGAAAGGTTTGATAACCGATGATATTCGTACTCGACACAGGTAATACTAATACAGTATTAGGGGTTTTTAAAAATGGCGAATTAATCCATGAATGGCGAATTAAAACAGATAGGCATAAAACTGAAGATGAGTTCGGTATGCTTATTAAATCGTTATTTGATCATAAAGGAATTTTGTTTTCTGAGTTTGAAGGTGTTATTATCTCCTCTGTTGTTCCGCCAATTATGCTGGCATTAGAAGAAATGTGCAAAATATACTTTAATCTTGAACCTTTAATTATTGGCAGGGAAAATGTAAATTCTTATTTAAAAATCTGTTATCCTAATCCTGAAGAAATAGGTGCAGATAGAATTGTCAATGCAGTTAGTGCAATTGAAGAATTTGATGTACCACTTATTATTATTGATTTTGGTACTGCGACAACATTTTGTTATGTTAATGAACAGAAAGAGTATATGGGTGGGATCATTGCACCAGGGATTAAAATCTCTATGGAGGCCTTGTATAATAAAGCTTCCAAATTACCTAAAATTGAAATTCAACAACCAGCTAGTGTAATTGGAACTTCAACAGTTTCAGCAATGCAGTCCGGTGTTTTCTACGGATATATAGGTCAAGTTGATGGTATTGTGCAACGGATCAAAAATCAGGTAAAAGGAAATCCAACAGTGATTGCAACTGGTGGATTGGCGCCATTATTGGCGGAGGAGTCTGTGACTATTGACTATGTAGATCAGCATTTAACATTGAAAGGTCTATATTTAATTTATCAAAAAAATATCCAACAAAATAAGTTCAAATAAGAAAGGCGATGAATCATGAAAGACTATTTAATAAAATCAACAGTTTACGACGGAATGATTCGGGCTTATGCAGCTATCTCAACAAAAACAGTAGAAGAAGCGAGAAGACGCCAAGATACATGGGCCACAACCACTGCTGCATTGGGACGAACACTCACTATCACGGCAATGATGAGCGCGATGTTGAAAGGTGACGATCTATTAACGGTAAAAATTGAAGGTGGTGGACCTATTGGTGCCATAGTAGCAGACGGAAATGCTAAAGGTGAGGTACGCGGATATGTAACAAATCCTCATGTCGATTTTGAACTGAATGATCAGGGAAAATTAAATGTAGCAAAGGCCGTTGGTAGAGAGGGAAATTTAAGTATTGTAAAAGATTTAGGATTAAAGGATTATTTTACTGGGCAAGTTCCAATTGTTTCTGGAGAAATAAGTGAGGACTTCACGTATTATTTTGCTCATTCTGAACAGATACCTTCTGCGGTAGGTGCTGGTGTGTTAATTAATCCCGATCATTCTGTATTGGCTGCAGGAGGTTTTATTGTCCAAGTTATGCCTGGTGCTGATGAAGAAATCATTACTCGACTAGAAGAGCAGATTCAATCATTTCCTGCTATTTCAAATTTAATAGCTGAAGGGAATAACCCTGAACAAATTTTAGGTCGTCTTTTTGGTGATGAAGAAGTGAAGATACATGAACAACTTCCACTTGAATTTAAATGTAAATGTTCTAAAGATCGTATTGAACAAGCTATAAAAGGGTTAGGCAATGATGAAATCAACAAGATGATTGAAGAAGATCAAGGTGCAGAAGCGAGTTGTCATTTTTGTAATGAAACATACCATTTTACAGAACAGGACCTTCAGTCGCTTTTATCTGAATAAATTAAATATAATTAAGTTGAATGAATTTCATAAGACTATACAATGTGGTTGTTTATTGTAATTATGAAATTTATCCAATCATTATTATAAGAATGAGAGGTTAAACTATGTCAAAGAGATTTTTATTAAGTTTAGTTCTCGTACTCATCATAACAAATATTGCCACATTATTATTTTGGAATCAAAATAGTAATGAACCTGAAGGTATTGTACTCGATGAGCAAGGGGAAAAACAGATAAAGGCGAATCAACCTGTCGCAACAATTGGAGATAAGGAGATCCTTTATAAGGACTGGAAAGGCTCATTACAAGTGGACTATGGAGAGGCGCATTTAAAGAAATTAATTGATAGGGAAGTTGTTAAACAACTTGCTGAAGATAAAAATATCCAAGTTAATGAAAAGGTGATTGATCAAGGAATTGCTTTGTTGACCACCATGCAAAGTGTGATGACTGAGGATGAGGTAGAGGTAGCAGAAGAAGAGTGGCGTAAAGACCTTTTACATCGTTATCAATTAGAGGCACTTTTGGCAGAAGATATTGAGGTTTCTGAAGAAGAAATTCAAGATTTTTACAATGGTTATCATAAGCAATATGACTTCAGTGCATCATTGCAATTGTCACATATTATCGTGGAAAATCTTGAAACTGCCGAGAAAGTTATGAAAGAACTTGATGATGGTGCATCATTTAATTTACTTGCAAAAGAATATTCAATTGATGAGGAAACGAAAGATTTAGGTGGATATCTCGGGTATTTTACAAGTACAAGCCAATTTATTCCTGCTGGATATTATGATAAAGCCGTAGATATGGAAGAACACTCCCATAGTCAGCCCTTCGATACGGGTGCTGGTTTTGCAATTATTTATTTACATCGCCATCTTCCATCAATTAGTTTTACATATGATGAAATAAAAGACCAGATTAGAAATGAGCTTGCTTTAAAAGAATACGGGAAAGTACTAGTTGCTGATCCGTTATGGGAACAGTTAGAAATTGATTGGATTTATGAATAACTGAACCAATTTTTATTACATAAGCAGGATCATGTTACAACCATAATTAAAATGATAAATTAATAAAATAAATGCTGCAAAATTATTGACAATTTTAGGTTTTTAACGTATGTTAAAATAAAACCAACTAGTTAACTATGAATTTAAGGGAGAGATTTTATGAAAGTCGTCAATGATATTTCTGGTTTGATTGGTGCAACACCAATTGTAAAGTTGAATCGAACTGTAGATTCAGACAGTGCAGACATTTATGTAAAATTAGAATCTATGAATCCAGGTAGTTCTGTTAAAGACAGGATTGCTTTAGCCATGATCGAAGCGGCCGAGCGTGATGGAGTTTTAAAAGAGGGCGATACAATTATCGAGCCTACAAGTGGAAACACAGGAATAGGTTTGGCTATGGTTGCTGCTGCAAAAGGATATAAGTTAGTAGTTGTAATGCCCGATACGATGAGTCAAGAACGCCGTAATTTATTAAAAGCTTATGGGGCGGAATTGTTTTTAACACCTGGGGCAGAAGGAATGAAAGGCGCTATTAAAAAGGCTGAAGAACTCAAAGAAGCTCATGGTTATTTTATGCCACAGCAATTTAATAATAAGGCAAATCCCGAAGTTCACGCACGGACAACTGGAAATGAAATTGTTAAGCAAATGGATGAAGGATTGGATGCATTTGTTTCTGGGATTGGTACAGGTGGAACGATTACAGGAGCAGGTGATGTATTAAAAAAACATTTTAAAGACATTAAAATATATGCTGTAGAGCCGGAAGACTCAGCAGTCCTATCTGGTGAATCACCAGGGCCACATAAAATCCAGGGAATAGGTGCAGGCTTTGTTCCTCAAGTATTAAATACAGATATTTATGATGAAGTTGTCCGTATTTCAAATGATGAAGCATTTAAAGCATCCCGTGAGACGGCCAAACTTGAGGGGATATTAGGTGGTATTTCTTCAGGTGCAGCAATTGCGGCAGCTAAAAAAGTTGCTGAAAAGTTAGGTAAAGGGAAAAAAGTATTAGCCATTCTCCCGGACAATGGCGAAAGGTATTTATCGACGGCATTATATCAATTTGAAGAGAATTAAAAAACAATTCATATAGATCGAGATAGGATTAGCATTTTACGTGTCATGATGCTAATCCTTTTTTTATGTATAGGAAAGAATTAGTATGACAATTGTAAATAGTAAGGTATAGATAATGTATTTCAAAAAGGATGTAAATACTACTTCTTAATGATATTTAGTCGCATAGTCAATCTGTGAACGATATGTTGTTGAGAGGTGGCTATTCTTGTAATGGTCAGATTCATTTATAGTTGATTAAAATTTTAATAAAATAAATCCCGCAGATTGATGTTTTACTTTATGCTGTGATAGGATAGTAATGAACATATGTATGTTTGAAAGAAGGATTATAATATGCAATTAAAAACACCCACAAAAACTTACGAATTAACAGATCGGACACATGTAATGGGCATTTTAAATACAACACCCGACTCATTTTCCGATGGAGGAAAGTATGCTACCATTGACCAAGTGGTCGAACAAGCTGTTGATATGGAAAACTCTGGGGCGGATATTATTGATATTGGCGGAGAGTCAACTAGACCCAATCATAAGCCTGTTTCATTAAGGGAAGAGTTGGATCGTGTGATTCCTGCAATCAAGGCGATCAAGGAGAAAATAAGTGTCCCTATTTCAATCGATACATATAAAGCGGAAACGGCGAGACAAGCACTTGAAGCAGGTGCCGAAATTGTTAATGACGTTTGGGGTGCAAAGAAGGACCCCGAGATTGCGGCTGTTGCGGCCGAGTATAATGCTCCTATTGTTTTAACGCATAATCGTACAAATATGAATTACACATCATTGATCGACAATATGAAATCAGATTTTTACGAAAGTATTGAGATTGCACTAAAACACGGTGTAGAACAGGGGAATATTATTATTGATCCAGGGATTGGATTTGCAAAAACAGTTCAAGATAATATTAAAGTAATGAATCAATTGCAGGAATTCGCAATCTTAGGTTATCCTTTATTATTAGGTACATCCCGCAAATCCTTTATTGGCGAAATTTTAGATGTTCCTCCAAATCAAAGGGATAATGGTACAGGTGCAACAACATGCTTAGGAATTATTAAAGGTATTCATATTGTTCGGGTTCATAATGTAAAATTGCATGTTGAATTAGTGAAAATGATGGATGCTATGATGCGGGGGTCGATTTGAATGGATAAAATATTGTTAAATAATATGGAGTTTTATGGATTTCATGGCTTACTACCTGAGGAAAAGAAAATAGGACAGAGATTTAATGTTGATGTTGAATTGTTTTTAAGTCTGAGAAAGCCTGGGGAAACTGATGATATGAATGATTCTATAGACTATGGTCATGTATATGAACTTGTAGAGGAAATCGTTGAAGGAGATTCAATGAATTTAATTGAGGCGGTGGCAGAGAAGATCGCTACTCAATTATTGGATTCTTTTTCATTGTTATCAGCATGTACGGTAAAGGTGATCAAGCCTGACCCTCCAATACCTGGCCATTATCAATCGGTGGCAGTAGAAATATATAGGGAAAAGAAACTATGAATCGAGCATATATCGCACTAGGCACGAACATTGAGCCAAGGGAAGATTATTTAAATCAGGCACTTGAATTATTAACAAAAGATAAAAGAATAAACATCCTAAATAAATCATCCATTTATCAAACAGTACCAGTTGGTTATGTTGATCAACCCGACTTTCTAAATATGGTTATCGAAATTGATACCTCTCTTATAGCGATAGATTTACTTGATGTTTGCCAAGAAATTGAACAACATTTAGGTAGGAAACGAACCATTCGTTTTGGACCAAGAACGATAGACCTTGACATTTTGTTATATAATCAAGAAAATAGACAATCAGAGCGATTAATTATTCCACATCCAAGGATGCACGAACGCGCTTTTGTCCTCGTGCCATTAAGGGAAATTTCACCAAAATTATATATTCCACAAATCGGAAAATATGTTTTGGATTTGATCAACGAATTATCGGCTGAGGCCATAGAAGATGTTACGCTATATCGTAGTGTTACAAATAAGGTATTTAAGGATGATTAATTCCGTATGTAAGTAATAAGAGTTATTAGTAATGTTTTATTTTTAAAAAAAGTAAATAGTGGAGTGATGAATTGTGTCAGAAGAATTAAATGAACAAATGCTTGTAAGACGTGAGAAACTTGCAAC
>Ga0209487_1003647_pt1 | contig 12010 bp, 11 predicted proteins | sample Poulit2012_FD_187524 | JGI IMG/M metagenome (GOLD analysis project Ga0209487, IMG submission 187524) | Agricultural soil microbial communities from Georgia to study Nitrogen management - Poultry litter 2012 (SPAdes) (version 2) | ecosystem: Environmental > Terrestrial > Soil > Agricultural land... | reverse complement strand
CCGGCGCATCGCGTCGGACAGCTGGTCCCACCGATCCGGAGAATACGCGGTGGGCAGCCCCAGGGCGGTCAAGATCGACCGGTGTCGGTCCACCACCGCGCCCTCCAGACTCCCGGCCCGGTGGGCCAACTCGGCGGCGAACACCATTCCGACCGCTACCGCATCACCATGGCGCCAGCGGAAGTTCTCGACCCGCTCGATGGCGTGACCGAAGGTGTGACCATAGTTGAGTATCTCGCGCAGACCCGCTTCGCGTAGATCCGAACCGACCACGTCCGCCTTGACCGTGATCGCCCGGCGGACCAGGTCAGCCAACACCGGTGAGGATGGATCGGCGGCAGCGCGGACGTCGGCCTCGATCACCGTGAGGATCCGCTCATCGGCGATGAACCCGCACTTGACGATCTCGGCCATCCCGGCGCGCAGATCGGCCGGCGGCAGGGTGGCCAGCAGATCAAGGTCGCAGATCACGCCGAGCGGGGTGTGGAAGGCACCCACCAAGTTCTTTCCGGCTGCGGTGTTGATCCCGGTCTTGCCTCCGACCGCTGCATCGACCATCGCCAGCAAGGTGGTCGGTAGATGCACCACGCCCACCCCGCGCAGCCACGTGGCCGCGATGAAGCCGGCCGCGTCTGTCACCGCTCCCCCGCCGACGGCGAGGATCACGTCCTGGCGGCCGAAAGCCTGTTCGCCGAGCACGTCCCAGGCCGCTTCGGCCACCGCGATGGTCTTGCCCTGCTCGCCGTCGGGGAGCTCGAAGCCGGTGGTGCGATAGCCGGCTGCACTCAGCGAGGCTTGCAGGTCCTGCACTGCCGCACCCATCGCCGGGCTGTGCACGAGCAGCACCTGAGCAGCGTTCGGACCGATCAGTCCCGCCACCTGGTCCATCAGCCCCGAGCCGACCAGCACCGGATAGGGCGCGTCGCCCGCCACTGTGATGCGGGCGGTACTCACCGCTCCCCCAGTGCCGCCAGGACACCATCGCGGGCCTGCTCGGCATTCAGGCCGGCCGTGGAGACCTCCACGGTGGCGACCTGCTCATACAGGGCGCGGCGCTGATCCATCAGCATCTGCCACTGCCGCCGCGGGCTGCCCACCAGCAGTGGGCGGCTGGCGTTCAACCCGACCCGGCGGGCTGCATCTGCCAGCCCCACCGAGAGGTAGACCACGCGGTGTTCCCGCAGGTCGCTGCGCGTGTCGGTGTTGAGGATCGCGCCCCCGCCCAGGGCCAGGACACCGGAGTGTTCTTCCAGCGCCGTCTGCACGGCGGTACGCTCAAGCTCCCGGAAGGTATCCTCCCCATCGGTGATGAAAATGTCGGAGATCGAGCGTCCGCTCAGCTGCTCCACAGCGGTATCGGTGTCGGCGAAGGGGACCTGGAGCACCTCCGCCACCAGTTGTCCCACAGTGGACTTTCCCGAGCCCGGCGGTCCGATCAGCACCAGCGCGGTCATGACAGGTTCTCCGGGATGGCCTCGAGGTAACCGCTGATATTCCTGCGGATCTCGGTCAAGGAGTCCCCGCCGAATTTCTCCACCAGGGCCTGTCCGAGTACCAGGGCCACCATCGCCTCAGCGATCACCGCCGCGGGCGCCACGGCACAGACATCAGATCGCTGATGGATCGCGGTGGTAGCCGCCCCGGTCGTGGTGTCGATCGTGTCCAGTGCCCGGGGCACCGTGGAGATCGGTTTCAGGGCAGCCCGCACCCGCAGCACCTCCCCGTTACTCATCCCACCTTCGATGCCGCCGGCACGGTTGGTCCGGCGACGCAGCCGGCCGTCCGGCCCGTATTCGATTTCGTCGTGCGCTTGGGAGCCACGCCGGGCAGCGGTGCGAAACCCGTCCCCGACCTCAACACCCTTGATCGCCTGAATACTCATCAGGGCCCCGGCTAGCTGCGCATCAAGTTTGCGATCGCCGTGCACGTAGCTACCCAGGCCCGCTGGAACGTCGTAGGCCAGCACCTCGACCACCCCGCCGAGAGTGTCCCCGGCCGCCTTGGCGCCATCGATCTCGGCGACCATCTGCGCTGAGGTTCCGGAGTGGAAACACCGCACCGGATCGGCATCCAGCACCTGCCCGTCCCCTGGTCGCGGCAGCGGGGCGTCCTCGGGCACTGCTACCGAACCGGCAGCCACGACGTGGCTGACTAGACCTACGCCCGCAGCCTGGGCGAGCAACTGCCCCGAGACGGCTCCCAGGGCCACTCGGGTGGCGGTTTCGCGTGCCGAAGCCCGCTCCAGGACCGGACGGGCTTCGGCGAATCCGTACTTGGCCATCCCGGTCAGATCGGCGTGCCCCGGGCGGGGCCTGGTCAGCGGCTTGTTACGAGCCTGCTCCCGCCGATCTCCCGTGCCGGCATCGATGCCCAGCACCTCCGGATCGACCGGGTCCGCGGCCATCACCTGCTCCCACTTAGGCCATTCGGTGTTACCGATCTCGATTGCGATCGGCCCGCCCTGGGTGAGTCCGTGGCGCAATCCGCCGAGGAAGCGCACCTGGTCCTGCTCGAACTTCATCCGCGCCCCGCGCCCGTACCCCAGGCGGCGGCGCGCCAGATGCTCGGTGATGACGGCGGTGGACAACTCGACGCCCGCCGGCACCCCCTCGATGACCCCCACCAGCGCGGGGCCGTGGGACTCCCCAGCGGTCAACCATCTCAGCATGTGCGCCATCCTCGCACGGACACCATGTCTGGCTCACACCCCATCCACCGGCCGGACAGCTCAGGACGCCCCGAGGATCGCCGGCCCCGACAGCACCCCGACTACGGCCCCGGCAACCAGCCACGGGCCGAAGGCCACAGTGGTCTTGGGCGTGGCCCTCGCGAAGATCAGCAACGCGATCGCGAACAGACCCCCGAGCACGAAGGCTGCGATCCCCCCGGTGAGGACCTGCTCCCAGCCGTACCAACCGAGCACGATGCCCAGCAGACCGGCGAGCTTTACATCCCCCAGCCCCATCCCCGACGGTGCGATCAGCGCCAGCAGCAGGAACGTGCCGGCTAGCGCGAGACCGGCCAAGGCCGCCCGCAACAGGTCGCTGAAGCCACCCCCTAGTGCTGCGGAGATCGCGAAGCAACCCAACACCAGCGGATAGGCCGGGGCCACGATCGCGTTCGGGATCCGGTGTACCGCGAGGTCGACCGTGATCAGCAGAGCGCAGGCCAGTGCGGCGGCGGCCAAGCCGAGCAGTTCCAGGTAGTCGGTCGCTATCACTGCCGCACCGGTGCCGCCCAAGGCGGCCAGCAACGGATGCAGACCACTGCTCAGCCACCGGGAATCCGCACGGGCCAACGCGCGCAACCACGGTGTGCTCACCACCGCGATCAACCCGAGCAATCCGGCGGTGCCCAGTACGGCCGTGATCGACATCAGTGCCGATGCCCTTCGCCCAGTGCCTTGGCCAGCGCCGCGCGCATCACGGCCACCGGGGCACTGCGCCCGGTCATCAACCGCACCTGTTCCACTGCCTGGTGCAGCAGCATCAGATCCCCGCCGGCGATCCGCCCGCCGGCGGAGGACCAGGCGGTGGCGATCGGGGTGGGCCAGCCGTCGTAGACCACGTCCAAGAGCACCTGCCCCGGGTGCAGTTCCGCCCGCTGTACCTGCTCGGCCAGCCCATCTGCCCCACCGGCGGGAGGCGTGGCGACCACTGCCTCTGCGGCGACCAGGGCAGCATCAGCCTGCGGGGAGCCCCAGGTCACCAGCGCAGGCTCGAGTCCCATCTGCGAACCGGCCCGGACCACTGCGCCCGCGCGGGCCATCGAGCGGACGACCACCACCGGTGCACGGATCCCGAACTGTCCCAGTGCAGCCAGCGCGGAGGCGGCGGTCGCGCCCCCGCCGAGGATCACTCCGCGCCGGGGTGCCCACTGGGCTTCGGCGACCTCGCCGAGTGCGGTGACCATTCCGTACACGTCAGTATTCGCGCCCACCCGCACCCCACCGCCGGGCAGCAGCACCGTATTGACTGCTCCGACCACCTCCGCCAGCGGTTCCAGGTGGTCCATCAGCGGCAACGCCACTTGTTTCAGCGGCATCGTCAGCGACAGGCCCGCCCAATCCGGCCCGAGGTCGGCGAGGAAGCCGGCCAGGTCTGCTTCCTCGACGTCGTGTCGTTCGTAGTGCCACTGCGGCAGGCCCAGGGCCTGATAGGCGGCTTGATGTAGCGCGGGTGACAGGGAGTGGGCCACCGGATGACCGAGCACTGCCGCGCGCCGTGGTGAGGACATGGTCAGCCCTCATCCTCCTCAACGCCCTCGGTGGACTCGCCCTGATCAGCCAGCCAGTCGCGGTACTCCTGCTGGTTCTGGTAGTGCTCGTCGATATCCGCGGTGAACCGGGTTTCACCACTGTCCGGGTCGACGGTCACGAAGTAACACCAGTCTCCCTCGGGCGGATCGAGGACCGCATCGATCGATTCGGCGCTCGGTGAGCCGATCGGTGTGGGCGGCAGGCCGGCCCGGGTACGGCCGTTGTAGGGATGATCGGTGCCCCATTCGGACTGGGTGATCTCATAGGCCGGCTTCTCCAGGGCATAGGCCAACGTGGTGTCCATGCCGTGGAAGCCGTCATCGCTACAGCCGGCGATCCGGTTGTCCAAGACGGTGGCCACCCGCCCGCGGTCCTCATCGGTGAACACCTCGGCCTCCACGATCGAGGCCCGCACCAGCAGTTCGTGCCAGTCTTGCGGGTCCACCTCCCGATCCTCGAGAACCTCTTCGGTGCGCTGGACCATCTGCTCCAGGATCTCCTCGGCCGTGCCGTCGGACTCGATGGTGTAGGTGGAGGCGAACAGCCAACCCTCGATCTCGCCGTCGGCCTCGTCCGGGAGACTATCGGAGGTGACCTCCGCTGCGGACTCCTCCACATCGGAGACGGGCACGTCCAGCCGGGCGGCGATGCGCTCATAGATCTGGCTGGCGCGCCAACCCTCGGGGATGGTCACGGTCAGATCGGAGCGGCTAGCCGGGTCCAGCAACGCCTGGACCGCGTCCACCGCGGCCATCTCCTCCTGCAGCGTGTAGGTGCCGGCCTGGATCTGGGTGGCCTGCTGGTTGTTGTTGTAGGCCTGGGTGAAGGCCGGCACGGTGGCCACCACGTCGGCGTCGACCAGGGTCTGCCCGATCTGGCCGCCGCTGTCCCCCGGATTGATGATCACTTCCACCTCACCGGACCCGGGGCCCGGATAGTCGGTGATGGTCTCCTCAGGCGCCTCATCGGCGATCAGCATCGGGCGGATCAGCACGATCGCTCCCCCGATCAGCAATGCCATCGCGGCGAGCATCACCACGAAGGTGATCACGTTGCGTCGTCGCTGCTGGGCCTTGCGCTGCTGGGCCCGGCGCCGGACAGCACGTCGGTGCTCCATGCCGCCCTCGGGGTCTTCGGCCGGAGGCCGGCCGAATTCATCCTCGAACAGGTCGGTCACGTCCCGCTCTCCTTCGTCCCTGCGACATCCTGGGTCACGATAACTGCATCTCCGGGTGCCGTGCCGGTTCGCTGCTCCTGATCGAGGGCAGCCTGCAGGATCAACACGGCCGCCACCTGATCGACGACCTCCCGGTGCCGGCGAGTGTCCCGCCCCGCCCGATGCAACTGCTGGTGGGCGCTGACGGTACTCAACCGCTCATCAACCAGCCGCACCGGAACCGGTGCGACTGCGGCGGCGATCCGGTCCGCATAGTCCCGAGCCGCCGCGGCGGCAGCGCCCTCGGTACCGGACAAGCCCCGGGGCAGCCCAACGATCACCTCGATCGCCTCGGTCTGGGCCACGATCTGGCGCACCTGGGCCACTCGGTCGTTGCTCGAGGTGCGTCTCAGCGTCCGGATAGGGGTAGCCAGCACCCCCTCGGGGTCGCTGCCGGCGACCCCGACGCGCACAGATCCGACGTCGACACCGATCCGGACGCCGCGGCGCATCACGCCTTCGGGGTCAGTCATGGGCGTCGTCCAGGTCGCGGGATATGGCACCCAATGCCTCATCCACCGCCCCTGCGTCAGTCCCCCCACCTTGTGCAATGTCATCCTTACCACCGCCACCGCCACCGAGGACGCCGGCCGCGGTGCGCACCAGCGCCCCGGCACTCAGGCCGCGTTCCCGGGCGCTGGCATTGGTGGCCACCACGATCACCGGGCGCTCCTTGGCCACCCCGGCGATCGCCACCACGCTCGGTCGTTGGTCCCCCAACCGTTCCCGTACGTCCAGCACCAGCGTGCGTAGGTCATCGGTGCTGGACACCGAGCCCGCGTCCAGGGCCACCAGGGCCACCTCACCGGCCCGGGTGGCCTGCTCGGCCAGCTTCCCGGCCCCGGCGAGCAGTTCCCGCTGGCGTACTGCGGCCAGTTGCTTCTCCGCGTCCTTGATCCGGGTCAGCAGCCCCGAGACCCGTTCGGGCAGTTCCTCGGGCCGGGCGCCGACCAGTTGGGACAGCTGGCCCACCAAGGCGTGCTCCTTGGCGCCCATGGCATAGGCCTGCTCACCCACCAGGGCATCGATGCGGCGTACCCCCGAGCCGATCGAGGACTCCCCGAGGACGGTGACCAGGCCCAGTTCCCCCGTCAGGTCCACATGGGTGCCGGCGCACAATTCCTTGGACCAGTCCCCACCAATCGAGACCACCCGGACCCGATCGCCATATTTCTCGCCGAACAGGGCGATCGCACCCTGATCCAGAGCCTGGTCCATGCTCATCACGGCATCGGTGACCTCAAGGTTCTCTGCTAGCCGGAGGTTGACCCGCTCCTGGATCTCGGCGATGACGGAACCCGGCACCGATGAACCGTGCCGGAAGTCAAAACGCATCCGGGAGGGAGCGTTCTCCGACCCGGCCTGGGTGGCCTGGTCACCCAGAAATTCGTGCAGTGCCTTGTGCACCATGTGGGTGGCGGTGTGCGCCTGAGCGATCTGGCGCCGGCGGGTGAGGTCGATGGCCGCCACCGCGGTCTCATCGAGGCCGATCTCGCCCTCGATCAGGGTGCCCCGGTGTACCGAGAGCCCAGCGACGGGGGTCTGCACATCGGCGACATCGACGATTCCGCCGCCGGTGAAGCTGATCCGGCCCTGGTCGGCCAGCTGCCCCCCGGCCTCCGCGTAGAACGGGGTGCGATCCAGGACAACCTCGACCTGTGCGGGAGCCTGGGCTGAGGCCACCGCCCGGCCGTCCACGAGCAGACCCCTCAGCCGGGCCTGCGCGGTGGCGTCGGTATAGCCGAGGAACTGCACCGGTGCCCGCAGCGCGGACTGCAGCTCTGAATACGTTGCGGTATCCACATGCCCGGTCTTCTTCGCCATCGCATCGGCGCGGGCACGCTGGCGTTGTTCGTCCATCAGGGCCCGGAAGCCGGACTCGTCCACGGCCACGCCCTGCTCGGCGGCCATCTCCAGAGTCAGGTCGATCGGGAAGCCATAGGTGTCGTGCAGGGTGAAAGCCTGGGAGCCGGAAAGAGTCGGGCTGGCCGTCTCCCGGGCAGTCTGCACCGCAGTGTCCAGGATCGTGGTGCCGGTGGCCAAGGTACGGGTGAAGGCCTGCTCCTCCTCGTAGGCGACCTGACTGATCCGGTCGAAGTCGGTGGCCACTTCCGGATAGGAGGTACTCATCGCATCCCGGGATATCGGCAACAGCACCGGCAAAGCCGCCTCATCCACACCGAGCAGCCGGATCGAGCGCACCGCACGGCGGATCAGCCGGCGCAGCACGTAACCGCGTCCGTCGTTACCCGGCCGAACCCCATCGCTGATCAGCATCAGGGCCGAGCGGACGTGGTCGGCGACCAGGCGCATCCGCACCTGGTCCGGTTCCACCGAGGCGGTGCCGCGGGCATAGGACTTGCCGGTGAGTTCGCCGAGCGCGGCGATCACCGGGTAGACCTCGTCGATCTCGAAGAGGTTTTCCTTGCCCTGCAACAGGTAGGCCACACGTTCCACACCCAGGCCGGTGTCGATCGACTTCTGCTCCAGCTCGCCGACGAGATCGTAGTCCTTGCCCTGCCCGGGGCCGCGGATGAACTCATCGAATACCAGGTTCCAGATCTCCAGGTACCGGTCCCCACCCGGGTCGACGGTGCCCCCTTCGGCTTCCGGTCCGTAGGCCGGGCCCCGGTCGTAGTGGAACTCCGCACAGGGGCCGGCGGGGCCGGGCTGACCGGTGTCCCAGAAGTTCTCCTCGCGGCTCAGGTGCACTACCCGGCCCGGGTCCAGGCCGATCCGTGCCAAGGCCGCGTGTGTTTCGGTGTCCTCGGACCACGTGGTCACCCAGATCCGGTCACCGTCGAACCCATAGCCCCCCTCATCCTGGGCCGTGGTCAGCAGGTTCCACGCGTAGTCGATCGCTCCTGCTTTGAAGTAGTCACCGAAGGAGAAGTTTCCGGCCATCTGGAAGAACGTGCCGTGCCGGGTGGTGTAGCCGACATTCTCGATGTCGTTGGTGCGGATGCACTTCTGTACGGTGGCGGCCCGCGGCCAGGGCGCCGGCTCAGTGCCGATGATGTACGGGATGAACGGCACCATCCCGGCGATCGTGAACATGATCGAGGGATCCGGGGAGACCAGTGAGGCACTGGGCACGATGGTGTGGTCCCGGTCGCCGAAGTAGCTCAGCCAGCGGGATCGGATTTCAGCAGTACGCATAGGTCCTCAGGGCAATCGCAAACGTGGTGGATCAGAAGAAGGCGTCGTCGCCGTCGTCCCAGGCGCTTTCACCGGGCTCCCGGGCGCCCGCGGACCGTTCCCGCCGCACCCGGGTCGCCCGGGTTTGTTCCTCCGGGCTGGGCAGCAGGGCCTCGCTCAGCGCACTCTCGTGGGCGGCCATCGTCTCCCGCAGCTCGGTGCCAGCCTGGCGTACTGCCGTACCCAGGGCGGTGATCGAGTCCGCGATCCCCGCCGGGCTGACGGCGTAGGCGACCTCGGTCACCTTCTCATTGACCTTACTCACCTGTCGCAGCACGACGACGGTCGCGGCCACTCCCACCCCGATCCAGAAGACCCGCTTCATTGGCTGTCCTTGGGGCGCTTGGCGAACATCGACCTGACCGCCATCGAGAACGCCGCGACCTTGATCAGCGGCGCGCCCACGGTGGCGGCGACCAGCGAGGTCAGGGCGGAGACATTCGTCGAGACCTCAGCGGCGGCTGTAGTGACGGTATCCACCTTGGCGATCTGGTTGTTCGTCGAGCTCACCGTCACGGCGGCTTCATCGATGATCGGCAGACTGTGCGAGGTCACCTCGGCAACTGAAGTGCGTGCCTCATCCAGCACCTTGCCCAACTTCAGCAGCGGCACGGCGAGGAAACCCACCAGTGCGACGAACGCGACGGCCGCGATCAATCCTGCGATGTCGCCGACGGACATGACTTCCTCCAGTGGGTCGGTGGGAGAGCGCTGTGGGCGAGGTTACCCGGTATCGACACCGACGCCCCGGTGCACAGCCTGTGCCGTGTCCCGGGGCGTCGGGTTCATCGAATGATCTCGAGGAGAAAACTCAGCGCGAGTAGTGCTCGACGACCAGCTGCACGTCACAGGTGATCGGGACCTCGGCGCGCTTGGGCCGGCGCACCAGCTCGAACCGCAGCTTCTCCAGGTTCACGTCGAGATAGGCCGGCACCTCCGGCAGCACGTCGCGGTGCGCACCGGCGGCGGCCACCTGGAACGGCACCATCGTCTGGCTGCGGGGCTTGGCCTGCACCACCTGGCCGGGCCGGACCCGGAAGGAGGGACGGTCGACGAGCTTGCCGTCCACCAGGATGTGCCGGTGCACCACGGCCTGGCGAGCCTGGGCGATAGTGCGCCCGAAACCGGCACGCAGCACCAGGGCGTCCAGGCGCATTTCCAGCAGTTCCACCAGCGACTCACCGGTCAGGGCCTGCTCCTTGCGGGCCTCTTCGAAGACCAGGCGCATCTGGGCCTCGCGCAGGCCGTACTGGGCACGCAGCCGCTGCTTCTCCTTGAGCCGCACGGCGTAGTCACTGTCGGTGCGGCGGCGGGCGCGGCCGTGCTCCCCGGGCGGGTAGGGCCGCTTCTCGAAGTACTTGACCGCCTTCGGGGTCAGCGGAATCCCGAGGGATCGGGACAGCCGCACCTGGCGGCGAGTACGGTTCTGGGTTGCCATCTTCGGTGTTCTCTTCCTGTCGCAAATGATCTGACGTCACACCCACGCGCGCCGCCATCGCGGCCGGTCGGTGTGGGGTCGACTCCTGGCGGCACGGCGGGTATGAACTGCTACACGAGCTCCACGCCGGTCCGCCCTCGGCTAAGACCCCAGGTATGCCCGGGAGCGGGCAACCACACAAGTTTAGCCCATCGCCACTGCTGCTGCCGGTCCCCGGGCCGTGGCCGGTATCACCTTCTGATTGCAATGGGATAGTGAGGCCGTGCCCCATCCCACCCCTGCCGGCGGATCGCCGGCCGGCATCGAGCGGTTACCCCTGCGCCTGACTATCACTTTCGGTCTGATGGTGATCGTCGCCTTCGGGTCCTGGTTCTACGGCTTCGGGGTGTTGATCGAGCCGATTGGCGCCGATACCGGCTGGGCCGAGTCGACCCTGTCCACCGCCTACGGCGCGGGGTTGTTCGCCGTCGGCCTCGGCGCGGTCCTGGCCGGGCGGGTGATCGACCGGTTCGGCCCCCGCCCGGTGTTCGCTTCTTGCGCGGTGGGCGCCTTCACCGGCACGCTGGCCACCGTTCAGGCCGGTTCACCGGCGCTGTTCACCGTAGCTGCGGTCGGCACTCAGTGCTTCATCGGCGTGGCCGGCTATTACACCGCCGTCCACGCGGCCATCGCGCGCCTGGTGCCCGCCGACCGGACCCGGGCGATCACGGTGAACACCCTGTGGGGCGCATTCGCCAGCCCGGTGTTCCTGCCGCTGATGGCCTGGCTGTCGTTGACCTGGGGGTGGCGAGGGGCGTTGGTGATCAGCGGGACCGCGGTGGCGCTGGTGTTCGGCCTGGGCGCCGTCCTGTCCCCCGCCAGGACGGCCGCCGGCGACCGGCACCGAGGGCCGGGGTTCTTCGCCGGTCTGGCCTGGGCCGGACGCAACCGCACCACTCGGCGCTTATTGGTGGTCGGCATGTGTGGCGGAGTGGCCAGCTCGGTGCTGTTCCTCTACCAGGTCCCGGCGATGGTCTCCGCCGGGCTGGGCCTGGCCACTGCCTCCGCCCTAGCCGGACTGCGGGGCCTGTTCCAACTGCTCGGGCGCCTCCCCCTGCCCTGGCTGGTGCGCAGGGTGGGTGCCCGCACTGTATTCCGTATCAGCCTGGCCGGAGTCGGTCTGTCGGCGTTGTTACTGCTGGTCTCGGGCAATATCGCCCTGGCGATCACCTTTGCCGTCCTCGCCGGCGCGGCGGTCGGGGCACACTCGACGTTGGAAAGCATCTATACCGCCGAGATCGTACCGGTCCAGGTGATCGGGATGATCCTGGGGGCGTACTCGATGATCCGCGGTATCGGCCAGGCCCTGGGTCCCACCGGTGCGGGCCTGCTCAACGACGCGACCGGCACCCGAGCCGCTGCCTTAGCGGTGATCGCGGTGGTCGCCGTCGCGGGGGCGATCCTGGTCCCGGCCAAGCCGGCCGGTCAGGTGTCGGTGCCCACGCCCACCGGACGCTGAGCACAGCGGTATCGGGGCTAGGCACCGGGATCTAAGAGGCTGCGGATGCGTCCGAGTCGCTCGCTGATCGTGCGCTCCAGGCCCCGGTCGGTCGGGGTGTAGTAGCGACTGCCGCGCAGTTCATCGGGCAGGTACTGCTGGGCGGCCACCGCGTGGGGTTCATCGTGGGCGTAGCGGTATCCCTCGCCGTGCCCGAGCCGCTGGGCCCCGGAGTAATGGGTGTCCCGCAGGTGCTGGGGCACCAGGCCCGCGCGTCCGGCCCGCACATCAGCGATCGCCGCATCGATCCCGCGGTAGGAACGATTGGACTTGGGGGCCGTGGCTACGTGCACCACCGCCTGGGCCAGCACGATCCGTCCCTCGGGCATCCCGATCATCGCTACCGCCTCGGCGGCGGCGACC
>Ga0209487_1003645_pt1 | contig 12015 bp, 12 predicted proteins | sample Poulit2012_FD_187524 | JGI IMG/M metagenome (GOLD analysis project Ga0209487, IMG submission 187524) | Agricultural soil microbial communities from Georgia to study Nitrogen management - Poultry litter 2012 (SPAdes) (version 2) | ecosystem: Environmental > Terrestrial > Soil > Agricultural land... | reverse complement strand
AACGCTCCATTGCATCGAGCAGGCGCCGGTGTGCCGCCGGCGTGATACTGCCGGTAGCATCAACGCCCTCTCCCAATCGAACGATGGTCTCCTCGTCGTGAATCACCCTGAGTCCGTCGCCCGACACATCGGCTACGCAAAGGAGCGCCGTGTTCGTTCCGAGGTCGACCGCCGCCGCTCTCATGCTCGCTTACTGGCCACGACGGCCCACCAGTCGTTTTCGGTCTTCTCCGTGTCGATCACAAATCCCGTCCTCTCCAGCGCTTCGCTCATGCGCGGCCGGTCTCCCTGGAGCATCCCCGCCATAACCAAACGGCCACGCGAGGTAAGCCGCTCATAAAACGAGCCAAGTAAGCCGAGCAGCACATTTAGATTAATGTTGGCGAGGATGACGTCATAAGGACCGACGGCTACTTCATCGATACCGCCTTCGACAATCTCAATGCGGTCGGCAAATCCGTTCAGAAGTACGTTCTCGGTCGCATTCGGGTAGGCCCATTCGTCGATATCAAATCCAACGGCCCGTTTGGCGCCGAGGCGCGCTGCAGCAATCGCGAGGATTCCCGTCCCGGTGCCGGCATCCATCACGACGTCTCCCTCCTTCACCACATCCGGCATCAGCCGGAGCATGAGTCGGGTCGACTCGTGATAGCCGGTGCCGAAGCTCATTTTTGGATCGACTTCCAGCAGAATCTTGTCACCATGTTCAGGCGGAAGGCTCGCCCACGTCGGCTTGATAATGAACGGCGGAACGGCCACCGGCTGCACCGTCTCCTCCCACCGTGCATTCCAATTCTGGGGATCGATAACGGTCTCTTTCATCGGCTCCTCGATGCCGTGGCTCCTCAGCCACAGCTCGATCCAGTCGCGCTTCGTGCCGTCCCAGAGCCGAGCTTCGATGTACGCTTTGAGGACGTCATCCTCCTGCACAAAGCCCTCGAAGCCGACATCGGCGAGTTCGGCGACGAGATAATCCTGAGCATCCCCCGTCACGGGGATCTCCACTTCTATCGTTTTCATCCCCAAAAATTACTGTCGTTGAATGGTGATACCCCACGCTGACGGATCACCCGGCTGCTCATCCTCCGAGCGGAAATCACCGTATGCGTACGAATGGTCGGTCACGAAATGCGCCACGTAATCGCCGGCAGGCAGCGTCACGACGCCGCGAAACATACGATTACGCGAATCGCCGCCGGCGTGAATCGTATTGTCGTACGTCATTTCCCAGACGGTGGCGCCGTCGTCGGCGCGCTCGATCCAGCCGTAGTCGAATCGGTTGACGAGGGTGATCTCGCCAAGCGCGGTTATCTGCAATGAGGCCTCCTCGCGCAACCTGAACTCTCGGCGGATGCGCTGGTCGTTGCTGAGCTCCGTAGCGTCGAGCAGCACATTGCCACGTGCAGGAGTCTGTGGCGGCGCCGGAGGATCAATGGAAGCCGTGGAATCCAGTGTGGAGATTCGGGCTGCCGCTGTGGAGTCCAGTGTGAACACGGAGACGCCCCAGCGTTCGGGATGATCAGGCTTGCTGTGCCGCCAGTCTCCGTAGGCGTGCGAGCCGTCGGTGCGATACTCGAGCCGATAATGGCCCGGCTGCAAGGTGCGGAGGGCAATCTCACGGCGGTTGTTTCGGTGCCCGCCGGCGGCAACCGCACGTTCATCCGTCATTTCCCATACCGTTTGATAGCGATCCAGATCGAGGAGCGTCCCGTAGTCGTAGCGCGTGCGGCCGATCTCGCCGAGTGCGTGAATCACCACGTCTACCTCTGCCTCCACCTGTAACGACACCGAGCGTTCCTCGTCGCTGCCGATCCCGATCATTTCGATGACACTCCAGGCCTGCGTCCAGGGATCAAAGGTCCGGACGGATCCGGGCTTGAACCCGTCGGCGGCGCGAAGTGTCATTCCCCATCCGCTCGGGTCGAACGGTGGATTGGCCCGCCAGCTACTGTACGCGTGCCCGCCGTCCGATAGATAGCCGACTTCGTAGATACCCGGCGCGAGTTCGATCCCTCCCTCAAAGAATCGATTCGCGGGCGCACCCCCGGCCCACGACGTCACTTCCTCCGAGAATATCCACAGATCGACGCTGTCCTCGGCCGGGCGAATCCATCCATAATCGTACACGCGGTCGCCGATTTCTCCGATGGCATAAAGGTGCGCGCGTATGGAGTCGCTGACGAGCAGCCACTCTTTCATCGACTCGTTGTTGCCCGCCTTTCCGGTTGTCCATAGCACGTGCTCGTCATCCCTCACCTCATCCTGATCGAGTGTCCGGAATCCCGTGTTTTCCGGATGTTGGATGACGAGCTCCCATTCGGATGCATCGGACGTCCAGCTCTCGGATTTGCCGAACAGGCGATCGAGGAACGACCGGCTCTGGCGTTCGGTCAACGAGGGTCCGAGCGACGCGTAGTACGCGATATATTTTCCGCCCGATAAACGGATCGTTGTATCGGCGCGGACGATGCGGCCGGAACGCGCCCTTGTCTGAGGATGCAGGCGCCAGGCGGGCCGCAGGGTCGAGGCATCGAGAATCCATGCGTGCGCTGCAAGGAGCGTATCGTTGGCCGTGCCGAGTGAGCCGGCCGCGCGAACGTGCAGTTCGGCGGGGGCATCCAGCTCAAACGCCTGCCGCCTCAATTCGTGCGCGTCGATATCCTCGAAGACGATATCCCCGTCGGGGCCCCCGGCCGGCCCGAACGCCTGCGCGAATACGAGGAGTACCAGTACGGCGAGGAGGGCAATCTGGATGTGGACGAGGCGGCGGCGGTTCATCTTGTACTAAGAGGTGTGCGCGCCAATGTACGACCGCCTGCACGCGAAGTTACCGTCGGCCGCTTCTCGAAGCAGGTCGACGTTCGGACAGAGCACAGTGTAACAATAGCGGTCGCGTCGTAGTATTACGCCCACGGCGATGGCCGTTGTCTCACCGCGACGTTTCTGGATGTCCATTACTACGCACTTAGGGTCGATCAGCCGCACCATCATGCGCCCGAAACGGCGTCTCTGGGTGGTGCTGGCACTGTTCTGCGTGGGCTACGTGGTGGGATGGGTGTATCATTTCTCCGTGTGGATCTCCCAGACGCCCGCGGCCCCGGCTACAGCCTGGGCCTATAACGTGGCGATTCTGGTGACGTATGCGCTCTTGTACGTTTACCTGGCCTATCGGATCACATACGACCAGAAAGATCCGGCTCGGGTGTTCTGGAGTCTGCTGCTTTTTTCGGTGTTCGTCTTCGTGATAGCGGGCGCGCTTGCATGGGCGAGCCGGGCGGCATCGCCCGACGTTTTGATTGAGGCGGATATCCGCGGCTTTGAGCTCGAGACGGGCGTACCGCTGACGCTTGCCACCGTCATCAAGATGAACGTGGTGGTGCTCCTGGAGGCGGGCTTCGCATTTATGCTGTTGATTTTCCTGCGTGCGCTGGTGCAGTTCAAGCGTACGCGTGGGAGCATGCGCAACTGGGCGCTGATGATCGGCTTCATGACCTTCTGGTCGATGCTCTCGTTTATGCGCTCGCCGCAAGAGGATCTCAGTTTTTTGCAGGCGGTTGTGCTCGTCCCGACGATTGCGCTGATGGTCATCAATTCATTTCGACTGTCGTGGGTTGCCTACCTGGCGTTCCGCGAGAAGATGGCCATCATCGGGCTTGCCACGCTCATGCTTGCCATCCTGAGCATAGGCATGGCTACGGGCGGAGACGAAGGATTCTTACCGAGAGCCGGCGTATATCTGCAGCATTATAGTTATCCGATCGGGTCGTTTACGCTGCTTGTAAAGATCTTCGCGATACTCTACTGCGTTACCGCCCTGCTGTCGCTCATTTTCCATCTTCCAACGACGAGCGACTTCCAGCGCAAGGCCGGCGAGATGGCGGCCATGCACTCGCTAACGACGCTGGTGGGGCAGGTCTTCGAGCCGGAGCGCCTGTTTAGCAGCATCGCGTCTTCGCCGGTCGAAGCGGGGACAGCGCAGAAGACATGGCTCGCGCTGCGCGATGTCCGCAAGGGATCGCTCAAACCGGAGATTGTGGCGACGTGTGATGTTGAAGCCGACGACGTACGGCAGTACGTGGACCTGAACGCCATCTTCGACGAAGTGCACTCAAAGCGGGCGCCGCTCGTGCTCGAGGAGGCGGCAACCGACCACCGCGTGATGCGGACCGACGACGGCATCGGAAGCATGCTCGTCGTTCCCCTGCTCTCGCGCGATGTCTGCCACGGCGCACTTTTCGCCGTCCGCGATGTGGCCCACGGGTTCGAGAAAGACGACATCGAGGCGCTCGGCGTCTTTGCATCGCAGGCCGCGCTGGCGATGGATAACGCCCGGCTTTTCGAGGAGGTAGTTGAGAAGGAGCGGATGTCGCGCGAGTTAACGATCGCCCGTGAGGTACAACAACGGCTGCTGCCTCAGTCTCTTCCGCAAATGGACGGCCTGTCTCTCTCCGCGTCTTACGTGGCCGCACATGAAGTCGGGGGCGACTATTACGATTACATGCAGATTGACGATCACCGGCTGGCTCTGATCGTTGCGGATGTATCGGGGAAAGGAACGTCGGCAGCGTTCTATATGGCTGAGCTGCAGGGCATTTTCCACTCTGTTGCACCACTTACCGATACGCCCGCGGAATTCCTGGCGCACGCCAACCGGGCACTTTCGCGATCACTTGAACGGCGCGTCTTCGTGTCCGTCGTCTACGCGATCATCGACACCCGCTCCGAGCGGGTTTCGATGGCGCGCGCCGGCCATTGCCCGGCAGGTTTTGTGAGACTCGACGGATCCGCTCGACTCGTGCGGACACCCGGTCTTGGCCTCGGCCTCGATCGTTCGGACCGATTCCGCTCGTCGCTGGCCGAGGAGTTTATCCCCCTCCAACCCGGCGATGCACTCATCCTCTATACGGACGGCGTCATCGAAAGCCGTAACCGCGACGGCGAGGAATACGGGTACGAACGTCTTCTGGCGGCGATGCGTAAACATCGCCACGAAGATGTCGATAAACTCAATGCCCGCTTGCTTGACGACCTGCAGAAGTTTCTGGGACACGATCATTATGACGACGACATGACAATGCTCGTGCTGAAGTGGCACGGCGTTGGTGTCGGTGTGGGACGGAACGACTCGTCTTCGGATAGCACGACCAGGACGGCCGTGGAAGAGGTATCATCCGCCCATGCGAAGCACGATTAATTTGACCACCCGAAGACCTGAGAATACATGAGCAGCTTTTCCGTCGGATTTCGAACCAATGGGTCGATTGAGATTCTCGACCTCAAGGGGGAACTCGACGCCCATACGGCTTCGGAATTGGAGGCGGCGTTTCAGCGCTGCACCTCAGATGGACGATTCAATATCGTCGTCAACGGTGAGCAGCTTCAGTACATCTCGAGCGCCGGGCTGGGTGTCTTCATGGCCTATATCGAAGACGTTCGCGACCGCGGGGGAGATATCAAGATTGCCGCGCTGCAACCCAAGGTGTTCAATGTTTTTGACCTCCTCGGCTTCCCGATTCTGTTCGAGATCGTGGAGGATGAACAGGAAGCCATTGCCGGCTTCGATGAGCATCAAGTCGATTAATCCGGCGATCCGTGGCTGACAAGACCTACCATATGACGATCCCCAGCAGCACGCGGCACCTGAGTGAGGTCAGGCGCTTCGTGGAGCAGCACGCCCGAGAGGCTCAGCTGTCAGAGGCGGACGTCGACAAATTCCGGCTCGCCGTCGACGAGGCGTGTACGAATGTTATCGAGCACGCCTGCAAGGGGGACGAAACGTACCGGATCACAATCACCATCAACATCACGGGTCCGCGGGTGACGATGCTCATCCGAGACGACGGGGAGGCGTTCGATCCCGAAAAGTACGCGCCCCCGAACCTCATTGAGATGGCGGAAAAGCGGCGCGACGGCGGCTTCGGTATCCACCTCATGCGAAGTCTGATGGACCGGGTGGAGTATCGGCGGAGAGGGCGTTTCAACGAAGTCGCCCTGACGAAGTACGTATCCGACCCCGCACAGAACGGCTCCTGATCCCGCCTTCGTCTCAAGCCCGCCTACTTCTGCGCCGTTCCACGATATAACGATGCGACGCCGAACGTGAGCGGTTTCCAAAGCAGCTCCCCGAATCCGGCCGAATCAAGCTGCGACAGAAAGTCCTCCCCATCCGGGAACGCGGCCACGGAGTCGGGCAAATACTTGTATGCACCTGCATCTCCTGAGACAGCACCGCCCACGCGCGGCAAGATGTAGCGCGAGTAAAAGCCGTAAACCTGCTTCACGGGGAATGCCCGGGGGTGGCTGAACTCGAGCACAACGAGCTTTCCGCCGGGCCTCAGAACACGCTGGATCTCCTGCAACCCGCGCCCGAGATTCTCAAAGTTGCGAACGCCAAAAGCCACCAGGGCGGCGTCGAACTGGCTGTCGGAAAACGGCAGCCGCTCCGAATTCCCTTTCCGCAATTCGACGCGCGCCTCCTCTCCTGCCTCGCTAATTTTCTGCCGGCCGATGCGCAGCATCTCCTCGGATATATCGACGCCAATCACCTTCTCGGGCTCGAGCGTTAGCACCTGAAGCGCGAGATCCGCCGTGCCGGTGGCCACATCGAGAATGCGGCGAGGCGAGGCATCACGAAGCAAATCGACCGCTTGCCGCCTCCATCGCTGGTCGATACCGAAGCTCAGCACGCGGTTGAGGAGATCATACCGCGGAGCAATTGAGTCGAACATCGCCTCGACCTGTTCCTTCTTGCCGGGCGACTCTCCGATGGGCGGGTGATGGTTCGACATTGGTTGCCGGTTAGCTTAGCAACTGCGTGAGCTTGAGCAGTTCGTAATTGATGTTCTTCTTGCGGCTCCACACGTTACGCATGGGCGTCAGGCGCACTTCATTATTGATGATACCAACCATCACGTTGGCATGCCCTTCAATCATCGACTCGACCGCTGCGGCACCGAGCCGGCTGGCAAGTACGCGATCGCGTGCCGACGGGGCTCCCCCTCGCTGCGTATGACCGAGGATCGAGACGCGAAGGTCGATATGATCGAAGGCCGGGTCTGCACTCAGCGCATCACCAATTCGGGTGGCACCGCCATGCTCATCCCCTTCCGCCACGACAACGATTGACGAGCGCGCCTGTGCCGACATCAACGAATGGATGCGCTGCTTGATGTCTTCCATCTCGGTCAGCGTCTCAGGCACGAGCACGAGTTCTGCGCCGCCTCCGATGCCGCAATTGAGGGCGATGAACCCGGCATCGCGACCCATTACCTCGACGAGAAACAGCCGGTCGTGCGCGTCGGCCGTGTCGCGGATGCGGTCGATATTTTCGATGGCGGTGTTCAGCGCCGTGTCAAAGCCGATCGTCTCGTCGGTGCCGAACAGGTCGTTGTCGATGGTGCCGGGGCAACCGATGGATGGAATACCCTGCTCATCGTAGAAGAGCGTCGTGCCCCGAAATGTGCCGTCGCCACCGATGCCGATGAGGCCCTGAATACCTGCTGAACGCAGATTCTCGGCGGCTTGCCGGCGCCCTTCAGGCGTCTTGAACCCTTCCGACCGTGCGCTCTTTAGCACCGTCCCACCCTTCTGCAGGATGTTTGATACCGAGCGAGCGTCCATGTCGACAAAGTCGGCGTCGATCATACCCGCGTAACCGCGACGAATGCCAACGATCTCAAGGTCGTGAGCCGTGGCTGTTCTCACGACCGCTCTCACGCACGCGTTCATGCCGGGCGCATCACCACCACTGGTGAAGACGCCGATTCTCGAAATACTTTCCATAGATGGGGTGAGGGAGGTGGATCCGGCGAGGTTACGTCTGCGGCGCCGGACGCGCTACGAGTATGCCTACCTGTCTTCTGTTGTTCATCAGGTAGTCTTGAAGATCGGGCGAAACGATGACCCCGCCCGATGTCGATGCATGCAGAAGCCCGATGCGGCCGTCGCCGTGGTCGTACGCCAGACCGGTGTGAGTGATGTCGAGGCCTTCGATGTCCGTCACAATGGCGATTACATCACCCGCCTGCAGTCCGTCATACGCGGCACGTGTTTCGCGTTTCGGAATGTAGAAGAAGCTGACTTCCGCGAGCTCTTCTTCCATCTCACGAATGCAGGCGAACATCTCATCGTCATCAGCCAGCCGCGGATAGCGGTCTCTGTTCTGGGACATGAAGTTGATCCGCTTGTCAAGAGGACGCCCGCCTATCGCCTCAGTCACGTCGACGACGGTACCCCGCGCCTCATTGTCAGAGATCCATTCGGAAAAATAGTGGATGCGCGAGCAGTAGTCACCCATCTCCCCTCCGCGGTAGCGCATATCCGCCACATTTTGCCGGAAGGTCTCCTCGCTGAAATCGCCGTGCTCAATGCCACGGGCCATGGCCAGCGTCGTCTCCACAAATGTCACGCAATCAAACCCGTCCAGCCGGCAGATGAGCGTCTCCTCACCAGGTACGTCGAGAATCCCCGTGACATACGGCTTGCGAAGGAAGAACTCGCCCATCACCTGCATCACCTCGCCAATCGGCCGGCGTGCGAGGTCATGTTCACGGGCATATGCCATAGCCTCATTGAACAGGCGGCGGCTCGTCGCGTCCATCTCATAGGGAAGGGTTCGCGTTTGCTCCACAGTGGTCGTGTCAAACGCCGTGGGCTCGCTCGGGGGAGCATCGGACGTCCCACACCCCATGAGGAGAGCAAGCAGGAGTAACGTGGTCATTTGAATGATACCGTTCATCGAATCAAGGTCAGAACATCTTCTGTCAACACATCCGGCCATACCGCCGGCACGTTCATGGCTCGGCTGAGACGCACCTCGTAATCGAGCCGAGGTATCGCCACGGCTCCGAATTGTGCGAGGTGAGGCGTCACGAACTGGACGTCGAGTAGCGACGCACCTGCGGCTTTCAAACGCGCGACGAGGTGAACAAGTGCCACCTTACTGGCATCCGTCGACCGGTGAAACATGGATTCCCCAAAAAACGCACCCCGGATCATCACGCCATAGAGGCCGCCCGCGAGTTGAGCGTCTTCCCAAACCTCAATACTGTGTGCGAAACCGAGCCTGTGCAACGTTGAGCACGCCTTGATGATCTCGTTCGAAATCCACGTCTCTTCCCGATCTGCGCAGGCCCCCACCACGTCGTCGAACGCTTCGTTCGCGGAAATGCGGAAACGCCCGCTGCGCACGAGTTTCGACAAGTTTCTACCGACATGAAAGCTTTCGAGCGGGATGATACCTCGTGGATCGGGAGCGTACCAGTATATCTGGTCGTCCTCATCGGGGTCGGCCATGGGGAAGATGCCGTTAGCGTATGCGTTGATGAGGATCTCCGGCGTGAGAACGATGCTCGCTTGGCTGTCCATACTGCTGGCTGTATCTTCCGCGGCTCATAAGAATGCTGTGACCATGACGCCCCCACGCGCACAACGCTTTCGCGCGAAGATAGGAGAATCGACGTTCGACCTCACGCTCGATGAGGACGGGGTGCGAATCGGTGAGCGTCTCGTAGACGCGCACATCGAACCTGAGGGCGGCGACAGGTACGCGCTGATGATCGGCAACCGAACGTACTCGGTCGTATTCGAACCCCCTGCATCGAGGGGAGGTTCGACCGTACTGTATTTGGACGGACACCGGTACTCGGTGGATCTGCAGAATGCAAAGGATCTACTCCTCGAGCGGTTCGGGATGACGAGTAACGTGACGAATGGGAAGCAGGAAGTCACGGCGCCAATGCCCGGACTGGTCGTGCGCGCGCTAGTCGAGCCGGGTGATGAGGTTTCGGAGGGCCAGGGGCTGCTCGTGCTGGAAGCCATGAAAATGGAGAACGAATTGAAGGCGGCGTCATCGGGAACGGTCGATATCGTTCATGTAGAAGCGGGAACGGCCGTGCGTAAGAACGACCTGCTGATCACTTTTGCAGAGCGCTGAGCGATGAAAGTTCTCGTCACGGGGGCGACGGGCATGGTCGGTGCCGAGCTGACCCGACAGTTACTTGCCGAAGGTGTCGACGTGCGCATCCTGCGCCGCCAGTCGAGCGATGTCTCGTTGCTCGGGGAAGCAGCGTCCGCAGTGGAGCACGTCATTGGAGATGTGACGGATGCGGCCTCGCTTACCGAGGCGACTCGGGGCGTCGCGCACATATACCATTGCGCGGCATTTGTCGGGATGGGGCCGGGTGTGAGCCGCGCCGCCCTCGATGATGTTAACGTCGGCGGCACGGCTAACGTCGTGAACGCGGCGCTGCGCAATGGAGTGAGCCGCCTCGTGCACACATCAAGTATGGCGGCATTCGGGCGGCCGGAATCATCGTCGGACTTCATCGATGAGAACACAACCTGGTACACGTCGAAAAACAACACCGCATACGCACGCTCGAAATATCATGCGGAGCTGGAGGTACTGCGCGGCGTAGCCGAAGGCCTGGAGGCCGTCATGGTGAATCCGGCGCTGGTCTTCGGACGTGCTCGTCCGGGTGAGAACACGCGCGAGATCGCCGAGAAGATCAAAGCGGAAAAGCTGCCCGGTATTCCACGTGGGGGAACGGCCGTGGTCGACGCACGGGACGTCGCGACGGGGCTACGCCTGGCGATGCTAAACGGACGTACCGGCGAGCGCTACTTCCTCGGCGCCGAGAACTTGAGTTGGGCTTCAATCATCACGACGCTTGCCGGCGCCATCGGCGTAGCGCCTCCTGCTCGCCACGTGAACCCGTCCCTGGCCATGGCAATTGCCGTCGCATCGGAGGCCGTGGCGTTGGTAACCCGCAGTCACCCGCTCGTGAGCCGTGAAACCGTGCGTATCGCAAACCGCACCTATCGCTATTCCAACCGAAAGGCGACGCGTGAATTGGGATGGAATCACCGGTCGTTCGCCGAAACGGCGGCGTACGTTGCCGGATCACTTACGTGATCAGGCCATGTGCTTTTCCACGCACTGCGTGCAGTCGAGCCACTCCTCCGTCGGGATCGCATCCAGCGCAAGCGGACTCTGACCGCGTTCGAAAACGGGCCGGTACAGCACCTCGCCTTGACGATGCTCCTCGCCGCAGGTATGGCAGGAGACGGAGCCCGGTACCTGCGTCGGCACGTATCCGGTGATGACCCAGCCATCGTGGCCGATGTGAGTTGCGAGACTCTCGAGAGCAGCCCGTACCGTGCGCGACTTGTTACCCGCGTAATAATCAGCCGCCAGCCTTTCGAGCAACGCAACCGTCACGTCGTCGAGTGTAAAGTTCAATCGTTGCATTGGCTTCCTCGATGACCTTGACGAGACGACGAGGCGCTGCACGACGCCCCGCTTTTCCAGTTCCTCCAGTGTCCGGCAATAAGAAGAGAGCTCCCGGCGAGCGTCATCAGCGTCTCAGCTACTTTCGACTGCTCGATCGGCTCGATAAGTAGTGCAGCCAGAATCACCGCCAGGCCTCCGGTTAGTAGAGCAGGGGTCAGGAACGTTCGCTTGCGCCGAAATCCAATCCACAGCGCACTCGCCGTAGCCGGCACGATGATCACAGCGAATGCGAGATGCATCCATCCGTGGAGCGCCTGTGCGACCGGCCAGAACGGCAGAAGCGCGATAACAATCGGCATGGCCGCGCAGTGGAGCACGCACAGGCCGGAGGCGCTCATACCGATGCCGTCCCAGAGGGGAATCCACCGGCCGCGATTATTTGATGATGAGGACAAGGGCAGGATAATTATACACACGATAATACACACGTGATAATTCTCTCAGCGCAGCCAGGTTCCCTTCTCTTGGATACGGCGGCCCTGAAGCTAGCCGTCCGTCTCCTCCGCGATCTCCTCAGCCGCCGGCATCATCACGAGCGACATATACTGCAGACCTCTCGTCGAAAGTGCCGGCTGTTCAATCGTACCAGCGAGCCGACCGCTCGTGTACAATCCGTAGGCGCCTTCCACATTCCGCACCATCGTCACAATAGGTGCCTCAACCTGACGCGCCGAACGTCTCACCTCCAGCGGAAACCCCGAGGCGGTGAAGAATATCTCCCA
>Ga0209487_1003643_pt1 | contig 12018 bp, 20 predicted proteins | sample Poulit2012_FD_187524 | JGI IMG/M metagenome (GOLD analysis project Ga0209487, IMG submission 187524) | Agricultural soil microbial communities from Georgia to study Nitrogen management - Poultry litter 2012 (SPAdes) (version 2) | ecosystem: Environmental > Terrestrial > Soil > Agricultural land... | reverse complement strand
CGGTATTTACTGCAACATTTGATCCTATTGTAATTGACGTTGATGCTTCAACTATCCATACAGGATTATTGGCAATGTTTACTGTTACTTCTTGCCCGTCTTGTAATTCTCCTGTAGAAACAAAATCTACATAGTTACCTCTCTCTTTCGGTAAACCAATCCTCATATCTTTCCCATCTTCGCTAACATATAGCCAAAGTAAGCGATGGGCAGGAATATTGCCCACCACCTTAGCTGTGATTTTAGTCATTACCCTTCAACACCTCCACCGCCACCGAAACCAAATGTAACCTTGGCAACTGCTAGCTTATTATCATCTAGGATAAACTCCCCAGCCTTGCCTGCACCCTGAAGTGCCACACCGTCAAAATCTTCTGATTCAATAGTGCGCGCTGTATTGATACCTGTAAATGCCTTTCCTATGTTAGGTACATAAGTGTAAGCAATTTCGCCTTCTTGAAATAAAGATGATGGAAGTGGTTCGATTACGAAATCTTTGAACATATAAACCTCGTTTTCGTCAATCCCAACAGACGAACCTTTTTCTTTGACTGCTAAACCGCCGTTTACGATAGCGTTATAAAGATCGGCGTTAACACGGGCTACTTTTGTTCCCGTAACTTCGTGATCTAAATAGTGTGCAAATAGATCATCAAATAACTTATTTACATCTTCGTCTGTGTAGTCGTCTAATTCGAAAGTTTCCCCAGCCGAGTCGGAAATAAACTCACTGTGTCGCTTGTTAAACTCTCTTACTTTAGCTTGCGCTTGCAAGTCTAAGCGATCAGCAATTGCTGCCTCCATGTCGTTGTTTACAGTGTGTCGGTCAATACCCTCGTGGTATGCCCAACCCCATGTGTACGGTACGGGCGTATCTTGGTAGATGATCTCCTTACGCTCGCCGAAGCGTGAGCTGTTTGCAGTCCCTTCGCCAAATGCTACATCTTCGTCCGTGTCGTACTTTCCAATTACAACAGGGATATCGCTTGTTTTGACATAAAAAGCATTCTCGTTATGTTGCACGCCGTCTAATGCTTCAATTTCGCCGCCGAACAAATCACGAAAGTATGCTTGTGTCTCAAAGACGGCTTCTAATAATTCTTTAAATTCTTTTTGATAACTTCTTGCGCCTAAGTTGTTGTTTTCTGTTGCCATAAAAACATCCTCCTAGTTATTTTTTATATTTTAATATTTTCTCTTTAAATGGATCGTGAGAAATCTCCCCGGTGCTTTCATTTGGGGTGTCTTGCCTGAGTCTTTCCTTAACCTTTTCGTTTACAGCGTCGTCTAAAAACTGCTTAATAGAGTTGATTTTTTCTTTAATTTCCTCGTTATCCTCTAAGTTCACTAAAACTTCTGCTAGTTCCGTAGGTAGCTCGTTTTCTTTTAAATCCTCTTGTACTTCTGCTAACAATTGCCTTCTGTTGAGTTCTTTCTCACGTTTTTCGATTTCTTCAAGGCGTTTTTTCAACTCTGCTTCTTCTTTTTCTTTTTGTGTCATCTTCGCATACTCTGCAGCTTCATTTTTAGCTTGCTCGATTTCTTCTTGCTTTTCTTCCTCCCATTTCTTTCGTTGTTTTTGTATTGCGCTTTCTACCGCTTTGCTTATTTGTCTGTCTACCTCTGCTTGTGTATAAACTTCTTCTTGTTGCCCTTCTTGTTCTTCTTGCTGTTCTTCGTTTACAATTTCTTCCTTTTGTTGTTTATCTTCCATTTTATTTCCTCCTCCCACATACGCATTATTTTTGTGTTTTAATGCCTTCGTATTTTAAAGCCCCGAACACGCAAGATGCCCATTCACAACTTTTCAATACGATTGCACTAAGACACTCAAATGCCCATGTGCGATGTTTTTGAGGCCTTTTAACGTCATGCCTAGGACAAGACTATAGACCTCTTTCCTTAAGTTCTTTCTCCCACTCGTCTCTATCAATATGCGGTGCGATAGAGCTACGACAATTCGGATGTACTGGAGGTGCATTCTCTCCATATTCCAAATCTTTGACTTTAAAAACTTTTCCGTCTAATCTTCTACACTCATCGCTTGTCCTTGAGTCGATCTTGGCAATGAATTCGTATTCTTCTATACCTGCATCTTCTAAAATGTTCTTGTGCACTTGTGTTTCTACTCTAGTCATTTCCGTAACCATTAAGCGCTCTGTGTTGTATATGCCCTTATTAAATGTTTTCCTTAAATCCCTTGCTAATTCTTCTGATCCCTTACCTTGTACGATTCCTCTGCTAATCAATCTATCTAATTCCGATCTTAATGCATCTTGATTGTCCCAAATGCGTTCAGACCAGTTTGCTGTTAAAAATGAGGAATCCACTAGCTCTTTAATGTCCTTAGCTTTGTATTGTACTGTATAGCCTAATATAGCTGACATTCTTTCATATTCTTTCCTTGCTAACTCAGTCAACGCTTCTTCTAAGTCTTTCGCTTCCTCGTTTGTCAACGCGACTAATTCCAGATTGATGTTTGCTTTCAATAACTGCAATCTATTAATGCGCATTGTGACATTATACAAACGCATTTCTTCATTTGCTCGTTTCGAAAAATCTTTTTCTTTGACGTACTTTTTAGCTTTGCGTCTGTATTTTTTAATATCCGCTTTAGCAACTCTTTTCCGTGCTTCCTCTACTGTTATTCCTTCTTTCGATGCGTAGCGGCCGTAAAATGCTGCTATTTGTTCTTCAATTTCCTCTATTGCTTCGTCGTGTTTCTTCATGAGCCTTTTTAACTGCTTTTTTTCGTCCTTTACCCTTTGTCTGGCATGTTCTTCTTCTCTTTTTCTCCAATATGACTTTGCCATTTAAATCACTCATTTTCCGATGTAGTTTCTTCATCTAAATCAAACGGGAACATTTGTTCTAATTGCCTTGATGTTGGGCTTTCTTTTTCGATTCTTTCAAGTTCTTCATCAGGGTTTTCGACAAACGACAATATGCTTAGTTTTGTTTTGTCTGATAGTTCACCGCCTAGTTTTGTAAACGCTTCGATTTCCTCCGTGACGTTTTTCGGTAAGTTTGGAGTAAATTTAATTTCTATTTCGTCTACATCAAAATCCCCTTCGCTTGCTACATTCAGCATATTGTTTATTAATTCGTATCTTTTTCGAAGAGACTTTTTGAACATTCGCTCTTTCGTAGCTCGTTTTTGTTCTAAGCCGAACAGCTTGTACTTGAGTGCCTCTCCCGATTGAGTGCCGGCAAAACTTTCGTCGTCCATATTTGGCGTGTGCGTAAACATGTGTATGTCGTTTTTAATACGATCTTTGTATTTTTCTGTACCTTCAACATCATACTTTTTATAAATATAATCAGCGTCCGCTTTAATTTCTGCTCCATCTGGGTTCGGTTCTGTTTGTAAAAACAAGAGATTGTGCTCTTTCATTTTCTTTGCTTGATCTTCGTCTATCTTTAAGTTTCCAACGATTTTTAGCATAGCATCGTTAAAATCGGTCATATAGTTTGCTGTGTCTGACTGTGCTTCATCGTATAAATCAATTAGATTGAGCACTTTCTCGAAGTCTCCGCGTCTAAATCTGTTGTTTCTGTATTCGATAATTGGGACGTCCCCGAAGGCGTGTATTGCTTCGTCTTTTTTGTGTAACTTGTAATCATAATCTAAGTCATATGTGATAATTTCGCTGTCTGTGTATAAAAATACTGTCGTTTTGTCCGTGAATCGGTTGTACACATATCTCACGCCAGCAACCGGGTCCATCTCTACAGTGTCGTCGTAAATAACAAAAGTCTCTCGCACATCACTTATTGTAAATCTCGTCTTATCGTTTTTCGATCTATAAAGCAACTCATAAGCTCTACCGAAAATGGACTGATCAAGCACTATATTGCTATTATGTTCGTCTGCGTTGTTATCTCTGTTAATCTCCCTTATTGTCTCCTCTATTTCTTCATCTGGGTAAGATGTTTTTATCGGCACTCCAACTAAATAACCTTGTATAAAGCCACTCACGTACTCAGCAAAGTTGTGTGTCGCTCTATTGTCCGCCAAATGACTCTCCCGCCTACGCCTCTCTCGCAGGACTTTTGTGTTACGTCCCTCGTAGTATTTAAGCAATGTATCAAGTCTCGGACGTTGATGCTTGCGATGGTGCATGATAAATCCAGACAACACACTTAGATCGGACGTTAATTCATCTGCACTTGATATCCTATAGTGTATATTTGCCTCGGGAGAAAACCTCTCTTTCATCTAATCACCTCGCTTTTACAAGCCCAAAGTTTTTAATGCTTTATATTTATCTTCTGTTGACTTTCTGCCTCCGATTGTTTTGTCGCTTAAAATCGCGTATCTAATAGCGTCTAGCACGTCGTCGAATTCTTGTTGCGGTTCGTCTTTAGTACTGTGCCAAATGTATTTGTACACCTCTTGTGCGAACCTAGGGCAGTCATCGTAAACAATAAAAAAACGATCGCTTTTCATGAGTTTAGCAACCGTCTCGATCCCTAGCATTATTTTCTTATTTGCATTTATTGCATTTAATCCTTCTTGCCTGAATCTGTATAAGTATTCCGGTCTAGCACTGTCGGCATAAAATGGAATATCTCCATACTTCGCTTTTATCTTTAGCGCTATTTCGCTCCATTCGTCTATGTCTGTGTGTTGTTTCGCGTGTTCTTCTATGACATAGTAACATTCGTCCTTAACTCCAACCACTACAATAGCGCCGTAGTGTTCGTACCCCCAGTCCACTCCGGCAACATATCTGTCAAAGTCTATTTTATTTACGACCTCTCGTGTTATTGTGTGTCTGTTTTTGTCGAAATCCTTAAAAACAATGCCGTCTCCGCTTACCCACAAACCGCGTATATTTCTGTCATAAAACATTCCTGTTGGAGTCGTGTTTTTCATGTTCCGCCTGTATCTTTCACTTAAGAAAGTATTGTCGTCCAGATGGAACGAGTAGGATAGTATGCTAGGATCAGGATTTTCAATGTAGTTCTTAAGCAACCAATGCTCTGGGTGGTCAGGGTTTGTGTCTACTAATATCCTCGCTCCTCCTCCACTGCAACGGGAGCGAATTTCGTCAAATACTTCTTCATTTGCTAAAGATGCCTCGTTTATATATGCGCCGTATGAGGTCATTCCGCGTATTTTTTCTAAATGAGAAACTGTAGAATGTCCGACTTGTATCACATAGACGCCGAATAAAGTAAAGTTGTTAAATTTATCAAAGTTAAAGTTTAATCCATATCTATTGTATAACTCATTAAGTATATTGTTTTGTATCGTTCCTAGTGTTGCGCCGGATAATATATACATCGGTTTTCTAACATTTTCTTTGTCTGCTATCTTCCGTACTCTTAATATCTCTCGCAAAAAGAGATCATTATTAAGTATCGTCTTACCCGTTCGCTTGGCGCCGTGATTGATCAGCATAAACCAGTCTTGAGATATGCAACGCTTGTAAATTTTCTGTTGCTTCGGCGTGTAAATGGCGTCTAACTTACTCATCGAAAGCATCGTCCAATTTCTCAAAGAATTCTTTAAGTTTATCCTCAGTCGTTTCGTCTTTTTCGGCCTCTGCGTTTAGTTTGTTAATCGTGGCACGCATCTTTTCTACTTCTATCAATCTATCATCATCATAGTTTGCTAGCTCTACGTATTGTTTTAGCATGTTTCTAAGCTCTGCCATTGATCGGGACAAGGATTTCATGAATGTCGCTTGTTTGTCCCAAGACGCTTGAACCTCGTATGTAGTTTCTGCGCCTTTTTCGTCTACCCTATTCTTTGTCTTAAACGTGCTGTGATCTTCTTTATCTTCCACGTACATTATTTTTTGCGCTCGTATGATCGACGCAAATTGCATCTTAATGTTTTCCCAGAGTATGTTTAATGCATCTGCGTTTTCGATATCCTCCATTATTTCTAGCGTTTCCTCGGGCAGATGTTTAGCAAAAAGTCCGTGTGTTAATGCGTTGTCATTCTTTTTTGGCGCTCCCGTCGATTTACCGCCGTGCATTCTACAACGACCGTTTGCCATAGCCCAATTCCTACAAGGCTTTCCTGTTCGCTTTGACCTAGCGCCACACTTCTTTGGTCCAAGAGGTTGTTTTGCGTCCATGTTATTCCCCCTTTCTTTTAAAATAAAAAAGCACTCACATTTTAGTAAGTGCCTTTCATCGATAAAAATAGTTATCGCTCCATTCGCTTCCAATCACTAACATCAGACTTGTACCAACCTTCTGTTTTCTTAAATTCTTCGCCGTGTAACTCCAAACAAGAAACGTGTACGATTAAAAAATCATTAACATGCTTTTCTGCTACCGATTTCGCTTTTGATTCGTTAGAGTATATACCTAAGTTTCTTTCTTCCCCTATGTCCTCACCAACGACGTGGTAAATTTTCATTTTATCGATCTCCTTCTTAATCTGATCAAACATAATGGATTGCTTCTAGTTCGTCTGTGCTGTACTCGAATACCATAAACCTTTTATGCGCTCCGACGTACCCATTATCCCGATGCCATTGATCTGTTCTTGCTCTCGTTGCCATACTCCGCATCGTTAGACCAAACTCGTCTTTTACAACTTCGTGATGTATGTGGCCGGCATGCAACTCTCTAACCTTTGCATTTGCCCATTGCTCGGGAAACTCAGCCGGAAATAGTCTCGGTATTCTGTTTTTGCCCTTATCACCGTGAGTATACCCGATGAATATATTTTCAAACAAATGCACTTTCCTTTCCTCGAATCCCGTGTCAAACTCTATTTGTGGGAACATTTGTTCTAACATCTTTGTAAATGCCCAAGAAAGGCTTTCGTCGTGATTTCCCTTAATATAATATATTTTTACTTTGTTCGAGTTTATCAGTGCCTTCTGTATGACTGGCTCAAAGAACATTCTTGCTTGCTCCCAAGCGTCTACCATGTCTACATGTTGTATTTCTGTCCCTTTTGCCGTTCTGTTTCTGTGATCATTATGATGCAACATGTCCGATCCGATTGTTATTACAACTTGTTCCCAAACTCTTGAAGTGATCAGGTTAATTATGCGTGACTGTGTTTGCTTGTAATCGTCGTATGTATTTACGCCAAAGTGTTGATCAAATAACGGGATTTCTAGTAACTGCTTGTGTTTTATTTTATAACGAGGGACATTGTATGTGATTGGTTCTATGCTTTGTATTGTTTCTAAAAGTTCGTCCCAGTTTAATCCATCTTGTTTCTTCTTAACGTCTATTTTACTGGCTAGTAAAACTTTAGTCCCGTCTTGCTTGTTATGGTGATGCCACATACTGTTGTTGGCTTTTGTGATTTTCCATTCGTTTGGATCAAATCCGTGCGCTCTCAATAGTTCGTATTCGGTTATGTTTTCTTTGTCATCTATTTCTATCAGTTTATCACTATGGGCTATGCCTTTCTCGTAGTTTATGCTTTCCGTTTCTTTGTATTGATCTTTGTTTTCGTTTGTGAATTTCTTCAGCGATCTATATTTGTTCCTGCATGATTCACTAGTGAAGTATAGTCCAAAGGCGTCTGACATGGATTGACTTATATCCTCCCAAGTCAGACCCTCCTCTTTTAATCTCACCAGCTCGTTCTCCATTTTATTTGTCCAATTAACTCTCATTAAACAGATGCCCCCGCCTGCATTTTCTGTGTCCCATCTTCACCCGCGTAATGTTTCCTTCTCTCACCCTAAGGGAATTCGTATGACAATCGTAAGACATAGATTAATTTATCTCTTTTATCTTCTCTCTCGCTCTATTTAAATATATCTGCACGCTTCCCTTGCTAATTCCAAGTTGTTTGGCTATTTCTGCCATACTCATCATCGCTCCGTGATGCAATATGAAACAATCTCTTTCGCGGTCTGATAGATTTCTAAATACTTTTATGATTGTTTGACGTTGTTCGTCTGTTAATTCTGGTTTTTCTCTTTCGATCTGTTCGTTTATATCTGGTAGTAAGTCCATATTTGATAATTTTGTTACATCATAAGCATACTCAACGTCTACGCCTTGTTGAAAATAAGGATTGCGACCCGTTTCTAGCCATTCGATTATTTTTGTAACGCTGTTTATCATGCTGTTTATATAAGTCTTGTCTACGTTGTCGCGCTCATTATCACCTAGCCTCTTGAGCATGTCCCGTAAGCCTTTACGCGCCTCTTTATATTCGATGAGCAAATCTCTCATTGTTGCTTCCCCCTCACCATCTCGATCGCCTTTCTAGCTGTTCGTCCCTCGTCGTTCACGATCTGCCAGTAGTCGCCACGTTCGTTATATTTACTTTCATCCGCATAAAACTCTAGTGCTCTTATGCAGACCTTGTTTTTTTCTTTTAATCTATCTATCTTTCTTCTTAGTCTTTCTATCTCGTATTTCATTTTGTCACCTCTTTTTTGAGGTCCTTGATTATCTCCTTTTGATATTTATACAAATCAACGTTATGATGCAACGATCTCGCTATTTGTGCTAATACATAAGCATCTCTAACGTTGTCACTTTCGTGCTCAAATCCCCAATTTTTATAAATTGGTAAGATCATATTATCTTTGCTTGCGTTGCCTTTTCCGGTCGCAAATTTTTTTACTTGGCTCGGGGCGACTATCGTGTAGTCTACCCCGTTTTTGTATAATGTATTTCTGACGTAATGACCTATGCCAAACTGGAAGTCCATACCCCTGCCACGGCTTGCGTATGAAAATCCCTCAATGCATATAACATCATTTCTACTTAGCTCATTTACTATTTGATCTGTCAATGCTATCATTCGCTTAGGGTCTTTGTCGTACTCGCTTGTTATCTCTTTGGCTGAGATAACTTCCCCTGATCTATTGAGTGCGGCAAAGCCCGTTTTTGTGCTCAAATCTATGCCGATGTACTTTGTTTCCTTTGCCATTCTTCCACCTCGCTCTTTGTTGCTCTTTTCCATAACCCCATTTCGATGAGCGGTTGCATCATAAGCATGTCACATTCGGATTCTTTAACTATTTCGCCGTCCCCGTGGACTGGAATCAAATAGCGTTCTTCCATTTCGTCACCTCCTCAAACTCCAGTTTATTAAACCTAAGGCCCTGCTCTCTCATTCGATCCGAAATACGTTCAAATACACTCCTTAAGTTTATCCTTCCTTCTACTAAGTAAGCCTCTTTGGGATCGTCAGTGTATTCTATCGTCCCGAGACCTCCGCTCGCTTCTGTATACCACCCTCGCATGTCTCCCATTCTTCCTTCAGGCCTCCCCTCGAAGCCCTTAACTATTTTCCCGTCGATTTTTATAATGTAAGTCATGAAATACCTCCTCACACTCTTTATATTTTTGTTTAATATCCCTCATCTTGCCTTTTGTGGTTTGTCTCGTTTTTAGCAAAGTACGCTTGCTCAATTTCCTCCCAAGAAAATCCGAGTTTTTCGCCAAATAATAAATAATGATCAACTAGGTCTTTGTAAACATCGTGCCTGTATAATCTAGTAATCATATTATTTATCCCGACCGCCAAAGTACGCATATCGTGCACGTTCGGCGCTTTGTATTCGTACTTCTTAACACCCAAATCATTGCCGATTGATAATATAAAATGAATTCCGTCCACATATTCCTCTAACGCTTTTGACCGATCCATTTTCTTATTAGTCCAATATTTGAACAAGAACGGCAGTTCATTAAGTAATTCGTTAAACTCTACTTGTAAAGCAATTACACGTTCGTATTTGTAGTTCTCCATGTCGATGTTCTTTGTTTTTCCGATATGTTCATCTAAATCTTTCTGCGTCGCAAACAAATCTTGCAAACTCACTCTTAATCCTCCTCTAAGATTTTAAAATCTACCTCTACTTGCTCTATGTCCATCTCAAAAAGTTCTGAAATAAAATATCTTACCTTGTCTTTTAATTCTTTGCTCATCTCATCTGATTCTAGTATTTTCTTAAAAACCTCCACTTTTTCTTTTGTTTGTTCCTCAGTCAAAACGATAATCGTTTGTGACTTCACGGGTGTGCCTCCTTTTCAAACATTTAAAACATTACCTTGAAATCGTGGTTTTTTACCAAGTACAAGATCGCATCTTTTTCAGACGTTACTATGACTCGGTCTATTTCCTCGTAATTTTCGTGTATTATTAGTTCGAATGCCCACGGTATTAACTTCGATCGCTTTAGTTCGAAGTCTTTTCGACTCTTTGCACTGCATCTCTCCATTAACTCGCCTCCTCGATAAGTTTTTTCATTTTTTCCCTTCCGCCCTTTACGTGTGGCCATGTTGATTTTATCCCCATCATTCGCGCTATCTCCCTCATTGAATATCCTTGCAAGTGTTTCGTCATGACAAGTTTTTGCTTCTCAGTCAAACTGTTGTACCATTGCCTTATTAAAACTCTGTCTGTTGCTTCTTTTTCTGTGTTATCATTGCTGTATAAAACGTCTGCTAGCGTCTGGTCGCCGTCCTCGCTACTTGTTATCTTCTCGTCTAAACATTTTATCTCTTTTATCTTCGTGTTTTTCTTTTCTTCAACTGGTACCGTGTCTCTTACAAAGCTGATTAATCTCATTTTTACTTCCTTGTAAGCTATTGTTATAAACTCCGTTTTATATTTTTCGTAATCGTACTTCTCGTACGCTTTCCATAGTGCTATTGATGCAGCTTGCATAAGATCGTCTTTCTCTCTAATTCGTGTCCATCTTGATGTTAATTTAATTAACATCGGCTTAAATTGCTTATATACTTCTTCGAACGACATTTCCCTTACCTTTCCCTTGATCGATACCTTTTTCATTTCAAATCCTCCTCGATGTTTTCTATCGCCCATCTTAGGTAGACCTGTGCTTTTTTGAGATCCTCGACACCGCCCTTATGGCGATATCGAGAGACGTATTTTATTACATTTGCTATACAATAGCCCTCATACTGCTCGGGAGTTAATTTATCTTTGATGTAATCAATAACCTCGTATTTCCCTATTGTGTAATGAGCTGGAGAATTGACGTTATCCATTTTTTTATGCCTCCTTTTTAAAATGGTAGTTCATCGTCCGGAACATTAACCTTATTTGCGTCATCGAAGATACTACTGTTAAAATTGTCAATTTCTTGTTGTTGTTTTGTCTTGTTCTGTTGTTTGCCTCTCGATTCTAAAAACTGTACACTATCGGCAACTACTTCCGTTACGAATACTGTTTTGCCGTCCTTATCCTTGTACGTTCTGCTTTGCAAACGCCCGTCAACGCCGACTTGACTGCCCTTTTTCATATAGTTTGCTAGATTTTCCGCAGGCTTACGCCATACGACGCAATTTATAAAATCAGCATCATAGTCACCGTTTTGATTTTTAAAATTTCTTTGCACTGCTATGCTAAAGTTAGCAACAGCTATGCCGTTTTGTGTATAACGCAAATCTACGTCTTTTGTTAATCTCCCAACTAAGGTAACGCGATTGATCATTCTATATTCCTCCTTAAAATTTCTATCATTTTACTTTCATCGCCAACAAACTCGCCCCATTTTTCAACCATTCCTATCACCAAATGGTTTGCGTGGGCTGATGGAATTCCCTTGTGAAACTGAGGCTTTTGTAGCCTTGCGTTTGATGTGTAAGCTATTATTTTAATTGGATCGGATTTATTTGCCTCGTTATACCCAGATACAAAACCAATCTCCGAAATGGTCCCGTCCTGATGCCCGCCGGTTATGTTTACAACAAACAAGTCTGATGTTAATATCTCTGATATGTCTCCATCATAGACATCTATCGGAGTGGGATCGTTTTTCTTGTCATTGATCTTGTTATTTTCTGCTGCCGCATAAACTTCGTAGCCCAAAGCTCTAATCTCTTTCGCGACTCTCTTTGAGTCTTTGAATTCTCCTACTGTACTGATCGGATGTGCTAAATAGACCTTCATCGCTTCTCCTCCACTTTAGATTTTGTGAAAATTATATAATCGAATTTGTGTGGCTTACTTTTATATGTTTTTACTGTTATCAATCTTTCTCCGTCCACGCTGATGCGTTCAGATTCTTTTACGTAAAGTTTCATTAGTACCCTCCTAAC
>Ga0209487_1003642_pt1 | contig 12021 bp, 17 predicted proteins | sample Poulit2012_FD_187524 | JGI IMG/M metagenome (GOLD analysis project Ga0209487, IMG submission 187524) | Agricultural soil microbial communities from Georgia to study Nitrogen management - Poultry litter 2012 (SPAdes) (version 2) | ecosystem: Environmental > Terrestrial > Soil > Agricultural land... | reverse complement strand
CGCACGCTCCATATCCTCGTCGAACCATTCCGGCTTTTCCTCGCGAACAATATTGACGAGTTCGATTCCGAATAGTCCGTGTATCTGCTCCTCTTTCGACGTTGCTTCAATCACGTTCGATATTCCCCTGAAGATATTGCGATATTTATTGAACGACATAATAATAAGGAACTGCGAGAACAACGATACGTGTTCGATAAATAGCGAGAACAGAATCAGCGATAACGTAAAGTCTCGATCACTCTCCGATTTCGACAACTTAACGCTGTTCGTCAGATACTCGACACGCTGATATAACTCGGGAATATCGGCGATACGCTCAAACTCGCTATTGAGTCCGAGTATTTCGAGTAGGTGCGAATATGCGTCGTGATGGATAACCTCGTTAGCGGCAAATGTCGCCCCTACTGCGCCGACCTCTGGCTTAGGTATACGGTTATGCAAATCGCCCCAAAAGTTCTTTACGGCTACTTCGACTTGGGCAATCGCAAGCATAGCGTTCTTGATAGCGTTACGCTCCACATCGCTAATGCCCGAATGGAAGTCGTGAATATCTGACGTATAATTAAACTCCGTATGCAACCAATACGAATGCTGAATAGCGTGTTGATATTCGATTAATTGCGGATACTCGTACGGCTTTAGGTTTAGGCGATGCTTGAATATATCCGGCTGTCTGTCGCGTTTACGTAGCTCACGATAGATAATATACGCCTTTGCCGTCGCCTTATATTCGCTATCTAATAGCACGGACTCTACGAGGTCTTGGACGTTCTCGACCGTTAACTCGTCCAATCCGTCAATCCTATCGACAACCTCGACTGTCAATCCGTGTGCAATGGCGTCCCCATACTCGCCTGTTTCCTCGCCTGCGTTGGCGATAGCCTTCGTGATTTTATCGACGTCGAAATTGTCAATCGTGCCATCTCGTTTCTTAATCGTCTTTGCCGTCATTATTTACCGTCCCCTTTATCGTCTAAGTCAATATCGTCAAATAATCGGTTAAATTCGTCCGCATCCATGCGATGTACTTCCGTACTGCCTAACACTATATTAGCGATAATGTAGGTCGGAACTAATGCGCCAACGCCTGCGAACATCATCGCCACCGTTTCGCCGTCTAGCGTGATGATTGGTGATGTCGCTAAACTGAACGCCATGCCTACGAAATAGAATACGTAGGCGTTGACGATTGATCCGACAATTATCGTTAGTAATATGATTATAAACGATTTAATTACGTCCATTATTCAATCAATCCTTTCTCGATATAATACGCCAAGCCTACCGCCAACGCGTCTGTCTTATCATCGATCAGCTTGCCTGACTTCGTGTAGTATTCGACCGTATTCTCGATTTGTAGTCGTCTAAACACAGCCTCCGCAACGTCCTCCTTCGAAGCCTTTCCGTTACCCGTGACGAGCTTTTTGACGCTAGTGACGGCTATTTCGTGGGCTTCCTTTTCGCCGTAAGCATACGTAATCCCATCGACAATACCGACTACCTTGAATAGCGTTTGTGTTACGGCAGGGAATCGAGAGAAGCCCCGCTCCCTTACGATATGCTCCGGATTGTATTTGTGAAGATACGCTTGAACGGATTCCTCTATTTCGTTAAGACGGTGTCCGTGCGACTGCTTGGCGTCAGTCTTGATGATAGACGTTTCTAGTACGATAGGCTTGCCGTCTGTAATCGCTAGTACGGCAAAGCCCGGCTGTGATAACGACAAGTCCATCGCTAGGGTTACGTGTTCGAACGACATTAGGCGTCACCCTTTCGCAATTCCTCAATCTCGTTTAACGCCCGTACATATCCGTTAATCTTCCATTTAGGTAACGTCGACCCTTTCGCAATCTCGACCTGTTGACGTAATTCCTCGACCTCTTCCTCCGTCAAGTCTTTCGCGCAAGCCGTCTTAAATCCGTTGAACGTCCATTCGCCAATATCTAACTTCGGCGGAATCCCTTCGCGTACTGCTCGCGTCACCTCGACCGCCTTATCGAATACCTTGCGCTTATGCTCGTCGGTTACGTGCGCACAAAACGCTCGAATATCCGGCGTCTTTTCGTATTGCTCTTCCGTCATAAACCACGATTGCTTGGCGTAGTTAACGTATAGCACGATGTAATAATCGCAATCGTACATCTCCGCATACGCCACGATTTGTCTAGCGTGGGCGCTGTCCGGCTGCTTCATCGAGTATAAAGACGTTCGGGCAGGCGTGCCTTGCTTAGACTTTACCTCGAGTCCTACTCGCACCTTCTCGCCGTCGTCCGTAATGTACTCCATAATTCCATCCGGTGCGCCATACAGGTAGAACGACTCCCCGTCCTGCTCGACTAGCTTATTCGTCTTAGCGAAGTCCTCGAACATTGGCGTGCCGTCCTCATTGCGTAAGAATCGGAATCGAGGCGTATTACCTGTCAATCTCTCGTAGTTGCGCTCAATAGCTAGTAATTCACGCTGAATCAAGTCGCCTCCTAACGTTCCTAATTTTTGCCACCTTCCTTGATGTGGTGCTACTCGACGACTATCCTTCGCCTTGTTACCGTACTTAGCCTTGATGTATAATTCGCGAGGACATGATCCTAGCGATGACGGCGAGAAGTAGGGGCGCTTAGGCCATACTTGCGGAGGGTTAGCGTACCAGCTTGCAATAATGCGGTCTAGTTCGTTATCCCACGTTTCCTGAAGGCTGAACCAGTCGTCTAGTAATGCGATTAAATCGCCCTCAATCTGCGTTGTTAAATCGTTTGTATTTCCGTTATTAATATTCGTCAAATTATCGCCCTTCCTTTGGTACATACTTTGTTACGGTAACTTCTTTCGGTACAACTTCGGTAACCTCTACCCACTCGCCTTCATACTCATAAGGTGACTCGTCTTGTATTTCCGTAGAGCCTTCCGAATAGTATGTCAGGTAATACTTTCCGCTAAGTTTAAAAACCTGTTCATAATGCGTAGACCATCGGTCTGTGTCGGTTACTTTATTGTAAACATACTCCTCAATGCCGTCGGCGTATTCGTACGCAACTTCCCGCAAATATTCGTTTTCAATAATCGTCTTACCGTCTTTTACTTTTAAAACTTCATTAATATTGAATCCCATGTTATCGCCCCTCTTTAATAATATCCGCCAACATCTGCGGTGCTACCATGCCGTCAAATCGCTCCACCACTTCGCCCTGCTCGTCCTTAATTAGCGTCACAGGAATCGTCGACACGTCATACTCCGCAACAACTTCGGGATTATCCGCAATATCTATCGCCGTGTATTCCGCCCCTATACCGTCCAGTCCTCGCGTTAGCATCTCGCACATCGGACAGGGCGGAGATGAGCGCTTGATAATCGTTAGTGATTTCGTCATTTATCCCTCTCCTCTCGCAATTTCCATCATGGCCGGAAACGTCTGTCGCTTAATTTCCTCAAGGACTTCGACCATCTCGTGAAACGTCCTTCCTTCGTCAATTAAACCTGCCATTCCTGCGACAATTAGTTGTGCGTTCATATTCGAATCTAATAATTCCTTAACGTTCGTTTTCGTCATAAACTCGGCACTTCCTTTCCGTTAATATATTCGTCAGCCGTGATTGAGTCACCCCACCTACGCTGTATTTCGATGTCTGTACCGTTATCCACACCGTCAAGCAAGTACGTCTGCGTCATAACTCGGTCAAGCTCCGCTATGTCTTGCTCGTCTAAATCGTCGCCTGTTAGCACGCCTATCTCATCGTGAATGGTGAAATATAACGTCCATCCCCTACGTTTACAAAGCGCGTCTAACTCAATCATCGTCATCTTCGTCTGTATTGCCGCCAACCCCTGCACTCTAGCGTTCGGCCCTTGTCGCATAGCTCGGTTACGCTGCGGATCATAGCGCCTCATATCGCCCCTAGCTTCAGGTAATCGTCTCTTACGTTGCTTGTCGCCTATCCATACGTAGCCATGCCGATTAGCGAACCTCTGCGTCTCCTTAATGAATGCGTCAATCTTGCGATATTTCTTAAAGAAATCGTCGAGGAACTTCTCGGCTTCGTCGGGTGAGATGCTCAACGCTTGAGCCAACCCGTACTTGCTTGCGCCATACATCGACATAAGCAATACCACCTTCATTTTCTTACGCTCGGGCGTATCGTCACCGTTAGGCAACTTGTAGCACTCCTCGTAAGGCTTTTCGAAGAACTCCGATGCAAGCGATGCGTAGGCGTCCTTTCCCTCGGCAAATGCTCGAATCAATACGTCCTCCTCGGATAAGGCGGCAATTATGCGCACCTCTTGGGCGGAGAAGTCTGCGTTGACGATATAGTGTCCGGGCGGAGCTACGAACATCTTTCGAGATTCCGGACTTTGATTTTGCAAGTTCGGATTCTGTGAACTAAAGCGTCCTGTTTTCGTTCCATTCTGATTAAAGGTAGCGTGCAGCCTTCCGCTTGCCTCACGAATCAACTCCGGCAAGGCATCGATATAAGTCGATAATAATTTCGTCTTTTCGCGATAGTTTAATAGTTCGGCAATAGCCGGCCACTCCTTAGCGAGAGGCTTTAACGTCTGCTGTGCGTTAGTATTCTCGATAGGCTTTCCGATTAATTCCTCGATAGCCGTCTTTAATTGTATCGGACTATTAAGGTTAATATCGCCTAGGCCTTCGACAACTTTATCGTGATGTTGCTCGGCTTCCTTTCGCAATTGTTCGCCGTACTCTTTCGCGAACTCGTGATCGATTACGTAGCCGTTCATCTCCATTTCGCTGACAATCGGAATCAACGGCATCTCTACCGTTTCAAAGTATTCGAGGATATTCCCGTGCTTGGCGAGATGGTAGCGTTGGAACTGATACAGCCTATACGTTATATCTCCATCCTTAGCCGCATAGGCAAGCGCCGTATCTAAGTCGACCTCGTGGAATCCCGTCCCCCTGCCGAACAACTCGGCGTAGGTATATGATTCGTCGCGTAGATACTTCGATACTAACGGCTTTAACGCATATGTCGGCTCATTCTCGTTGAGTAGCTTCATCGCCTCGAGCGTGTCCCAATACAAGCCTTTAAGCGTTATCCCTGCGCGTTGCAACATCTGCATATCGTATTTAGCGTGGTGTGCTATTTTCTTAATCGATTCTTGCTCGTAAATAATGCGTATCTTATCGTTTACCCAATCGACATCTAATTGCGGTCGATTGTCGTTATGCCCTGTCGGAATATAATAGTGCGTATCCGTGCTTGTTGCCGACAATACGTGTCCGACAATCTCGTCAGCCCATACGTCAACGCCCGTAGATTCTACGTCAAACACGATTATATCTTCATTTGCCATAACCGACAGCATGGCGTTGAATGCGTCTTTATGCGTAATCAATACGTAATTATCCGGCGTATTATCGACCATGCTCCGCAATCTTTCTTCGGCTTTTTTGCCGTCCAATACTCGCCATAACCGCAAAGCCTCCGCCTTGCTAAATCGCTTGCCCGTCGATTCTGCTTCGCGCCCAATCTTGCCCGTATCCATCGCCTGCCTAACCTCTCGCAATCGGCAGGCATCCGCATCACTATTCTTCATAGAGAATATGCGCGCCCAAGCCTCGTCCATTGTTTCGGTATTAGCTCGCTTTTTAGCGGCGGCTTTCGATAGGCTTTCCGATTTATTTTCCGCAGGGCTTCGTATATTTAAAGTAAGTTTCGGTTCTTTTCGCAAATTATCGCTCTCCTTAGTACGAAATTAATTCTAATGTATCAAGTTGGATATTTCCGTCTTTATCTACGTAAGCAACCGATAATATATTTACGTCATACCCCGGACTATCAAACGCATATGTTTCGGTAATTGCGTATTTAGTAATTCCGTTTCTTTTTAATACGTTCTCTACTCTATCGCCGATGTATTCCTCGCCTTCATCGCTTTCGATATAATCGTCAAATCCGTACTCATTCTCGAAATCCGTCAATTCTTCCGTTAAATTAATCATTCTCTCGCCCTCCTATTCGATATTCATTTCGTAGTAATAGTCCGCTACTACATCGGAGTTCCTGTCCGCCCACTCGTAGAAACATAGGAAGTCGCAGAAGAAGTTACCGAGACTCTCGTCGTAATGTGCTTCATTGCTTGCGACTTCTTTACAACATTGATCGCATTCAACGGTAGATTCCTCGCTAGGTTCGGGCGGACGGAAACGGTCAAGGTTAGTCATATTCGCATTACCTCCGTTTTTATATTTCCGCACTCAATTTCGTCCACTTTTCGTCAATATCTTCCGGCCTAATCCAGTACTCTTTGATCTCGCGGTTAGGGAAGAGGTAGCACTCGCCCTCCCATACCGCAATAAACACGTCTACCTCGTCCTTCTCGTAAACCTTGCCGTTATTCCTCGAGCCTCTGACGACTAGATAATCGCCTCCGTACCGCTCCTCACTTCGCAAAAATGCTGTCTTTATCTGTACGTATATCGTCTCGTGCGAATTGGGATTGCGCGCTGCCAAGTCGTACGCTTGTGGACTTATCGGCTCAAGTACGCTCCATCCGTTAGCGAGAAGGGCGGTTGCGGCGAGTAGCTCTGCGTGTTTGCCTTTCGAGTTGCTCGATAATTCCTGTCGCATAACCTCGCCCCTCTCCTTAAAAATCGTAATCAGGCTCGCCTTCTTCCGTGTTGCCTTCTTCTTGCGCCTTAGCTTCTAGCCCGATTAAATTAACGTCGAAGCCCGCTCGTACTAAGTTTTCAATCTGCTCGTCCTCGTCCGCCTCATATAGTAGCCCTTCGAATAAACTCATATCGAACTCTTCCGGAGCATTCTCGAAGTTCTTCTGTTGCTTATCCGTCAAATCGTCAAGTACCGGAATTAATGACAGGCTTACAGTCGTATTCATGCTCTGCCCTTGCTTCGTTAGTTCGAACGCATATTGATCGAGACGTTCCTGCCTCTTCAATATTTCGCCATGTACCGCTTGAGCTTGATTCTTCGACAAGTCTACGATAATAGGCTCGCCCGAATCTAAGTCGATGAATCCGAGCGCGAATCGTTGCTTAGGCTTATATTTATACGCCTCTTGCGAATGGTGGTCGCCAAACTCTTCGGACTTGTCTGCGTGGTATTTCCAAGCCTTATCCCACGGAGTTAAGTCTTCTACAGGATTCCCTCGCTGTGATTTCTTGGACGGATTCTTCGCTACGAACGAATTAACTTGCTTGAATATTCCGTAAGAGTAGAACGAGATTAAGTCGGCCGTTCCTAATACTTTAACCGTTATTGTAGTTCCGGACTTAAACGGCGTAAATTCTGCGTTACTTCCTCCGCCTTCGTCCGATTGATTTAATTCGTTTAATGCGTCTACTCCCGATTGATACTTCATCAAATTTATCGTCTCCTTTTCGTTATTGGTTATGGTCGAGCTGAACGCTGGCCAGCTATATTCCGCCCGAAGTAACGTCTTATCGCCGCGGTCGGTAGTCGCAATGCCTATCGAACCCGTACGCCGTTATATCGGCCTCATAGTCGTTATGAACTCATTACGGCAAGTACCTCGATAAGACGCTACTGCGGACGGGCGAGGGCGTTATGCCTTCGCTTATTCCGCAATTACCTCGATTGCCTTAATCTTCGCCTTTGTTTCGTCCTCTAAGCGCTCAATCTTACGCCTAGTTCCTTCAATATGCCTTTCTGTTTCTGCCATTCGTCCGCCGACAAGTTCTCTCGTCTGCGGATTGCGTGCGTTAGCATAGTTCGTCATCTGCTCGGCTAATCTCGCATATTGTCCGGCAAGGCTTCGCTCTAATGCGCGGATATTTCGCGTAGTCTCTCGCTTAATCTTGCGTATCTCACGCTCGAGTGCCGGTCGTAGGAAGTCGAGCCTTATCGATGGATGTACCGTTATTACCGTACGCGACTTATCCCCTACGATGAATTGCACGCCGTCTGCTTCGTATAATAGACGTCCACCGCCCTGCGATGATATGTACTTTGCCTTCGACATCATATCATTTACCCATTCGCCTACCCGTTCGCTTTCTATTCCGAAACGTAGCATTGCTCGCTCTGTTGCGTGATGTGATACTACGTATTTCATAACGACATCTCCTCCGTTTCTTCTATAATGTGAAATCCGTCAAATTCTTCCTTCTCGCTACCTTCCGCGTATTCTCCGTGATAATTGTAATAAGTTTCCTCGATAATGTCGTAGTTTTGTTTATTGCGTCCGTGAGAACGTGTGTCCGTAAGTCTTTCGTCATCTACAATACCATTAATTAACACCGTAATTTCCTCCTATTTATCTATGTTTATTTTTTATTATTTAGCGTATAATGAATATGAGTGCGTAAAACCCTCAAGGGGTTAGTCACCACTTTTATATAGCCTCCAATAAATCGTGGCAATCTCGTCGGAAACGTTGGATATATTTACGATGACTTTCGATACTTCCGCCAAGCGAGTCCGCCAAGACTCGGGAAATATCCATACTGTTATTGTTGCCTGAGACCCAATGTCCGATGATTAATTTCTTACGATGATCGTCCTGCGCCAACAGGGCGATCATTTCTTTTACTACTACGTCCGATTCGACGTTCGCCAAAACGTCTGCCGGTTCAAAGAGGTTTTCGTTGTCGTCATCCTCGTCGTCTTTCTCGGCTAGCCCGCTAAACACTATCGTGTTTTCGTTGCGATACCGTGCTACATAGTCGCTTATAGTTTCATAGATAAACTTCCGTAAAGTTACGTAATGTCTTATACGCCCTTTATCCGGTTTAATATATCGAGCGATTCTTGCGTAAATCGTTTCTTCTAATGAGCTCGTATCGGTTACGCTCGTTCCTGCCCTGTCGATTGCTTCTTCTACCATAGTTAACAACTTCTTGTCCTTGTAAATTAATTCGATTATTTCCATTGAATCGTCCTCCTATTAAGGTATACCGTAGTAAATCGTCTTTTTGGGACATTTATTATGATATTCTTTTAAAATGTTTTGTCGAAATCCCTTGACATCTATTAATATATCATATTATCAGTTGTTAAACAACTGAAATTGTATGAAAGGGTTGTAAAACATCTTGAGTTGTCGTAATATTGTTACGGGAGGTGATTATTGTGTATTTGTCATTTGAAAAACTTCGTCGATTAATCGAAAGTAAAGGTTATTCCGTAAACCGTCTCGTAGATTTAGGCGTCATATCGGACACCGCCGCTCGCCAACTGCGCGAGGATAGCCCGCGCATCATATTAAAACACGTCGTCGCTATCTGCGAATACTTTGACGTCAACGTCGAGGACTATATCGAAACTATTCGACGCTAACGCTTATCGCCCGCAATGGACGCGCATTACTTACTGTATCGTGCATAAAACGGATGCCTTGTCGCAATAATGCGGCATTGGCGTCTTTTTCTTCGCCATAATCTATTTCGTACATCTCGACATATCCTCGAAGTGCCTCCGCAATCTGTCGGTTAAGCCTACGCCCTTGCTCGTCATTATCGCCCGCTAGATATAAGCGCTTGATACCGCTGCGACGGATCATCTCGACCTGCTCCATACTAATTGACGACCCTCCGACAGCGAGCGCAGAATATCCCATCGTCTCCCACGACATAGCGTCGATTATCCCCTCGCATATAATCGCCTGCTCACCCGCTTGGTCGATGCCGAATAATAGTCGACTCTTTTGCTCGCCCTCTTCGCTGTAAAAGAAACGCTTATCCGTCATACTGCTACGCCTATAAAATACGCTAGAAACGTCTCCGCCTTCCGTCCTCAACGGAATCGCGGTATATCCTCGATAATGTTCGTCATATCCTACGCCGTAGCGCTCTTGCACGTCCGGCGCAATGCCCCGCCTTATTAAATACGGTGATACCGCAGGTGTAATCGGATTATCTATCGTCAATACTGGTCGCTTGTTCAGTCGCAATCTCGGTTGTTCCAATCGAATTTCCTCGCCTTCCTTGACGCTATATAGTGCGCCATATTTGTCGACTAAGTAGTCGCAAGCTTCCTCGTAGCTGTATCCGTTTAATAACGCAATCAACTTGACGAAGTTTCCTTTCGAATACTCATCGACATAACTACCACTATCGCCCCACACGCCCGCATATTCGCCCTCTAGCGTCACGTAAAACGATGGCGCTCGATCGTCCCTGAACGGGGAGCTTGCGATTAACTTATCGGCTGACCATCGCGCATTGTCGAAATGGTAGTCGGATAACTCGGCGGCTATGTCGAGCTGTACGCGGTGGCGTCCGACCTTAATCGTCTGCATACGTTATCCTCTCCTTTAAAAGTCGAACCCTGCGAGCGCATCTTCGCCCGTTTCCAATTCTTTAATTATTCCGAACCCCGGCAAGTATAAGACGTTCGACACGTCGCCCTCTCCGCCGTCTCGTCCCTTCATATTTCCAACGATGGCGAGTCCTTGCTTATAGTCCGAGTCAATCCCGATTAATACCGCGGCATCTTCTAGCAACGCCTTAGTCTTACGAACATCCTCGCGCTCGGGCAATCGTAACTCCCTCGACCCATCTTCCGCATCCTCCGATTTCTTCACGTCTGATTGCGTAATAGCGACAGTCACTACGCCTAGCCTCCCTGTCATTAGTCTTAGTTTATTAGACGTATTAGCTGCGTCACCGCCCGTCGTCCTAGACGTATTAGCTTCGTACTCTAAGTAGTAAAACGGATCAATCATTACAAAGTCGATATCATGGCGCTTAATGTCCGCCTCTAATGTTCGTAGGCTTTTACGTTGTGCATCCTCGTCATCTACCGCCCTCACGATAATATTACCGCTCACGTAGTCGTTGATATTACGCACAAACTCACGGAACGCCGCCTCGAACTCGTCGCTCAATGCACCTATGCGTATATCCCTAGCGTTAAAGCCTGCGTCCATATCGACGCCGTCAAACGTTGCCCGCGTGATTCCTTGCTCTCCGGATAGTGACGTGTAGATACGCACCATTACCTCGAACCATCCCATCTCCTCGGCGTATATCAATACATTAGCGCCTTGTTGTGCGACGTAAAGTGCGTCCTCTAGTGTAAGTACGGACTTCCCTCGACCACTTTCTCCAAACACCGTGTACAAGTTACCGCTAATATATTCGCCTATTGCCGAAAACTTAGACTTCCAAACGTTGAATGATTCGCCGGCTTTACGGCGCTCATACTCCGCTAGTACCTTATCGGCATCTCGTTTGATGTCCGTTCCTACTGATTCACGAACGTCTGTTCTTATTTTAACCGTATCGAGCATTTTCGTCAACCATTCATTGGCGAATTCCTTGCCGCCCATTTCGTTTAACTTTCGCTCGAACTCGCCCGATTCAAACCACCCGACAATCATGCGCTGCGCCGTGTAGTCCTTGAGTTGCTTCGTCAAATACGAATAACTATCGCTAACCTCCGGAATATATTCGAAACCCTCGACGCTACTGGCGACCGCTGCATAACTTGGCGCTTTACCTCCGTTATCCTTAGCGTATTCCTCGATAAACCTTAGCGTGTTTCTATCAATGTCCGAGTGCATATCGTCAATAGTGACGCTATATCTACCGAGCGCGCTGACGTCATCTTCCGTTATAATCTTATTTAAAAACAGTTTAGCGTGCTGCAACTTATCGGCCTCCTTCCGTTATCTCCCTTAGTTTCGCCTTAGCTTCGCATATTGCTAACTCGTATTTTTTGTCCTCATCGCCAAACATTCGTATCAAACCGTTATAGTCGTTTATCTCGTCCAGTAGTCGATCAATGCGTTGCTCCTCCGTGACTTCTTCCGTCTTTAATTCTGACATAGGTTTCGACTTTTCCACGTCTCCGCGCTCCTCTATAGTCGCTTTCTCGTGCTTGCTAAACTCGCTTAATATGTCGTTAACAATCGCCTGCTCCTCCGCGCTCGTGAATAACGGTATATCTCCGTATTTGCTACGAATATAATCGTCAGCCTGTTCCGCCTTGACTACGACTTTAACGTCCTCTTGATAGAATAGCGTATATTGCCCCGTCTCCAAGCACGTAGCATCGTATACGATTGATTCCTCTTCG
>Ga0209487_1003641_pt1 | contig 12023 bp, 8 predicted proteins | sample Poulit2012_FD_187524 | JGI IMG/M metagenome (GOLD analysis project Ga0209487, IMG submission 187524) | Agricultural soil microbial communities from Georgia to study Nitrogen management - Poultry litter 2012 (SPAdes) (version 2) | ecosystem: Environmental > Terrestrial > Soil > Agricultural land... | reverse complement strand
GATCCAGCACCATACGAACCGCTCGTTCCCTGACCTCAGGCGAATATCTTGATGACTTCTTGTTGGTAGTGTTCATGGCTCCATTCTCTCAAAGGTTGGAGCCTCCGGGAAAGTCGGGACGGTTCACAGTCTCACAACCTCGTCGCCATAATGAGCCACAAGCCCATGCTGGCGAGCTATATAACACCTTTTCTGACACAGTTCTCTCACATATTTTTGAAGGCTCAAACCCCATCACTCAGCGCCATTTGGGCATTTTTGACCTGATCAGCTCCGCTTCCCTGGTTTTGCCGCTGCGCTCCAGCTGTTTGATGAATTCGTCCCACGGCGGGATGTTGCTGCAGTATCGGGCGGGGCCGGTGTACATTCCTCCGCCGGGGCCGGTGTACAGGCCGCCGCCTGGCCCTGTATAGAGGCCGCCGCCGGGGCCGGTGTAGAGCCCGCCACCCGGGCCGATGTACATGCCTCCACCCGGGCCGGTGTAAAGGCCGCCGCCCGGGCCCGTGTACATTCCTCCGCCCGGCCCTGTGTACATGCCGCCGCCCGGGCCGGTGTAGGCACCTCCGCCGGGGCCTGTATAAAGGCCGCCGCCCGGCGCGGTGCTTTGCCCGCCACCCGGGCCGGTGTATTGGTCTCTGGGCCAGGTTCCCTCCGGGCATTCAGCGTTCAGCGCTGAAGCGGCCAGCAAGACGAAGGCCAGTCCGATCAAGGCGCGAATGTTCATTCAAGTCACCCCGTGCTTCCTGCCAATTCTGCTGCCCTTTCCTTCACGTAACGGATTCTCGCCAGCTTGCGGTCGTTGTTTTCCAGGGTCATGCATTTGATCCACAATGCCTGATCGACATTTCCCGATTTAAGCTCTTCAAAAGCCTGCAGGAAGAATTCCTTGTCGGGCTCTCCGGCTTGCGCTGTGCGCTTTTTGCCCGGCTCATTTTCGGGCTTTGCGTCTGCGCCGCCGAATGGGCCATCGCTTTCCCCGGATTGACCCGCCTCCGAAGAAAAGCCGCTTTCCGACTGCTGCCGGTTAAACGAGCTGACGCCGGCCGCAACCGATTCGCTCCAGCCAGAAACGCCAGCTGTGCCCAAAGGGTTGGGCCCGTATTTGTTGGGGCCGTCTGTTCCGGGCCAAAAAATTATCCACAGACTGGCAATTAAATTGATAAAAGGAATCATCAGCGCAACAAAAAAGCCGATGACCCACCAGGGTGACAACCCAATGTCCCGCAGTCGCTGAGAGCTTGTCGAAAGATTGATCCAGACCCCAAGCAAGAAAGCAAGCGTTATAAGCATTGCAAAACTGTCAGCAGAAATGGAATCCATTGATTCAAAAAACAGCCCTGCAACAAGAATAAGCACAAGGAGAACTGTCCCCTGGGCCACAAAGTAACTCCGCCGATTGCGCCTGCCTTTAAAGTTAAATAAACCGCTATCAAATACCGGCCTTCCAATTCCAGACATTTTTCACCCCCTGATTGAATCCAGGATTGATTGCGCTACAGGAATCCCTAGTCAAAAAGAGCCTGCCCCCACCAGTGGCCGAAGTGCAGCTCGTATTCGCCGCAGGCCGGGCATAAATAGGCGCCATCGTTCAGTTCGCGGTCGCCCCATTGGGAAACACGGTGCTTGCCCGGCTCGCGCTGCAGTTCGGGCGTGTTGACGTAGGGTTTTGGGTGACCGGGGTGACCGTCGGGGCAGCGGTGTTCCTTGTCGAAAAGGTTGACTGTGGCAATATGCTTGCCGGACTCGCACAGAGCGGGATGGCTGCAGTTGTATCGAAAATCCAACTCGCCGCCGCCGATCATCAGCATTTTTTCCTTATATCCGCATTTGCAGCGGGCGCTAACGCTGTGTCCCATGATTTACCCCCTTGTGGCTTATCAATGATTTACGCCCAACATACCCCACAATGTGAGTCAGTTCAAATCAATACCGGCTCCGGTGATAGCCGCTTTCAAGCGAGTGGTCGCCTGTGCTTTCTGCACCAGGTCCTGACTCAAATCAGGGACGCTGTGCCACTTCTCTTGGGTGCCTGCCGCCACTCTTTCTTAACCGGGCCGAGCGAAGAGGCCGGTATCAGCGGTCGGGACTGGATTTCATCCAGCAATTTGGCCTGCAGCGGTGCCAGCTCAAGCGTGCGCGTGAGCAGGTTGAGCAGGCGCAGCAGCTCGCTGGTGTAGTCGGAGCCCCAGCCAGCGGGCACGATGTCATCCAGCGGCGAGGACTTGCGCCCCTTGCGGTTTTTCATGCGGTAGCCCAGCCACGACTGCACCACCTTGAGGCCGGAAACCTCGTATTCCCATACAGCGGCGGAAACGGGGCCAAACTCCCCACCGCCGACTTCGATGATGCTGCGGCCCGAATCGTAGGCGAAATCGTCTGGCAGCTCGCCGGCCGGCACGGCCTTGAGGCACTTGACGACCGGATCAGGCCAGCTTTGCCCCTTGGCAAAGCGTTCGCCATAGGTGTGCAGAAAAAGCAGCTCGCGGCCCAGCTCCACAGCGCGGCTGAAAAGCCCGGCACATGTGGTCAACGGCACGCGCAGTTCGCGCGTGGCCAGCTGGTCGTGAAAGCGCTCGGTGAATGCAGGGTGTGCAAGAACGGCGTACAGGTAGGCAGCGGCGTCTTCAGCGCTGACCGGCTGGCCCAGGGCCTTGGAAAGCAGCGGCAAAAGGCCGGGGTGAAGATTGGGCTGTGTGGCCTCGGCATCGCGCCAAAGGGGGAAAATATCACGTGCACCATACGAGCCGCGAAAATAGTGCAAATCTGGAACATCCGCACAGACAGTCAAGCCGGGCCCAGCACCCAATGGCTGGGTAAACAGGCCAGCAAAATAAATTTGCTCTGCTGAATTTGTGTGCCATAGTGGCGGGCTTGAGCGGTCAATAAAGCGGCCGTCAGCAATGATAAATTGCCTGTCCAAGCTTCTATATGGAAACGTCAAAAATGCCGGACATGGCATTGTTGAATCTAAGTCCATGATCGAAACCTGGTTCGCTGCCGGTGGGGTGACACGAGCAGCTGAAGAATCAACCTTCTTACCAGTCGGGGAGTTCTTGAAAAGCAATGCACGTTCTTCCCGCACCTTTGCTGCAGTTAAAAAACCATAACGACGCTTCAGCGTATCCTGATCTGTCGCGATCACCCAAGTCCTTCCAGCCTTTACTCCAGATTGCTGCCACGGCATTAAATCCGTAAGCAGCGGCCAGTCAAAATACGCGCCCTCGCCTGCCGGACGAAACGGCGCATCCCAGTCATCCGGGCATTCCTCAAATTCCAGGTCGGCAAGTGATTCCAGCTGCTCCAGCAACTCCAGCTTGCCGGCGCGCCCACCTTCCACGCGCGTGTAGTGCACTTTGGCAGGCACATCGGGCCGGGCGCTGCCGCTGCGCATGGCCACGGTAATGGCCACCGGCGTTTGAATATCAAACACGTTTTCGTCCCGGCGCGTGCCGCGCCCTTCGCCGCCCAGGTCGATAATCCAGATTTCATCGCACAGCCTGCGCATGTGGCGGCGCAGGCCGAGAAAGGCCTTGCCGTCTATAAAGGAACTGGCGCTGATATAGGTGACGATGCCGGGGCCGGTCGCCAGGTCGTGTTCAAAGGTCTTCCACAGCGCCCAGCGCCAAAAATAGACGTAGAGGTTGTAGAGGTTCTTCAGATCGCCACCGTGGCCCGCCTCTTTCACCGGATCGATGAAATCATTCAGAATGGCATCCTTGCCATCCTTGCTGTCGCCCCAGCGCACCCAGCCGCCGGTCATGGACCGGTTGTCCGGGGTGGCTGCGGCGTGTCGGTCATAGGGCGGATTGCCGATGCACACCAGAATGGGCACTGCATTTTTGACGCGGCGCGCACGCTGGTGCTCTATGCCAATGGGGCGATAGAGCAGCGGCAGCTCAGGAATCGCGTCATGCGGCGATTCCAGCGTGTTGTTGAGGATGATCTGCGCACCGTCGGCGGGCATTTCGGCGCCAAACTGCTGCAGCATTCGCGTCATGCGCAGAGCGGCTACAGCGTAGGGGCCAACCATGATTTCGAAACCGTACAGGCTCTTGGCCAACAAGCTGGCGCGACCAGCCACAGCACCGGGCCCTTCCTGTTCCTGAACGCGCTGCATGGCATATTCAACGATGCCCAGCAGATAGGTGCCGGTGCCTACGGCCGGGTCCAGCACATCCACGCCGCCCGAGGCAAAGCCGCTGCGCTTGCCAAGGCGCGTGCGCAACAAGTCGTCCACCATGCGCACCTGGGCCTGCACCACTTCAACCGGCGTGTAATAGGCACCGGCGTCCTTGCGCAGCTGGGGGTCGTAGACGGAAAGAAAGTCCTCGTAGAAATGCAGCCAGGGATCACGCCGACCGCCGCTCATGGTTCCGGCTGGCACCGCATTGATAACGCGCTGCAGCAGGCTCAGCGAGGTGGCCAAGTGCTCCTTGACCAGCGGATCGGTGAGCACCCGCAGCGCGCGCGACAAAAGAGAGTTGGCGTGCGTCAGCTGGTTGACGGCTTCATCAAGAACCAGGGTATCGCTGCCATCGGAACGCGCCAGCAGCAGAGCAAAGGTGATGGTTTGTGCGTAGGCATCGGCAAAGCGCTTATCGTTGGCGCCGGGAAAAAGATAGCGACGCCAGTCCTGCGCTGCGGCTACAACGCCTTCGGCTCCCGTTTCAAGCGCATCCAGCACATCGTCGCGCAGAATGCGTGTGAGGGGCGCCAGATACTCGGCCAGCTGCGCCGAGCTGCTGGGTACCACGGGCTCCCAGGCAAAAAAGTCGTGGAGCAACGCCCTGAAGTCCTGCGCATTTGCGGCACTTACGGCCTTGGCCCCCAGCGCCTGCGGGCTGCCTTCAAGCCGCAAGCTGCGCAGCATTTCTCCATAACGGTAGAGCGCAAATTCATGGCCGTCGGAGTAGAGAATATTGGGCAAGTCGGAAAAGCGTTTCCACTGGCGCGCGTCATGCCCGGTGAACTTCGCGGTGTCGGCACCTTTTCCGGGCGCCTTGAGCTCTGCATATCCGCACAGAAGCCGATCAACCGAAACGCCAAAGTCCGGCCGGCCGCCGTTATTGGCCAGGCGCGTTTCACCAACGGCCACAACCTCATGCCCCATGGCCACGCCGGCCTCCTTCATCAGCGCTTCAAAGGGTGCGCGCAGCTGATCTTCGGGCTCGCCCGGGACAGTGCTGGAAAACTTTTCCTGAAGTGCGGTGGAAAATTGTTCAAGAAGAGGCTGGAAAGCGCTCACGTTCTGACTCCATTGACTACGCTGTGCGTTTGCTTTTTTCTCATGTTATCCATCACTTTGCGCTGGGCATCCCGGCCAGCCGGTTTCAGCTTCAAGCCCCCAGCGCAGCCGTGGGCAAAATGACATTGCAGCATTTACCGCGCAGGCGGTACCCGGCAGTGCGCCATGTAAAGGCAGCAAGCCGGCTGTGATTCTGCAGGTTAACGCGTCCTGCGGTGTACAAGCCCTGGAAAACAACCGCCCGAAAGCGGCAACCGCAAAGCATAGCATGGTGCAGAACCCTGAGCCCTTGCGAACACGCTTGCCCAGGCAGCAAACAGTGTGAAAAGCGCAGCGCCGGCATCGACACAGTTATCTTTTGAATTTCAGCTATATATGCTATGCTGAACAAGAAATTCGGTACAAGTACCGACCTGAACAGGGGGTTCAGATATTCCATGCACACCAAAAAGCCTGAAAACACGGAGCTGCTGGCGCAGGCTCTTGTTTTTGCCGCAAGCGGGAAGAAATCTGCAGCTGTTGATTTGTTGACTCGCTATGTCAGCTCAAATCCTCAAGACAGCGCAGCATCCAGCGCTCTTGATCAACTAAAAGCATCGCCTGCTGCTGCAACAACGCCAGCAACCCAGCGCGAGATACCACTTTCACCCCTGCCCGGCTCCCCACGACCAATGGGAATGGACGATCTTGACTATATTCAGCAGCAAGACCCTGCCCGGGCAGAGCCTTTGTCCTGGAAATTCAGTGATCCGCATAGCCTGAATACGGACACCAGTGATGAAAACCATCCTGAATACAGGCCGATATTTCCGGTTCCAATTGAATGTTCGGGTGCCACGCTGCCGGACTGCACGGATGGGAAAGAACCGGAAGCCCAATCCATAACAGACGCTGCAAAAGCACCGGCAAAAAACAATGCTCGGCTGCTTCCAACCAAAGATGAATTGGGCTCAGCGCCCGTCAAAGACCCCCACGGACCACCGGAAAAGCCTGAGTGGGACAATATTCCAGCTCCTAACTCTCCCGAGCATAAACCTGTAACCGCCAACAAACCCAAGCCCGGGCACGCACTCCCTTTAAGCGTAGCGGAGCGGTGTGCTGCAGATATAGCGGTAAAGGTTGGCTGGAGCCGTTTCGAGACCCCAATCCTTGTTGATATTCTCGAACACCACAATTCTCACTGGAAAACAAAAAACTCGCTTGAAGAAATGATTTCAAATCAAGACGCTACGCCTGAGGAGCTGGCAGTCTGCCATGAAATCAGACTGCATTGGGAAACGGGCGGATACAACCGAATTTATCGATATGAGGAGGCCAGAGAGGGATGGCCGAACTGCCAATGGGGCCTGGCATTGAGAATTATTCGTGAAACCGGGATTGATGACGCTGATGCGCTGATGGCATTTGTAGATGACTGCTTTGAGGACTGGGTCAATACGCCCGGCCTGATAAAAATCCATCTGTTCTTTCAGTCATACCTGGACAGGGTTCTTGACAAAATGGCAGATCTAAGAATTGGAAATGCTCCAGTAATGCCAGCCTATATTGACTACTCCCTTTTTCAAGACGCCAGTGATTGCTATGACAGCTGGCACAAAAGCCGACCGAAGTTTAACCACGGCTACTCTATTTTGGAAACCATGTATGGATGACTAAAATTTTAACTCCAGTCAAGGGCGCACTTGTCAAAAGGACAAACTCGGAAAGGGTCGGCATCATCCAGGATGTATATGATCAGGACGCCAAAGTATATTGGCCTCAAATTGACAAACAAACACTGGCCCCTTTGGAAAACCTGACCAGCGGATTCAGCGTCAATACTGAAGTTTTGCACACGCCTGAAAAATCCATTTACAGGTCGTTTGGCTGGGGCATTGTCAGAGCAATCAAAGAATACTACGGCCAGACCATGTTGCTGGTTGAGTTTCTTGAAAAGGAAAAACGTCTTTGGCTCCCATGGCAACACCTTGCATGGATACGCAGTATTCAGCACAAATTTTCACTGGCGCAATTTGACGCCGCTGACAGTGCTGAGCGACTCCGCCTGAGGCTGCTTTCATGGGCTATTCGATTGTGGAATGAAAATACCGGCTCACTTGCCACTTTTGATATCGACCCCTTGCCTCATCAAATTCATCTGGTTCATCACATTCTCGCTTCAGGCCAGTACAACTGGCTGATTGCCGATGATGTCGGGCTTGGCAAAACCATTGAGGTTGGGCTGCTGCTGGCCGCCCTGCGCCAGCGTGGTGAAGCCAATCGAGTATTGCTCATTACGCCTGCAGGCTTGACCCGGCAATGGCAGGAAGAAATGTCGGGGAAGTTTGGGCTGGACGATTTCCGTATCTACGGTGATGATTTTGCCGTCAGGGATGCCCGCCACTGGAAGATGTACAACCATGTCATAGGCTCAATTGATCGGTTAAAAAACGAAGATCACCGCGACATGCTTTTTCAGGCTGAGCCATGGGACCTGGTTATTGTTGATGAGGCGCATCGCCTTAGCCGACGACTGTACGGGCGCACATACGAGACCAGCCAGCGTTACGGACTACTGCATCAGCTTAGAAATCACACCGAATCCGTGCTTCTTTTGACCGCCACACCCCATCAGGGCCGGGAAGACAGCTTTACCGCTCTCCTTGAGCTTCTTCATCCTGATCGCAAACAGGACATCAACATGCTAAGGCTCAATCCGGAGATCCTCGGGGAAATGGTTTTTCGCAACTACAAGGCCGATGTGACCGATATAGACGGAAACTTCATCTTTCACGGAAAGACCACCCATCAGATAGAAGTGCCACTTTCGGATGAAGCGGTTCACTTTGACAAAAAACTAAGAAGTTACGTCCGCCTGGGATACGCTACGGAATCCCGGCTTGGTGGAGGAAAAGCACGCGCCATTGGCTTTGTAATGACAGTTTACAGAAAACTCGCTGCTTCCAGCATTGCCGCAATACATGATGCGCTGATTCGGCGACGTGACAGACTGAGGGGGGAGAATGAAAGGGTGAATATTGAGCTTGACGACGCCCGGTTTCAGGGTGAAGAAGAAGAACTTCTAGCAGAACACAGCGCTGCCACTCCGTTTTTTGAAGGCGAAATGAGGCTGCTGAATGAGCTTATTGAAGACGCCAGTGCCTTGCGAAAGCACGACACCAAACTTGAAGCTTTTCTTGATGAACTTGTCGAGAGAGTCCTGAAAAGAAACCCCAATGAAAAAATTCTCGTCTTTACGGAATATCTGGGCACGCTTTCATGGCTGAAAAAGGCCATGAACGACAGATTTGGTTTTGGGCGGACGGCATGCATAAGCGGCGGTATGAGCCTTGAGGAAAGGCGCCAATCCATCGACAGCTTCACCAAACCCGGCGGTGCCCAGTTTTTGCTGTCAACAGAGGCTGGTGGTGAAGGTATCAACCTACAGCAACATTGCCACATCATGGTCAATTATGATCTCCCGTGGAATCCAATGCGCCTGGTTCAGCGCACGGGGCGGCTGTACCGCTACGGCCAGAAAAACCATGTTGTGGTCTTCAACATGCAGCAAAAGAACAGTGCCGACGATCGGATTATCGATATTCTTTACACCCGCCTTGATCAGGTTGCAACCGACCTGGCGACGGTACAGGCAAAAGAGTTCAATGAATCACTGCACGACGATATTCTTGGTGGCCTGGCCGACCTGGTTGAAGTTGAGGACATACTTGAGGCATCAGCCAACGAGCAGATTGTTCGCACCAGGGAACGCATCAATGAAGCCCTGGATCGTGCAAAACAAGCCATGTCAAAACAGCACGAACTGTTTCAGCATGCCGCAGGTTACCAAATTGATGGAATCCGTAACGCCATTCCGATTACAACCAAACACTTGCAGGCATTTGTCGGTGGCATGTGCTCAGTTGTAGGCATAGAAATTGTTGAGCAGACCCAGAATGGGCTGGTTTGGCATTTGCGCCTGGGGGATGAAATCAGACAAAAGCTGGGTGTTGTCCGCAAAAGGTGGACCATTACTTTTGATCGCATGATTGCTGCACGCCATCCCGACTGGCTGCCAATGAACGTCGATAATTGGTTGTTTTCCGCTTTGCTTGAAATGGCTGGCGCCTATGACTTTGGCGGACTGGCGGCACAGTCACCTCATCTGCCGACCAAGGGCATGGCAGCTGCTGTTCTCCGCTGGCAAAATCCTCGAGGGCGCAGGGCTCGTCAGGAGCTCGCAATAATTGGAATAAGGGGAGATTCAACCCAGCTCAATCCCGGCTGGGCTTCTGACTGGCTGTTAAAGAAACAGCCTGACGTATCTGAAACGGTGATCAACCCGTCTCAAACCCGTCACGCTGCAGAGCTGGCTGACAAGGTCATTAATCAATCACTTGCCTCGCGGCTCAGCAAACACTTGTTGCCTGAGCAGCCGCAATGGCTTGCGGGTGTATGGCGTTGTGAAACAACACACCGGGACAAACAGAGTCACCCCGAGCCCTAGATTGTTCCAATATTTGTTGTTCCGGCACAATCATCATCAACAACGGGCTTTTTGTGCTTCAGTCGACAGTCTGTTCAAGGGTAGTACCGCTGCCTAAAAACAGTTTCGGCAACGATATTTGGCCTGACATTCAATGCGCACACATTGCCTGCACGCGATTTTTGCGCAGCATCATGAAAAGCGCCGCATCCTTGTAAGTTGCTGTTTTAATTGGTGCCCGGGGCCGGGATCGAACCGGCACGATGTTTCCATCAAGGGATTTTAAGTCCCTGGCGTCTACCAATTCCGCCACCCGGGCTTTAAAGGAAAATTAACAAGCCGGATTTCACTTGCCGTTATTATTGGCGCCGACTATTTTATGCCATCCGGCTGAAAACGACAGGACTTGATCATCAGCAATCTTTTCGCAATGACCACCATTGCCGGCATTCTCGCGGTTTTGCTGGCGCTGGGTGTTATGGAAACCCTGCTGCACCGGCGCATTTTGCGGCGGCTGCCTGTTCGCGTGCACGTTAATGGTACACGCGGCAAGACCAGCGTGGTGCGGCTGATTGCGGCCGGGCTGCGCGGCGGCGGCAAGCGGGTGTGTTCCAAAACCACCGGCTCGTTTGCGGCGGTGACCGGGCCGGACGGCGAGGACTACCCGCTGTATCGCCCCAACCAGCCCAATATTATTGAACAAATGCGCGTAATGCGGCGGCTGGCGGGGTTTGAGCCGGAAATTATCGTGATGGAGTGTATGGCGCTGCAGCCGCATTTTCAGTCGCTGACGGAACGCCAGATGGTGCGTTCCACCCACGGGGTGATTACCAACGCGCGCGCCGATCATCTGGATGTGATGGGCCCCGGCCCGGCGGATGTGGCGCTGGCGCTGGCCGGCACGGTGCCCTATGGCGCGCGCCTGTTTACGGCCGAGCACGAATACCTGGACACTTTCCGCATGGCGGCCAAAGACCGCAAGACCGAGGTGTTTGCCACCACCGAAGACGACGTGGCGCAGGTGACGAATGATGAGCTGGCCAGGTTCAAGTATGCCGAGCACGCTGAAAACGTGGCGCTGGCGCTGAATGTGTGCAAGGCGCTGGGCGTGGAGCGGGCGGCAGCGCTGGCCGGCATGCAGCAGCTGGAGCCGGAGGTGGGCGCCACTCAGGTGCAGACCATCGACTTTTTTGGCCGCGACATCATTTTTGTCAACGCCTTTGCCGCCAACGACCCGGATTCCACCGAGATTATCTGGGAGCGCGTTATTGAGCACTACGGGCAGGACCGCTACAAGCTGGCAGTGGTCAACTGCCGCTTTGACCGCCCGCACCGCTCGCAGCAGCTGGCCGAGGTGGCCGGGCGCTGGACGCCGGCCGATCACTATGTGCTGACCGGCTCGGGCACGCTGCTGTTTGCGCGCGCGGCGGTGCGGGCCGGCATTGCCGCCAACCGCATGACCATTGCCGAGGGGCTTGACCAGCACGAGCTGTTTGAAACCGTGCTCGAGCACACCGAAGGCACCGCGCTGATTGTGGGCATGTGCAATGTTCACGGCGGGGGCGCCGAACTGGCGCGACAATTCAACAATCGGGCAACCCGGAGTGAGCCCCTATGATTCTTCTCAACTTGCTGGCCGTTTCCATAGGAATCGGTCTTTTGGTGACGCTTTTGCTGGTCGAGGTTTTCGGGCTGGCGGCCGGCGGCCTGGTGGTACCGGGCTATTTTGCGCTCAAGCTGCTGCAGCCCTGGAACATGGCCATTACCCTGCTGGCCTCGTATCTTACGTTTATTACCGTGCGCGCGCTGGCCAGCTTTATGGTGGTGTACGGGCGCCGGCGCACGGCGCTGATGATTCTGTTCGGCTACCTGTTTGGCTCGCTCATTGACCTGTCCATTGGCGGGGTGATGAGTTTTCCAGTGGCCAGCGAGCTGGGCGACGGCCTAACGCAGTTTCGCTACTTTGAGCTGGGGGTGATCGGCTACATCATTCCCGGCCTTATTGCCATATGGTTTGAGCGCCAGGGCGTGATGAAGACGCTGGTGGGGCTGATTGTTTCGGCCGTTTTGGTGCGCCTGATTCTGATTATTGCCGTGCCGGACATGCTGATGGCCTACGAGGCCCAGGAGGCGCTCAACCGCGCCGACTTTACCGAAGCCCTGCAGGAGCTGCTGCGATGATCAAGCTGAGACGTCCGCAAAAACTGTACTGGCGACCGGCCGAAATTCCGCTGGGCGCCATGCTGGTTCTGGCCGCAGCGGCGCTGGCGGCGCTGATTGTGGTGGAAACATTCACCCACGAGCACTCGTCGG
>Ga0209487_1003640_pt1 | contig 12024 bp, 14 predicted proteins | sample Poulit2012_FD_187524 | JGI IMG/M metagenome (GOLD analysis project Ga0209487, IMG submission 187524) | Agricultural soil microbial communities from Georgia to study Nitrogen management - Poultry litter 2012 (SPAdes) (version 2) | ecosystem: Environmental > Terrestrial > Soil > Agricultural land... | reverse complement strand
TTCGCGTTCAGCACCGCGTTTGGCCGCCTTGGCCGCGCCGTGGATCCGTAATGCCTCGACCGCCTGGTCGAAATCGCCGTCGGCTTCGGTCAGGGCCTTCTTGGCGTCCATCATGCCCGCGCCGGTTGTGTCTCTGAGTCGTTTGACGTCTGCGGCTGTTACAGCCATTATCATTCCTTACTGAAGATGGGCCGGTCCGTGACCGGCCGATGATCGATATTCAGGCTTGATCGGTGTTCGCCGATTCGGTGCCGGCCGAAAGCGCGTCGGCTCCTGACGGCTGAGTCTGTTGCGCACCTACCGCACCGGCCGAATCGCTGGTCGGCGCGGTTTCGGCTGCCGCCTCGTCGATGGATGCGGCCTCGGCCGGCCCTTCGGCTTCGGCGGCGGCCTTCGAGACCGGACCGGTCTGATCGGCTCCCTTGGTCTCGAGCAGTTCGCGTTCCCACTCGGCCAGCGGTTCGGCATCTCCTTCGCCGCCGCCGTCTTTGCCGCCGGAGCGCTCCAGCAGTCCGGCGGCAACGGCATCGGCCACCACGCGTGTGAGCAGGGATACCGACCGGATAGCGTCATCGTTGCCCGGAATGGGATGATCAATGTCATCGGGATCGCAGTTCGTATCGAGGATCGCCACGACGGGGACTCCCAATTTGCGTGCTTCGTCGACGGCCAGATGTTCCTTCTTGGTATCGACGATCCAAATGGCCGACGGAACCTTGCCCATATCGCGGATTCCGCCGAGCGTACGCGAGAGCTTATCGTGCTCGCGGCGCATCTGTAGCAGTTCTTTTTTCGTGCGACCGGATCCCGCCACCTCGTTGAAGTTGATGTCTTCGAGTTCCTTCATCCGCTGTAAGCGTTGGTGGATCGTCGCGAAGTTTGTCAGCATGCCGCCCAGCCAACGCTGGTTCACGTACGGCATGCCCACGCGCGTGGCCTGTTCGGCGATGGATTCTTGTGCCTGCCGTTTGGTGCCGACGAACAGGATCGTACCGCCGCGTGCGACGGTGTTTTTGACGTATTCGAAGCTGGCGTCGATGTAGGTCAACGATTTTTGCAAATCGATGATGTAAATGCCGTTGCGTTCGGTGAAGATGAAACGCTTCATTTTCGGGTTCCAACGGCGAGTCTGGTGCCCGAAATGCACGCCGCTCTCCAGCAGCTGACGCATGGTTACAACAGCCATGAGTTCTCCTTTGGCACACGCGGTGCCGGTCCTGGTTGTTGTGCCGGCACGGTGCCGGCACCCTAGCGCCCGGGAACCACACCAAGATGTCTGGTACATAATGGCGACCAGGTTGCTCGTCGGCCCCGTTTGCGCATCGTCAGGCAATGCGAGTAGGGCCGCGTGGGCGCGTGTATTTCACGTCGAAAGACGTGCTAGTTCTATGGTATGTCATAGGACCGCCCCTAGCGAAATCCAGGACGCACCGCGGACTTTATCCACAAGCGGCGAGGTGCCTAAGTTTTCCACAGGGTCACATTCTGCTCTGGCTGGGACGTGTGTGGTCGCGTGGACTCGCGATATGCGCAAGATCACGATTATCGGAATTGTCCTGATCCTCCTTGCGCCGGCCCCGGCCGGCGCGCAGCAGGTATCGTCTGACGACAACCGCTGGACGTGGCCGCTTCGCGGCCGAGCTCTGACCACTACGATTACAGCAGGCTTCGACCCTCCCAGTTCGCGCTTTGGTGCGGGCCACCGGGGCATCGATCTGGCTGGAACCTCCGGCGACGACGTTCTGGCGGTGGCCAGCGGCGTCGTTAGCTACGTCGGCGTGATCGATGGTGTGCCCAATGTGGTGGTTGATCACGGCCGGCAACGTTCGACATATCAACCGGTTTCGGCCGATGTGCGTCAGGGCGAGCGCGTGCGGGCCGGCGCGGTCCTGGGCACGCTGGTGACATCGGGAAGCCATTGCGCGAGCGCGTGCCTGCACTTGGGCCGTATTCGCCAGGATACCTATCTCGATCCGGCCGAGCTGCTTTCAGATACCGGCAGGTTCGTGTTGATTAGCCCCGAGGGCCCTCCCCCGAGTCCGCCGAACCCTCCTGTCTCCGGCGGTGACCTGCGCTGGCCGGTCGACGGTCAAGTGACCTCACCCTTCGGTATGCGCGTCCATCCGATTACCGGTGTTAAAAAATTGCACGACGGCACCGATATCGCCGCCGCGTGCGGCACATCCGTGACCGCGGCCGCCGGAGGTAAAGTCATCGAACGTAGCACGCACGGTGCATACGGTAACCGCGTTCTGCTGCGGCATCGCGGTGGCGTCGTCACCGCCTACAATCATTTGCGCGGCCAGTCGGTGGCCGCCGGTCAGCGTGTCCGTGCAGGGCAGAAAGTCGGAACGGTCGGCCAGACCGGTTTGGCTACGGGATGCCACCTGCATTTCATGGTGATAACCGATGGGCGACCGGTCGATCCCGCAACATGGCTAGCGTCCCGATAGTGCCGTGCGCGCGTTCAGGCGCGGGGATGCGCTTGGCGATATGTCCGACGCAGATGATCGGCACTAACGTGGGTATAGATCTGGGTCGTCGACAGCGACGAATGCCCGAGAATCTCTTGCACGCTGCGGAGATCGGCTCCACCGTGCAAAAGCCCGGTGGCAGCGCTGTGGCGAAGCCCGTGCGGCCCGACTTCGCTGCTGGTAGCGGCCGTGTACCTATGCACGATGCGGCGCACCATTCGCGGATCGATTCGTCCTCCGCGTGTGCCGAGGAACAGCGCCGCACCACTCTTAGGTCCGGCCAGACCCGGCCGGCCGTCCCTGAGCCACCTGTCGAGTGCGGTGCATGCCGGATTCCCGAACGGCACGGCCCGTTCTTTGCGTCCCTTCCCCACAACCCGAACCAAATTGCGTTGGCGGTCGATGTCGTCAATATCTAACGCGGTCAGTTCGCCCACGCGGATACCGGTGGCGTACAGCAATTCCAGTATGGCGCTATCGCGCACGGATTCGGGATCATCGCCGTGTGCGACACCGCTGAGAACCGTGACCAATTGCTCGTGTTGCACCGTAGCCGGCAATTCGCGGTGAGCCTTCGGGCTGGCCAAGAGCACACCCGCATCGACGTTCGCACGTCCGGTGCGTGCGAGCCAGGCCGTAAAACTTCGAATTGAAGCGGCGCGTCTGGCCAGCGTGCTGCGCGCCCGGCCCTTGGTTTTTTGATTTGCCAAGAAGCTACGCAGAACGCTGATGGAAAGATCGGCGGGATCGTCGACCCGCATCAGCCCGGCGTGGTCGGCTAGCGCGCGCAGATCGGTCAAGTACCCGCGCACCGAGTGCGTGGACAGCCCCCGCTCGGCGGTCAGATGCTGGCCGAAGTCAATTAACGCTTGTTCCCAGGCCTCATCTTCGGGTGTTTGCTCCGGCTCCTCGGCTGATTCGACGGCCTGCCGGTGTGTCGTTGACGGCGCGGTGTTCACAGCACTACTGTGCATCGCCGGCGGCGTCAACGCAGATCGGCGCGCCGGAGCAACCGCCATTTGCCGCCGGTGTGTTCGGCGAAACCGGCCGCGGTCAGGCTGGCCAGATATTCGCTTGTGCGTGCGGGAGACGTCTGTGCGAGCCGGCCGATGGCCGAGCTCGTCGCGGGGTCCCACGCCAGGGCGTCGTATACACCCCTCAGACCCGGTGACCATTGGTCGTAGGCCGTGGCGGGCCCGACGGGCTCGTCGGCCTGCTCGGCTCCCAGCCCGGCCAACTCCTCACGGATGTGTTCTGCTCCGCCCACCAAGAGTGCTTGCCCGGACCGGATCGCGGCATGCGTGCCGGCCGACGATGCAGAATTCACCGGGCCGGGAACGGCCAGCGACACCCGTCCCAACTGATCGGCCCAGTTCAATGTGTTTAAGGAACCGCTGCGTGCTGCCGCTTCGACGATGATCGTGCCGGTGGCAAGCCCGGCGATGATCCGGTTCCGGGCCAGAAATCGCGGCCGCAACGGCCTGGCGCCGGGAGCCTGCTCACTGACCAGGCAACCGTCGGCCATGATGTGTTCTAACAGGCCGGCATGTGCTCGCGGATATGCGACATCGACGCCACCGGCCAGGACCGCGACCGTGGGCCGCCCGGTGGCAAGCGCTCCACGATGCGCGAAAGCGTCGATGCCGTAAGCGGCACCGCTGATGACGGTAATCCGGTGAGCCGATAGATCGGCGGCAATATCGCGTGAAATGTCTGCCCCATACGTGGTGCACGACCGCGCTCCGACGATGCTGGCCGAGTATTGCGATAGGTCGGCGAGATGCCCCGGACCGCGTACCCACAATCCAAGCGGCGCGCCGGTGACGCCGCCGATAGGTTCGGCGTGATCGAGATCGTCCAGCTGCTTTGGCCACTGTTCATCGTGTTTGGTCACCCACCGCATTTCGTGCGAACGGGCCGCGTCGAGAACGCGGACGGCATCGGGGGCTGTGTGTGCCCGGTGGCGCCAGCCGGTGGGCACCCGTAGCGAATCTTTTCCGCTGGCCGCTGCCAGTACCTTCCCCGGCTCATGGCGCTCCAAGAGCGCCGGTAGACGGGGGTCTCCGGGTTCGATGATCAGGCTCAGTTGGAGCCGGTCGAGGCTGCTGTCGTTCATAGGGCACGCACCAGATCCAACAAATCACCGGATAACGGTTGTGATCGTCGCACGCCGATAGCGGCTTCAACATCGGATCGTGCGGGCTGATCATGATCCCGCAAGTCGGCTATGGTCCACGCGATGCGTGCCACTCGATCGGCGGATCGGTCGTTGAGATGGTGCATGGCCAGTTGACGTTCGATGAGCTCCCGGGCGTCGACGGTGACCGGCCAATCGTTACGTAACGCCGAGCCCGGCACGTGCGAATTGAGCGTCCACGGGGTATCGGCGTACCGGTATGCCTGGCGTTGACGCGCGTTCGCTACCGACTGGGCTAAACGTTCGCTGGAATGCGCGGTGTGGACACCATCGGCCAGTGCCGCGCGCGACTGCGGCAGCAAAGTACGATGCAGGTCTATTCGGTCTCGAATCGGTCCGGAGATGCGGTCGACATATCGTCGTCGCATCAACGGGCTGCACTGGCAGTGCTCATTGATTGCACCGGCTTGCCCGCACGGGCAGGGGTTGGCGGCCAGTATGAGTTGAAAAGATGCGGGAAAGGCAATTGTCTGACTGGCGCGCGAGACCACGACCCGACCGCTTTCCAACGGTTGCCGGAGGGCATCGAGCACATTCGACGAGAATTCCGGCGCCTCGTCTAAGAACAGCACGCCGTGATGGGCCAACGACATAGCCCCCGGTCGGATGACCCTGCTCCCGCCGCCCACGATGGCGGCCGCGCTGGCGGTGTGATGCGGATCGACGAACGGCGGGCGCGTCAATAGCGGCGCACTCGGCGGTAGAACACCGGCCACCGAGTGTACGGCGCTGGCGGCCAGTGACGCTTCGGTTTCCAGGCCGGGCAAGAGTCCGGGCAACCGTTGGGCCAGCATGGTTTTCCCGATACCCGGCGGGCCGGTCATCAGCAGATGGTGACCTCCTGCTGCGGCGATAACGGCACACAGGCGTGCTTCGTCTTGGCCGGCGACGTCTGCCATATCTAACGACGGATCGGCGCCCATGCCCGTCCACGCAACCTGATCGGTTTCCAGCGGGTCTACGGGCGGATCGTCGGGTTCGGGATCGCCGTTGAGAATCGCGATCACGTGGCGCAGCGATCGGACACCCACGACGGCTACGCCCGAAACAAGTTCGGCTTCGGCCACGTTCACTTCGGGTACAAACACCTTAGTGGCGCCGGCCTCGGCCGCGGCGAGTGTTGCCGGTAATACGCCGCGCAATGCCCGCAAGCGGCCATCGAGCGCCAATTCCCCCAAAAAAACCGTTTCGGCCAGGTATTCGCTCGAGACTTGCCCCTTCGCGGCGACTACGGCGACCGCGATCGCCAGATCATAGTGTGAACCGGTTTTCGGTAGCGCCGACGGAGCCAAGTTGATGGTAACGCGCTGGTCCGGCCAGCTTCGCCCCGAATTCATCACCGCGGCCCGGCAGCGGTCTCTTGCTTCGTTGATCATGGCGTCGGGCAGTCCCACCAAGACAGTTTTGGGAAGCCCGCTCGACACATCGACCTCGACCTCCACTGCCCGTCCGGACAGTCCGTCCAAAGTCACCGAGCGGGTGAACGCCGACATCACGCCACCCCCGCTATCTGTTCGATAAGCGGGGCGCCGCGACGCGGCACTCGGACCGAGATCACATCGATGCGCACCGCATCGGGCTGCACGTGATGTTCCTGCAACCAATAGGCCGACAACCGACGCAAGCGGTGTGCCTTTTGCGATGACACCGCCTCAATTGGCGTTCCATGACTCGTTCCGGAGCGGGTCTTGACTTCGCACACCACCAAAACAACCCCGTCGCGGGCGATAATGTCCAGTTCGCCGTAGCGGCAGCGCCAATTGCGGTCCAGGATGGTCATGCCCTGCGATTCCAAATAGCCGGTGGCCACTCGTTCGCCGTAGGCGCCCAGGGCGGTGTTTCGTTCATAGGTCATGGAGCCCATCGTGGTCACCGCTCCCGCGGCCGCATAGAGGCGATTCATCAGCCTGTGGATAACTAACGCGGCCCGCCGGCTGTGGATATCTTGACCTCTTTCGATCACAGCTGTCATGGGCCGGTGCTCACGTGCCCGGCGCGGTCACGGCAAGATAAGGACCATGAAATCGGTGCTCACCGCGGTCGCGTTCCTAACGCGCATTCCGGTCCCGCGCGCCGTGTTCTCGGGCGGATCGCCGACCGCTACACAGACCCCGAGCCTGACGCGCGCCACCTGGGCTTTCCCCGCGGTCGGCGTCATGATCGGGCTCGTGGTGGCCGGGAGTCTCGTGCTCCTCGAGGATCGTCCCCTCGTCGGCGTCTGGCTTGCCTTTGCCCTATGGGTCGTCATCACCGGCGGACTGCACCTGGACGGGCTGGCCGATGTCGCCGACGGTCTCGGGGGCGCACACCGCGACCGCACCCGCTTCTTGCAGGTGGCTAAGGATCCCCATATCGGCGGGTATGGAGCATCGGCCATCGTAGTGCAGTTAATCAGCACGGTGCTTCTGCTGCTTGCCGTAGCGCCGGAGCATTACTGGGCCGTGGTATTGGTGCCGGCCTGGGCCCGATGGACGGCGGTCCTGACACCGGTGCTGGTTCCGGCGCTGGGCGACGGCATGGCCGCGCGTATGGGACGGCGCCACCGCCTGGCCGCCGTCATCTGGGCGCTGGTGCTGGCGGCAGCCAGCCTATGGCTTGCACCGGCTCTGCTCGTCGCGGCGGCTATCGGTCCGCTCATCGCCGGCTTCTGGCGCCTAAAACTGGGCGGGTTCAACGGCGACTGCCTGGGTGCCGGCATCACGGTCTGCGAGACCGGGCTCTTGCTGGCACTGGCCGTGACCTAGCGGTCACACTGCGTCGCGCGCGGTTTCTTTCACATCGAGTTCTTCCACGTTCACGTCTTTGAACGTCAGCACCTTGACGCTCTTGGCGAACCGCGCCTTACGGTAGATATCCCATACCCACGCGTCGTTCATGGAAACCTCGAAATAGGCGTCCCCCGTTTCCGAGCGGACCTTGACATCGACTTGATTGCATAGGTAAAAGCGCCGGTCGGTTTCGACAACGTATTTGAAAAGTTCGACGACATCACGGTATTCGTGATACAACGCGAGCTCCATGCGCGACTCATACTGGTCAAGGTCCTCGCCGCTCATCGGACCACCTGCCGTACGTTCGCGTATGAGTACCGATGCTGCGAACACGGACCGTGCAGACGCAAAGCGCCTTGATGCGCCGGGGTGGCGTATCCCTTATGGCCGGCGAAATCGTAGGCGGGATATTCGTCGTGCAATCGGGTCATTATCTGATCGCGAGTCACCTTGGCCACAATAGACGCCGCCGAGATCGACGCGCTCACCCGATCGCCTTTCCACATCGCCAGGCCCGGAACACCCAGCCCGTCAACGGCAAATCCGTCGGTCAATACATACGCCGCCGAAACCGGTAGTCTCGCGATCGCCCGTCGAAGCGCTTCGATATTGGCTCGGTGCACGCCGAGCTGATCGCATTCCCGGGCGCTCAGCGACGCCACGGCTACTATCGCACTGGTCTGAATCCGGTCGGCCAGTTCTGACCGGCGTTCAGGCGCTAGCAGTTTAGAATCGGTGAGCCCGGCGATAGGGGATGTCAGAATCACCGCGGCCGCGATGAGCGGGCCCGCGCATGCGCCCCTTCCGGCCTCATCGACACCGGCGACGGGATCGAAACCGTGACGTTGTAATGCTCGTTCGAAGCCGTAGTGGCCCGCGTCACGACGAATTTTCGTGCCACGGGGCTGCGCCGTCATCGGTCCGTCACTTCCACCGGGTTATTGCGTCTGGTCGGACACGGAGTCGAATGTATCGGGGTGATGCATGAACCCGGCACGCTTCAGCGGCCACACGCGCAGCCAGGCCTTGCCCACGACCTCGTCGACGGAGATAAATCCTCCGCCGGGATCGCCGCGGTGCACGCGCGAATCCGCCGAATTAGCACGATTATCGCCCATGACCCACAGATAGCCGTCGGGCACCGTGACGTCAAACTCTTTTTCTTGTGTCGCCTCGGGATCGAGGACGTATTCTTCTGTTAACGGCGTGTCATTCACCGTGAGGCGTCCCTCATCGCAGCACTCGACATGATCACCGCCGACGCCGATGACGCGTTTGATCAAATGCCCGCCTGTGGGATATAGGCCGATGGCCTCCAAGCCCCGAGTGAGGTAGTTTCCGGCGTGCCCCGATTCGTCCTGGCTAAGCCAGCCCCCGGGATCGTCAAAGACGATGACATCACCGCGGTCGGGATCATCGGTCCAGTAACTGACCTTTTGCACCAGGATGCGGTCGTTGACCAGCATGGTGGGCTCCATGGAGCCCGACGGGATATAAAATGCCTGCACGAAGAAGGTCTTAACGACGACCGCGAGGACGACTGCCGTAACGATCAACAGGATCGTTTCCTGCCATAGCGGCAGGCGGCGAACCGATCTCACCGTGTAGTCCTTATGGCGGCAGTGCTTATGCGTGCAGTCCTTATCGGGGCAGTCCTCATGGAGGCAGTCGTCATGGGGCGATCCTCACCGGCTGTCAGCCCTGATAATCAGTCTTCGCGCTTTTCCTTAATTTTCGCGGCTTTGCCGCGCAAGTTACGCAGGTAGTAGAGCTTGGCGCGCCGTACATCACCGCGACTGGCAACCTCGATTTTGTCGATATTGGGCGTGTGGATAGGGAACGTACGTTCCACGCCGACACCGAAACTAACCTTGCGGACCGTAAATGTACGTCCTATGCCCGAGCCCTGTACCTTGATGCAGACGCCCTGGAACACCTGGACACGCGAGCGGGAACCTTCGACCACCTTGACGTGGACCTTCAACGTGTCGCCGGCCCGGAATTCGGGGATGTCTTCTCTTAGCTGAGATGCTGCGACGTGGTCAACAACATTAGTCATGATGATCTCTTCCTCGCCGGTGCCATAGGTCACCCACGGATGTCAGGGCTTTCCGTTCGATCCGCCTTCGACGGCGATCTTTGCGCCCCGTACCCCTATGGCAGCACGGGTTAGCGCCAGCTACCCATTTTGCCATAGACCGCGAGCCGGGACGAACCCGGACAGACTCACATGACCCGACATGATGTGCGTCACACGTCGTCGCGGCCGGCTTATTCGGAGCCGGCTTATTCGGAGCTGGACGGTTCGGAGCCGGACGGTTCGGGGTTCGGCGATCCGCGGCGGAGATCGGGGCGTCGTTGTTCAGTGCGGTCTCGTGCCTGCCGGCGGCGCCAATCATGGATACGGGCATGATCTCCGGATAGGAGCACATCGGGTACCGTCAGGCCGCGCCACCGGGCCGGTTTAGTAAATACCGGGTATTCCAATAGGCCGTCAGTGCCATGGGATTCTTCGGCCAGCGACTCCGTATTGCCCATAAATCCCGGTAGGAGCCTAACGACGGCCTCCATCATGGCGACGGCTGCAATTTCGCCACCGTTAAGCACGAAATCGCCCATCGAGAGCTCGTAGACACGGCAATGCCGGGAGAAGTGTTCGCCCACGCGATGATCTATACCCTCATATCGGCCGCACGCGAAGACAAGGTGATCTTCGGCGGCAAATGCGCGCGCGTACTCCTGGGTGAAGGGATACCCCGCCGGAGTGGGGATTATGAGAACAGACTCCGGACCAATCACATCGTCGAGGGCCTCCCCCCACGGTTCGGGTTTCATCACCATGCCCGCTCCGCCGCCATATGGAGTGTCATCAACGGTGCGATGCCGATCATGGGTGTATTCGCGCAAATCGCGGACGGCCAGATCAATCAGGCCGCGCGCACGTGCTTTACCCGATAGCGATATATCGAAAACGTCGAAATACTCTGGAAAAATACTGATGACGTCTATACGCATCTCAAGCTTCTTCGGCATGGTCGAGATCGAATAATTCTGCGCCGCCGGTAACTTCGAGACGGGCGGCGTCGATATCGACGTGAGGTACGAACGCCGAAACGAAGGGCACCAGCACATCGCGTCCGGCGGCATCGACCACGAGCGTATCTTGGTGGGGGCCGTGCAACACGTCGATGACGGTTCCAACGGATGAACCGTCGGCTACCACGTCCATACCGATCAACTGGTAGTCGTAATACGCATCTCGGTCATCGGGCAGTACCGCAGGGTCGACTTCGGCCGCCAGCTCTTCTCCGGTCAAGTCTTCGGCGGCCGTACGGTCGGTGATTTCGACGAAACTCACGATCAAGCGACGTCCTTGCTGGCGTGTCCCGGACACCGTTAAGCTTCGCCGGCCACAGTAGACCGTGGCACCAGCTGCGAACCTACGGTCAGGCTCGTCTGTACGAACATCGACGGCGATGTCGCCTCGGATGCCGTGTGGCCGGCCCATCCGGCCGATCACCACACGCATCGCTCAGCTGCGACGGTCGACGTCGATGAAATCGATGCGCGTATGATCGCCGGCCAATGCGCCCGCCACGGTGCGGATCGCGGTGGCCGTTCGGCCCCGGCGACCGATCACCTTCCCCAGATCGTTGGGACTCACGCGGACTTCAAACAACTCGCCGCGCTTAGTAGAGCGGACGCGCACATCTACGTCTTCGGGACTATCGACGATGCCAGCCACGAGGTGCGCAATAACATCGCCGGTGGGCACACCGCTGGTGGGCACATCGCTGGTGGACATGGTCACGAATCGGCGGTTTCCGGAGAACCTGCCGTATCGTCCTTGTTACTCGCCTCGCCGGCGCTCTGCGCATCGGAAGGACTATCGGAGCCGCCGGCTTCGGCCTTCTCACCCTCCGGCTTCGCGCCGGAGTCCTTCTGCGCACCGTCATCGGTCTTGGCCTTAGACATCGACTTTTTCGACGAGCTGGCCTCCGATTCGGCGTGCATCTCCTTGAGCGCCGCTTGGAAGATGTCTTCTTTGCTCCGGGGCGCTTCGGCTTCTTTGGGGCCGGAAGCCGTGGCACCCGTTTTAGCGGGGAGATCGCCGTTTGCTCGCAGTAACGCGGCAGCCGGCTCGGTCGGCTGTGCTCCCACACCGAGCCAGTATTGCGCCCGTTCGGAAACCAAGTCAATATGGGACGGCTCGGTTTTCGGGTTGTACGTTCCGATCTCTTCGATCACCCGTCCGTCGCGCTTCTTATGGGCGTCTACGACGACCACGCGGTAAAACGGGTTGCGGATTTTGCCCATCCGCTTGAGGCGAATCTTGACTGCCACGAGTGTGGTGTCTCCTTGCGTTTGAGTTCTGAGCGTTTGAGTTCTGGGTACCGGCTCCGGCGTGTGGGGGCCGCCGGGGTCCTGGCTGCGCGCCGGAGCACGCGGTAGAGAGGGCCCGCGCACCTTCGGACACAGTTTCCTATTCTGCCAGAGGTGTGTGAACGCGTCTAACCTGCCCGCATCTGCTGTGCACGGGCGGCGCAATCCGGGCGACGCAATCCGGGCGCAATCCGTGCAC
>Ga0209487_1003639_pt1 | contig 12028 bp, 10 predicted proteins | sample Poulit2012_FD_187524 | JGI IMG/M metagenome (GOLD analysis project Ga0209487, IMG submission 187524) | Agricultural soil microbial communities from Georgia to study Nitrogen management - Poultry litter 2012 (SPAdes) (version 2) | ecosystem: Environmental > Terrestrial > Soil > Agricultural land... | reverse complement strand
AGCGACTCCGGCAATCCCGTCGCGATGATCTCCCGGAGCCTGCGGCCGATCCCGGGCAGCTGGGGCCGGAGACGTTCAGCGGGCATCGTCACGCTGATCGCCGCGGTCGGCCGCCGAGCACGCAGCACGGCCACCGCGACGCAGCCGATGCCCGGTTCGGAGTCGCCGTCCTCCTGCGCGTACCCCTCCAGCCGGGCGGAGACGATGCCCTGCCAGGACCGGGTCACCTCCTCGTCGGTGAACTGAGCCGCCGGCGCAAACCGCGAGAGGGTCCGCCGGTCCACCTCCTGGCAGGCAAGGATCGCCCGACCGAGCGCCGTGGTGATCGCCGGCAGCCGCCGGCCCACCTCGCTCCACACCCGGATCGCCCGCGGCGGCTCGGCCTTGTCCAGGTAGACGATCTCGGTACCGTCCAGCACGCCCAGCTGGCACAGCTCCCCGAACTCGTCGCGCACCGACGCCAGCAGCGGGTGCAGCAACGCCGGCAGGTGCTCGTGATCCAGGAAGTTCGCGCTCAGCGCCAGTGCCGCGTGGCCGAGCCGGTAGCGCCCGCCTGTGGGGTCCTGGCTGACGAAGTGGCGGTGCCGGAGTGCGGCGAGTGTTCGGTGCAGGGTGGACTTGGCTGCCCCCAACGCCTCGGCGAGCTCGGCGAGGCTGCGGCCCTGCGGTCCGGCAACGGACAGCTCGGTGAGCACGAGCAGCGCCTTGTCCACGCTCCCCATTGGAGAGGGCTCGTTCATCTATCGCTCCGGGGACGCAGACAGGTGCTCACAGCCAGAGGGTACGCGGAACGACGCGGTCGTACGCCGGGCCATCCCCACGCTCCACCCGGACGCGCCCCACGGCTCCTGGATGGTTCCCGTGGGTGAGGGCAGCCACGGCGCCCGTCCTCCGGAGCGCTCACCGGACCCGAGCTCGATGCGATGAGAGCGCGAAGCCAAGGGTGAGCCGAACCCACAGGACGTGGATGTCGCCGTGCGATTCGCTGAGAACGCTGGTGGGGACCCGCTGTCGTTGCGGGATGGCTTGTACCAGCTCACCGGCTACGAAGACTTTGATGTTCTCGATCTGCGCCGAGCGGGGATGTTCTCGATCTGCGCCGAGCGGGGCCGTTAGCACGTGATCGGGCACTCTCTCAGGGCCGACCACTCCATCAGGCCCAGCCGGGTCTCTATGGGCACCCGCAGATTGCCGCGATGATGGACCGCCTGGAGACCCGCGAGTTCCGGCGGATGCAGCTGGAGCTGCTGACGAGCTGAGTGCCCGCAGCCTCGATCCTCAGGTCGTGCTGAACAAGCTCGATCTGATGTCTCAGCTGCTCGAGGACCTTCCCGGGAGCTGATCGGTGAGACCAGCACGACCACGTCCCCCTCACCTCGCCCCCGGGCCCGCGCGCCCCGACCCGCCGGCTCGACCCGGGCGGTACGTTGCGGACATGACCTCTGACGCTGTCCCGGCTGAGCGCGCGGCTCGCCCGCGCTACGACGACGACCTGCGCCTCGCGCACGTGATCGCCGACCAGGTCGACGCCCAGACCATGGCACGGTTCAAGGCCATCGACCTGCACGTAGAGACCAAGCCGGACACCTCCCCGGTGACCGATGCCGACCGCTCCGCCGAGGAGATCGTGCGCGCCCAGCTGTCTCGTACCCGGCCGCGGGACTCGGTGCTCGGTGAGGAGTTCGGCACCACCGGCCACGGGCCCCGGCAGTGGGTGATCGACCCGATCGACGGCACGAAGAACTTCGTCCGCGGGGTGCCGGTGTGGGCCACTCTGATCGCCCTGATCGACGACGGTGCCCCGGTGCTCGGTGTGGTCAGCGCCCCCGCGCTGAACCGGCGCTGGTGGGCAGCCACCGGCTCCGGCGCCTGGACCGGCAGGTCGCTGTCCGCCGCCACCAGGATGCACGTCTCCGCCGTGCGCGAGCTGGAGGACGCTTCCTTGTCCTACTCCAGCCTGGCCGGCTGGGAGGAGGCCGACCTGCTCGATGAGTTCCTCAGCCTGGAGGCCTCGGTGTGGCGCTCGCGTGCGTACGGGGACTTCTGGTCCTACATGCTGGTGGCCGAGGGTGCGGTGGACATCGCCTGCGAACCGGAGCTGGAGCTGTACGACATGGCAGCCCTGGTGCCGGTGGTGACCGAGGCCGGCGGCCGGTTCACCTCCCTGGACGGGGAGGACGGTCCCTTCGGCGGCAACGCGGTGGTGAGCAACTCCCACCTGCATGACCTCGTCCTCGCTCAGCTGCACCGGGCCTGACCGCCTGTGCGGGCGCCGAACGGCAGCCCGATGAACGCATCGGTCCGGGACCGGAGACCGAGCATGTGGCAGATGTGCCCGGCCACGTCGGCCAGCTCCAGCGGCGCACTGAGGTCGCCGGGTACCCCAGGCCCGCAGGCGGTGATCCACGCCATCCGTTCAGCGTCGGTGTCGCCGCCGTGCCCGCCCTCGGGCCGGTGGCCGTGGTCGGTGGCGGCGATCACCAACCATTCCTCCTCGGCGCGGCTGCTGCGGGAGGCGACCGCGTGCAGCAGCTGCCCGACCCGCTGGTCCGAGGCGGCAACCAGCTCCCGGTACAGCGGCCCGACCCCGCTGTCGTGCCCGGCGGTGTCGCAGCCGTGCAGGTAGACGAAGGACACCGACCCGGGACTGCTGGCGAACCCGCGCAGCGCCCGGGCCGCCGCGTCCACCACGAGCTGGTCGGCACGGTGCCAGTCCGCCGGCCCGGTGCCCGGCCCGCGTGGGCAGTCCGGCAGGAAGCCGCCGTCAGTCAGCAACGGCCCCCCGCTGTGGCTGGTGACCAGCGGCTGCCAGTCCGCCCCGATGAACGTCTGCACCCCGGGAGACGCTCGGCGCGCCAGGTGCACCACGTCGGGGTTGGCCGCCAGGTGGTTACCGGTGAGGTCGTTGTCGAGGATGCCGTGGCTGGTCGGCAGCACTCCGGTGAGCATCGTCGCCCAGCTCGGCCCGGAGATGGTCGGAACGGCCGGGTGCACTCGCACGCGGCGGTGGAAGCCGGCTGCGGCGATGCTGTCCAGGTGTGGGGTGGGCACCTCGTCCAGAGTGTCGGGACGGACGCCGTCGATGCCGATCAGCAGGACGTGCGGGGCCGGTGCGCTCATCGCTCGGACCGCCTCGTCATCATGGGGGCGATGCTAGCCGCAGACGCTGAACAGGGCCCGCACATGCGCCTGAGTCCACACCCCGGGCGCGGACTCACCGTCGATGTCACCGGTCCCGGTTAGCCTCGGGTCATGCGCTTCCTGCACACCGCCGACTGGCAGCTGGGGATGACCCGGCACTTCCTCGATGCCGACGCCCAGGCTCGGTTCACGGCGGCGCGCACCGACGTCATCGCCCGGATCGGGGCGCTCGCGGCGGCCGAGGACTGCGCGTTCGTGCTGGTCTGCGGGGACGTGTTCGAGTCCAACGCCCTCCCCCGCCGGGTGGTGGCGCGGGCGTGCGAGGCGATGCGGGAGATCCCGGTACCGGTCTACCTGCTGCCCGGCAACCACGACCCGCTGGACGCGGCGAGCATCTACGACTCACCCACCTTCCTCGACTCGGCCCCGGAGCACGTGCACGTCCTGCGCGGCACGGAACCGGTCGCCGTCGGCGATGACGTGTGGCTCCTGCCCGCCCCCTGGACCTCCAAGCACCCCACCGCCGATGCGCTCGCCCCGGCGGTCACGCACCTTCTCCCCCGTGCCGACGACGGCGCAGCCCCCGGGCCAGGTGAGGTCACCGGGGCGCCGGCTCGCCCAGGCGAGCCGGGTGCGGTGCGGATCGTGGCCGGTCATGGCGCTGTGGACACGCTCAGCCCCGATGCACACGACCCTTCGGTGATCAGCACACCTGGGCTGCGCGAGCTGCTCGATGCCGGCACGATCGCCTACGTGGCCCTCGGTGACCGGCACTCCACCACCGAGGTCGCTCCGGGGATCGCCTACTCCGGTGCACCGGAGGTCACCGACTTCACCGAGACCGACCCGGGCAACGTGCTCGTGGTCGACCTGGCCGACAGCCGGGCCAGTACCACGGCCCACCACGTAGGCACCTGGTCCTTCCGCGACCTACGCTTCGACGTCGACGACGGCGAGGACGTGGCTGCGATGGACCGGGCACTGACCCAGATGCCGGAGAAGTCCCGCACCGTGCTGCGTCTGGCGCTGCGCGGCACGCTCACCCTCACCGAGCATGCTCAGATGGAGGCGGTGCTGGAACGGCATCGGGAGACGTTCGCCTCGGTGCGGGTGTGGCAGCGGCACACCGACGTCGCCGTGCACGTCTCCGAGAACGATCTGACCCAGCTCGGCGTCGGCGGGTTCGTCGCCGAGGCGGTCGCGGAGCTGACCGAGGCTGCTGCCGGCGAGGGCGCCGACCGGGACGTCGCCCGAGACTCCCTCGCCCTGCTGTACCGGCTCGCGGGCGGTGGGAAGCGATGAGGATCCACCGGCTGCGCCTGGTCGACTTCCGCGGAATCGCCGAGCGGGAGATCACCCTGCCGGACTCTGGTGTGGTGGTGCTGCAGGGCGAGAACGAGGTGGGCAAGACCTCGATGATCGAGGCGATCGACCTGCTGCTGGACAAGGCCGACTCCTCCAAGGCCCGCGAGGTGCGCGCCGTCAAGCCGGTGAACCGGGACGTCGGGCCGCTGGTGGAGGCTGAGCTGTCCTGCGGCCCGTACCGCTTCACCTACACCAAGAGGTGGCTGCGCGAGACCCGCACCGAGCTACAGCTGAGCGCACCACGTCCGGCCAGCCTCACCGGTGCCGAGGCGCACGCAGAGGTGCAGCGCATCCTCACCGAGACGCTGGACACCTCCCTGTACCAGGCGCTGCGGGTGCTGCAGGCCGGAGAGCTGACCTCGGCCGCGCTGGCCGACAGCTCCGCGCTGGCCGCCGCCCTGGACCGCGCCGCCGGCACCGCCGGACACGACGAGGACGGGGATGCGCTGCTGGCAGCGGTGGACGCCGAGTACGCCACGTACTTCACCCCTACCGGGCGGGAGACCGGCGAGTACGCGGCCGCGCGGAAGGAGGCGGGTGCCGCCGAGGCGACCTGCACCGAGGCCGAGGCCCGGCTGCGCCAGCTGCAGCAGGACGTGGACAGCCACGCCCGGCTGACCACCGAGCTGGCGGCGATCAGCGACCACCTGGCCCAGGCGCGCAGGGACCGGGAGGCTCACGAGCAGGCCTGGCACGAGCTCACCACGCTGCGGCAGCAGGTCACCGACGCCCGGGAGAAGGTGCGCAGCCGCAGCCGCGAGCACGCCTGGCTGAGCGAGGCCGCCGAGCGGCGCGCCACCGCCGGGCGCGCCCTGGAGACAAAGATCGCCGCCTGGGAGGAGCTGACGCGCCGGCTCACCGAGGCCCGGGAGGAGCTGCACCAGGCGCGCGCGGAGCAGCGTGAGGCCAGCAACCAGGTCGCTGCTGCCCAGGAGGAGGAGCAGCACCTGCGGCAAAAGGTCGAGGCAGCCAGCCGTGCCGCCGAACGTCTCCAGGACCTGGCCCAGCTGGACCGGGTCCGCAGCACACTGGCTGCGATCGAGCGGGCGCAGGCCACGATCGAGGAGTGCGAGAGCGCGCTGGCTGACTCCCGAATCGACGCTGACCTGCTTACGGCCATCGACACTGCAGACACCGACCTCGCCGTCAGTCGGGCCCAGCACGAGGCCGCCGCAGCACGGCTGGAGATCACTGCGCTGTCGGATGTCGACCTCACCGTCGACGGTGCTCAGCGGCACCTGGGCGCCGAGGAGGAGCTTTCCTCCGCAGTTACCGAGTCCGTGCAGCTGGAGCTGCCCGGAACGCTGCGAATATCGGTGAGTCCGGCCCGCTCCAACGCGGACACCGAGTCCGCACTCTCCGCCGCGCAGCAACGGCTCGACGAGCTGCTCCGCCAGGCCGGGGTGGGTGACCGGCGTGCCGCCCACCGCCTGGCCGAGTCCGAGCAGCGCATCCGCGCCGAGCTGGCCCGTGCCCAGGAGCGGCTCGAGGAGGAGCTGGACGGTCAGACGGTGAGCCAGCTGCAAGCCGACCAGGCGCGCCTGGCTGCCCGGGTTGAGCTCACTGAGCACACCACGAGCACCGACAGCGCGGACGAGGACGCCGACGGCACCGACCCTGCGTCCGCCCCAGCAGTCCAGCAGGAAGTGCCGGCACCGGTCGACCCGGCCTCGGCCCAGGAGGCGCAGGCGGCCGCCGCCCGCGCCCACACCGAGGCCCGCGAGCGCACCGTGGACGCTGTAGCGGTGCGCGACTCGCTGGCCGAGCGGGCCAGCCGGCTGGAGCTGGACTGCACCTTGCTGGAAGGCAAGGCGAGCATGGCTGAGACCGATATCAACGACCAGCGCACCGCACTGGCCGAGGAACGCGAGAAGACCCCGGACACCGACCTGGAGCACGCCGCCGACCAGGCCACCGCCGACCTCACCGAGGCCAAGTCAGCCCTTGCTGCCGCCGAGTCCGAGCTCGCCGCAGCGCCGGTGGAGCAGGTCGAGGCTGCCCGGGACAACGCGGTGCGACTGATCGACCGGCTGACCACCGAGCACGAGCAGGTGGAGGACAAGCTGCGCCGGCTGAGCGTGTCCCTGGAGATGCGCGGCCAGGAGGGGCTGCAGGAGGACTACGACCAAGCGTTGACCGCCCTGGAGGCCACCCGCGCCCAGCTGCAGCACCTGGAGCGGCGGGCCCGTGCCTGCGCACTGTTGCACGAGAGCCTGCACCGCGCCCGGGACGCCGCCCGCGCCCGGTACGTGCGCCCGTTCCGTGACCAGGTCCTGGCCCTCGGCCGGATCGTCTACGGCACCGGGTTCGACGTCGATGTCGACGACGACCTGGCGATCGCCTCCCGCACCCTGGACGGCATCACCGTGCCCTTCGCCCAGCTCTCCGCCGGCGCCCGGGAACAGCTGGCGATCATCACCCGGCTGGCCTGTGCCGCCGTGGTGGACCCGGAGCAGGGCGTACCGGTGATCATCGACGACGCCCTCGGCTACTCCGACCCCGAGCGGCTGGCAGCGATGAACACCATGATCGGGTCGCTGGCCGCCGACGCCCAGGTCATCCTGCTCACCTGCACCCCAGAGCGCTACCGCGGCATCGGCTCCGCCTCCGTGATCCGCCTGGAGCGCTCCCTGCCGGCCACCGGTTGACCCGGATGCCGGCGACCGGTTGACCCGGCTCCCGGCGGCCGGCTGACGCCACACCGGGCCCGGCCTGCCGCTCACCGACAGCGGCTCGCTCACCCCTCGGCGGCGAGCACCTCACGCTCGGTGACGTCATACCAGAGCAGATCCAGGTCCTCCACCTGCGCCAGGGCGCGCTGCTCGCCCCGGCGAGATGCCGAGACCACGGCGCGGACGCCGTCGTCGGCCTCATCGGCATGGAAGCTGACCACCTGGGACCACTCCACGGCCGGCACGCTCACCCGGGCGACCTGCTCGCCCGCGCGCACCTGCGCGTCCGGCACGTCCGCAGCGGCCACCACCCGGCGGGCCGGGTCCTGCTCACCGAGCCGGTGCAAGGAGTCCTCAGCGGCGAGCACCAGAGCCGCGTACTCACCGGTCTCGGAGTCCGCATCGGGTCCGAGGGCAGCGCGCAGCGAACGCGTCAGCGCACGTGCCTCCCGGCCGCTGAGTCCCTCCGGGTCGGTGAGCTCGGTCAGGGTGACCGGCAGGTAGACGCGCATGCGCCTAGTGTGCCGTAGCCCGCCGCCAGGCCCGCGGCCACAGCCGGGCAAGTCGGCGATCTGCGGCCGCAGCGGGCCGGCCGGCGGCGACGCGCAGGTCATCGGTGAGGTCGGTGAGCGCGGTGCGGGCCGCCGAACGTCCCCCGGCCTCCCGCCAGGTGGTGCCGGCCAGCAGCGCGCGGTCGCACAGCGCCCGGTCATCGGAGACCAGCACCGGGTCGACCACATCGGCGAACCGGGCCAGGGCCTCGCGCACCGAGTCCGCCGCCCGCGGACCTGCGGCGCTGGCGCGCACCCGGTTGGCCAGCACGCGGCGGTGGCCGGTGGTGCTCACATCGTCCAGGTCCAGCAGCGTCTGCACCAGCCGCTCGATTCCGACCGGCTCGGCCGCACCGACCACCACGATCTCCTCGGCGGCGCCGAGCAGGCTGCGGGCCACGTCGTTGCGAGCGGGGCCGAGGGCGTAGCCGGCCTCCTCCTCCGGCACCAGCACAGGCACCTCCACCACCACCCAGGTGGCGGCCTGGCGGGCGGTGTCCAGCACGGCGAGCATGCTCACCGCGCTCACCTCCCGCCAGCGGGCGGCTCGGGCCAGACCGGGAAGCACCCGCAACCGGTCGGCGACCTTCGGTGCGAGCCGGGTGAACGTGGCAACATCGAGCCGGCCGTGGTCGGCGGCGCGCACTGCCGCGGACAGGCCGGCGGTCTCGGCGAGCAGCCCGAGCGTCTGCGCGATCGCACCGCCCCACAGGTCAGCGTCGATGAGCACCACCTCTTCCCCGTGCTGGGCGAGCTCGTGGGCCAGGTTGATGGCGATCGTGCTACGACCCGGGGACCCGCCAGGGCCGGTGACCGCCACCACCCGCGGCGGCACCGCCGGTGCTGCCTGCTCGGCGGGACCCTGGCCTGACGCCGTCGTGGCCGCACCGGAACGCTCTCGGCGGCGGCGCTCGCTGCGGGTCGCCGGCAGCTCCGCCGTGCCTTTGCTACGCGTGCTCGTGGTGGGGTCGGCCGCTGGTAGCGAGGACTCCCGCCGGGCGGGGATCGGCTGAGCAGCCATCAGCCCGTTCCGGTGCTCACCTGGCTCGAGTCCCGCCTCAGGACGACCACGTGCTCCGAGGTCATCACCTGCTCCGAGGTCATCACCGGCCCCGATGGCTTCACCGGCCCCGATGGCTTCGCCGGGCCGGGCGGCAGCGCCGGCCTCGGCGAGCGACCGGATCGCCGGCACCGGGTCCACCCCGCGCGCCAGCGCCAGGGCCCCGAGCCCGTCGTGCCGGTCCACCTCCTCGGCGGCACAGCAGACGATCGTCCGCACACCGTGGGCACCGAGCCGGTCCAGGAGCGTGCGGTCCACGCCCAGGTCCGCGTCCAGGACCGCCACCGATCCCAGACCGGCGACCGCGGCAGCAGTCAGCTCCGCGACGTCCGCACACCGGCGCACCACCCGCAGACCTGGTTCGGTGGCGATCGTGCGGACCAGCTCCTCCTCGGAGGCCCCTCGCAGCGCCAGCAGCACCCCGACGCTCTGCTGTGCCGGCATCAGGACGGCACCGGCACGATGGTGATCTGCCCGTCCCCGGTCTGCGCGGCGAGCACGTCAGCCAGGTCGTCCACCGGCACCAGCACCTGCGCGACCAGCTGGTCGGCACCGGCGAAGATCGACGTGTCCTCGTGCACCTGGGCGACCTCCACCGACTGCACCAGCGGTTCTGGTGCGGCCAGGGTCGCACCGGCACCGGCACCGCCGTCCGCCGGCAGCGCCACCCACAGGTCCACCACCGCACCGGGCCTGATGCTCTCGGCCAGCGCGGCATCCACCGGCACGGTCACCGTACGCACCTGCACGCTCTGCGCCGAACCGAGCGCGGCCAGCGGCACCATCTCCCCTTCGCCCACTGTGCGCAGCACCACCAGGCCGGTCGCCGGCTCCTCGCCCGGGGTCAGGTAGGTCTCGGCCAGGGCGGGCACCTGCACCTGGGTGGCCACCAGGTCCTCGACATCGACCTGGTCCCCGGGTGAGAGCACAGTGGCGGTGGTGTAGACGGTCACCGTGTCATCGGCGCGGGACACCGTCCAGGAGCCCAGCGCCACCGACCCGGCCACCAGCAGCACGCCCACGCCCAGCCGCGGGTCCCGCCAGCTGGGCCGGCGCACTCGAGGCGTCGCAGCCTCATTCATGGTCCCTCCACGCTCGCGTGGACTCATAGTGCCAAACCAGAGACCGGGGCGTGCCGGAATGATGAGTTTTCCACAGGTGCTCTGTCGGTGGCCGTTCGCGCAGTGGTGATGGGAGACTAGAGGACATGGAACAGCGCTTCCTCTCCCTCGCGGATGTGACCGAGATCCTCTCGATCAGCATGTCCCAGGCACGCGCGCTGGTGCGCAACGGAGAGCTGCGCGCGATCCAGGTAGGTGGCAAGGGCACCTGGCGGGTGGAGAACGCTGAGCTGGAGGCCTATATCCAGAGGCAGTACGCCAAGACAGACGCACGCATCCAGGGCGACGAGAACGCGCTGGAGACCTCGGACTGACTCCGCCTGCGGTCACATGACCAGCGTGTTGGGTCCCGCACGGGCCGGGTAGGGCGCAGGCGCTGTTCTCCCGACCCTCCGCGCCAGCTGTTCTCCCGACCCTCCGCGCCACTGGTGTCCCGTGTGGCAGCGGCTCAGGAGGAGTCGACGCTGAGGACCGCGCGCCACGGCACGGTCAGGACACCGGGCTCAGACACCAGGTCCAGATGGTCGGCACCCACGCGCACGATCCGGCCGCGGTGGTCCCCGGCGCTGGTGCGCACCAGCACGGCGACCTGCTCCTCGGCCAGCGCCCGCAGTGCGTGCCCGAGCCCGAGCCTGCCCTCCACCGGGCCAGGTTCCGGAGCGCTGCCGTGCAGCGGCCAGGCGAGCACGACGGCGGACAGTGGCACCAGGGTGCGTCGGTCACCGTCCGCGAGGATCACCCAGGCGCGGGTCGCGTCGCGCACCGTGCCGGTTCGGCTGCTCCCGTCAGCCAGCCGGAGGGTCAGCTGGCTGCCGGAGCGCGCCCGGCACCGGTCGGCAAAGGTGGTACCGGCCACCTCAGCGGCCACCAGGTCGCCCAGACGTGCCTCGTCCTCCTCGCGTTCAGCGGCAACGAGCTCCGCTGCGAGCTCGGCGAACACGTCGTCCCAGGCCATCACCTCACCCTAGAGCCCTCGAGCGGGCCGCAGGTCACCGCTTGTCCGCCATCCACAGGTTCCACCGAACCGTAGACATCAGCGGCCGCGAAGAGTACACATAGATACATCAAATCTAACGAACCGACACGAAGTGAAATCAAATGACAGTGACTGAGGGGCATGCAGGACGGCACCCGGGTCGGGGCCCCCAGCACCTGGACGGCGGTCGCTCCCGGGCGGTCGGCGCCGTCCGTGGCGTCGTGCTCGGCCTGGCGACCCTGGTCGGTACAGCCGTGCTGAGCGTGCTGCTCTCCGGGGTCAGCGCCCGGGCACTGCTCCCGCTGTCCCGGTGGCGTTCCCCCGAGCCTGCTGCCGACCGGCTGGAGCACCTGTTCGTCGGGACCGTGGCGGCGGTCGGCGCCGCGGTCGCCGCCTGGTACACCCTCAGTGCACTGGTCGGCCTGCTCTGTGCTCTGGCCCGGCTGTGCGGGGCGACCTGGCGAGCCGGGGAGCTGGTGCTGCGCAAGCACGGGGCGCCCGGCGTCAGCAGGCTGGTCGGCGCCGGTGCCGGGGCCGTGCTCGCGGCTGGGCTGTCGCTCACTCCCGCTCAGGCCGATCCGCCCGCGCCGACCCCGGAGCCGGCGCTCGCCGAGGACCTGACGTGGGCGGCCGCGGCACGCGAGACGACCGAGGAGGACAGCCGCTCCCCGAGCCCGTCCGACAGCAGCACCGGCGACCCCACGACGACCGACAGCAGCACCGGCGACCCCACGACGACCGACAGCACCGAAGACGCTTCCGCGGAAGCGCCCGGGCCAACCACGCCGTCCGTACCGGCGGGCGACCCCGCGCCCGCGACGCAGGCTGGCGGGTCCGGCCCGTCGGGGAGCTATCTGGTGCAACCCGGAGACACGCTCTGGGGGATCGCCGCCGCGCATCTTGGCCCGGGAGCCGACGACGCCCAGGTCGCTGCTGCCTGGCCCCGGTGGTACGAGGCGAACGCGGAGACCATCGGCACCGACCCCGACCTCATCCTTCCGGGCACCCCACTGACCGCACCTGACTGATCGAACACCCCAGCCTCCACCCCCAGCAAAGGAGCTCCTGCCATGTCCAGCCTCGATGCGGCCGCCGCTGCGACCGCGACGGCAACAGCCACACCCACCTCTACCGAGCAGCCC
>Ga0209487_1003638_pt1 | contig 12032 bp, 9 predicted proteins | sample Poulit2012_FD_187524 | JGI IMG/M metagenome (GOLD analysis project Ga0209487, IMG submission 187524) | Agricultural soil microbial communities from Georgia to study Nitrogen management - Poultry litter 2012 (SPAdes) (version 2) | ecosystem: Environmental > Terrestrial > Soil > Agricultural land... | reverse complement strand
CATGAACCAACACACGCATAGCCAGGATTTGCGCGCTCGCGGACTGTCCAAGTCGTTCGGTCACGTCCGTGCTTTGGCCGGTGTCGATACCGACATTCCCGCCGGACAGTCCGTGGCCGTCATGGGACCGTCGGGATCGGGCAAGTCGACCCTCTTGCACTGTCTAGCCGGTATCCTACTGCCCGATAACGGTGAGGTGCGCCTCGGCGAAACCATCGTCTCGGGCTTACCGGACGCGGGCCGATCAGCGCTCCGGCGCGAGCGGCTCGGCTTCGTTTTCCAGGACGGCCAGTTGCTACCCGAGCTGCCGGCACGCGAAAACGTCGCCCTGCCCCTCATGCTTTTGGGCGCCGGTCGTTCGCGGGCACTGAGCGAAGCCGATGCGTGGCTGGAGCGCCTCCATCTAACCGATATGGGGCGCCGGCGACCCGGAGAAATGTCCGGCGGACAGGCGCAGCGCGTCGCGATCGCCAGGGCCATGGTCCACGCTCCGGCGGTCGTCTTCGCCGACGAACCGACCGGATCGCTGGATCAGGCCACGGGCCACGAAGTCATGCAGATTTTGACGACGACTACCCGCATGGCCGGAGCAACCCTGATTGTGGTCACACATGACGGGCAAGTCGCGTCCTGGTGTCATCGCCTCATCGAATTGCGGGATGCCATGGTGCACGCCGACGATCTGGTCACCGCCGATGCGCGGAGCGCGGCGCGATGAGCCCGACGCTGGTCTTGGCTCCCCGCCTAGCGATTGAGCGTCTTCGGGGCGCCCGTGGCGGGGCGATTCTAGACGCCCTGGCCGTAATTGCGTTTGCCACATCGGCATTCCTGGCGCTAACGGTTGCCGCCGGCACATGGATGTTTGTGCAGCGCTGGCGACATCCTTCCACACAGATTCAAGACGCGCTCGGAGTCGACGGCTCCACTGTCAGCACCTTCTTGCAAGGCTACGTCATTCTCGCGATGGTGGCGTGCGCGTTGCTGGTGGTGCCCGTGCTTCAACTTGGCGCGGCAGCCGCGCGGCTCGGCGCTCACGGCCGTGCCCGGCGCCTAGCGTCATTGCGGCTCGTAGGGATGAGCGGCCGCCAGGTGGTGGCAATGTCCACGGCAGAGACGCTCGTTCAGGCAGCAGTCGGCTCATTGGCGGGTTCGCTCCTGTGGCTGGTCAGTGTGCCCGCCTGGCACCTGTTGAGCTTTCAAGGCGTGCCGATTTCTGCTCGCGAACTGCTCATGCCATGGTGGCTTGTTCTCGCCGTCGTCGCGGTGCTGCTCGGCTTGGCAGCATTGTCGACGGCCATTGGTTTACAGCAGGTGCGCATCTCGCCTCTTGGCGTGGCAACGCAGGAAACTCCGCGAGCATTGCGCAGGTGGCGCCTGGGCGCCTTTGTGCTTGCCGTGGTCGCTTTCGCCGTCTTCGGCCAACTGTTCACTGCGACGGTCGCCAATATCGAATTCTCGGTCTATGCGGTGTTGGTGATCATGATCCTGATCGTTGTCGGCGCGGTGAACCTGGTGGGCCCATGGGTATTGCAGATCCTGGCGCGTCCGGGCGTCATGACCGGCTCGGTCTCGCGGCTGGTGGCAGCGCGCCGCATCATTGACGACCCACGGGCGGCGTGGCGCAATGTGGCGGCGGTGTCGTTACTCGGGATGGTTGCTGCCTTCGTGGCGCTATTGCCGACTGACCCGTCGACATTCGGAGGCGACGCCACCGCCAACGTCTTACTGGTGCGCGACATACGCACCGGCGCGATTATCACGCTGGCCGTCGGACTGGTCGTCGCGGCGACGTCGACGTTAATCAACCAGGGGGCGCTGGTGCTTGACCGGGCCGGCGAATCCGTGGCCATGGACCGCGCCGGCGCGCCGCGCGGGGTGTTCGCGGCGATCCGTCGTTATCACGTGTTGATTCCGTTATTCGTCACGCTGGCAATCTCGGTGGGGGTGGGAGTGCTCTTGGGCACCCCGTTCATGACGGTATTCCAGTTTGAAGCCTCGGGGGTGGCGATCGTGTTAGCCACCGTCATCGTCGGGCTCGGGCTCACGCTCGCCGCCGCCGAAGCGTGCCGGCCGCTGCAACGACGGGTCCTCGATAACGTGGCCCGCCGCAATGACTAGCAATTAGCGCCCCGCCCTCCCCCTAAACGCTCGTCCGTCACTTATTTACGGCGATCCGTCAGATATTTTCACCGATCCGTCAGTTGTTCACAGCCTGCGGGTCGAGCCGGCAGGGACGTGGTCTCAAAACTCGCGCACGAAATTGTCTGCAAGCGATCTGCGGACAGGCTCACCTGAAGGAGTTACCCCTGAGTCACAGCAGCCAATCGCCTACATCGGCGTCGGTCAGAGCTTCGCGCGCACGTTCCTCATAGTCGTCTGGGACCATAATCCGGGCTTGGATGGCATTGATAGTGCCGGCGATTGAGCTGATATCCCGGTCGGCGACGTAATAGGGGATACTGCTGCCGTCGAGCAGACCCTCCACAACGGCAATCACGCCGTGATCGTTGGTACGCACTAATTCGGCCACGATATCTCCAATACTGCTGGTGTCCCAATACTATGAGTCGGGCTGTCTGCGGCGGCCAAGACCATCAGTGCATTAGTCTGATGTCAACCAAGCGCAAAGGGGGTAGAATGCTCGACGATCTCGGCCGCGAAGTCCATATCCCCGCCGGCGGTGCCCGGCGCATCGTGAGCCTGGTGCCGTCCCTGACCGAAGCGTTCGCCACCAGCGCTCCTCACGTACTATCCGGCGCCACCGACTGGTGTTCACATCCAGCCGATTTGGATGTGCCTCGGGTGCGGGGCACCAAGAACCCGAATTTGCATGCCATCGCTGACATCGCACCGGATGTGGTTATCGCCAATCAGGAAGAAAATCGCAAGCTCGATGTGGAACGTCTGACGGGTCGCGGAATTCAGGTATGGGTCACCCATATCACCACCGTCGACGAGGCGTTCTACTCGATGCGCCGACTCTTTACCGAGGTCATTTCCTCCGCCGTGCCCGGCTGGCTCACCGAAGCTCAGGACGCATGGTCGGCGCCCAGCTCGCACTCGCCTTTACGGGTGGCGGTCCCCATCTGGCGCGATCCATGGATGGTCATCGGGGCATCCACGTTCAGCGGCGATCTGCTCTCCCGCCTCGGGTTACACAATATTTTTGCCGATGCGGAACACAACCCCGACGGCGCTCGCTATCCACATACCGATCTGGAATTGATCGACACCGACCAGGTCGACGCCGTGCTGCTTCCCGACGAGCCCTATGAATTCAGCGCGGCGGACGGCCCCGAAGCGTTCACCACCGCGCCGACGGCCCTCGTCGAAGGCCGCCTCATTACCTGGTACGGCCCGTCGCTACTCGAAGCTCGAGCGCTACGAGACGACGTCGACGCCAAGCTTAATGCTCGGCCTTAACGTTCCGTGACCCCTAGACAGACGCCTCATGAGCATCCGCGGCCCCCTCATCTCCGTTTCGGGAGACCACCACGTGATGACGGGTGCGTGGATCGGGAACCTCACCGACGATGGCGTTATGGCTGCCCTTGGTGATGTATCGGGCCGATAAATTGATGAGTGTGGCAAATCGGTTGCGGTTGCCCAACAACATGGCGATGTGCAAGCCAACCCAAATCACCCACGCGACAAAGCCCTTCATCCGCGGGAGATACGCGATCTCGGCCACCGCCGATGAGCGGCCAATGGTGGCCATAGTGCCCTTATCGCGGTATTTGAACGGTTTAACGGTTTTGCCGGTCAATTCGGCCTTGATGAACTTGCCGGCATGTTTGCCGCCCTGAATGGCCGGCTGCGCCAGCTGCGGTAAGGGGTTATCGGGGTTGACGCCCACATCGCCGACGGCGAAAACATTCTCAAAGCCGCGCACCCGGAAATGCTCGTCGACTTCAATACGCCCGCCTTTGCCCTGCGGAACACCCCACTCCTTAATCACGTCATGAGCCGTGATGCCCGAGGCCCACACGACGAGCCCGGCCTGCAGAAACTCTTGTTCCCCGTCGCTGTCGACAACCACGCCGTCCTCACGGACTTCTTTGACCGCCGTGTTCAAGCGCAAGTCCACATCGCGCTTAACGAGAGACTTGCGAGCATATTCACGCAATTTGGGATGGAACGGCGCCAATACATGCGGCAACATTTCCACCAGGGTGATGTGCGTATGCGAGGTATCGAGTTCGGGGTAGGTAGTCGGCATATCAATATTGCGTAATTCGGCGAAGGCGCCAGCAGTTTCAACACCGGTTGCGCCCCCACCTACGACAATAATGCGAAGCTCGCGTTCCATGCCGTTAATCGCGGCGTCCTCCAGATGAGTGAACATTTGGTCGCGCACCGCCAACGCCTGTGACCGCCGATATAGCGGATGGGCGTGTTCGGCCGCTCCGGGCACGCCGAAAAAGTTGGTAGTCGCCCCCACCGAGATGATGAGCTTGTCGTACTCGACATGTGCGCCGTTGTCCAGACGTATGGTCTTGGCGTCGTGATCCATGTCCACGACGGTGCCTTTGAGGAAATTCACATTGCTTTGATAGGTCCGTAACGCTCGCAGAAACCACGTAATATCGCCGGGGTTTAGGCTGGCCGTGGCAACCTGATACAGCAGCGGCTGGAATGTGTTGTAGGTGTGCCGGTCAATGAGGGTGACGTCAACGTTCTGGTGCCGCAATTGACGTGCGGCCGTGATTCCGCCGAATCCCCCTCCGACAATCACAACATGCGGACGATGTGCGCTCTGGTTATGGCTTCCTGGGCTGCGTTCATCCATATTTCCAGGATAGTCCAGCCTAAGCTCGATGCCACCGACCAACCGATGGCCGGAACAACAAAATCAATACGGCCACGGCCGCGGCCGCCCACACCAGTCCTATCGGGAAACCCAACACGCCGAACACGATGGTAATCATCGTCAATATCCGCAATAACCACAGGCTCCAGCGCTGATGCAGCAGAAGGCAGATAGCGGCAATGATCGCCAACACCGAAGCAATCGAGGCAATCGAGGAAAACACCGCCACGAGCTGAACAAAGGATGTCGCACTCACACCGATGCTGTCGAGCGAATCGCTCAAGAATGCCGAGTCACGCAAGAGATTCGCGTATGAGTCCGCAGCCAGAATCGCGTACAGTGCATTGATCCCGCAGACGAGCAGCACCGGGACGGCGCCGACGAGGGTTATGATGCCGGCCGCCACGGCGGGCTGCGGGCGCTGGGCCACACTGCCGGGGCCACCGGAGTCTTGACCGGCGGCCTGTGCCCCAACGTTGCCCGTATGTTGGAACTGCTCGGCGGGAACCGTTTGCGGCGGCCGCGAAAACGGATCATCTTGCTGGCCGGCGGTTTGCTGTTCAGGCCGCTGGTTGCTCTCGGAGCTGTCCTCACGATGCTGAGGTGCCTGTGGTCCCTGCGCGGCCGCCGACTGGGTACCCGCAGCTTGGGAACCGGCGGACTGGGATTCGCGTTGGGACTGCGAAGCCGATACCGACTGCTCCTCGTCCGAATCCGTCGGGGCGCCGTTGACGGCCGCGAACCAGCGCCGAACGTCGCTCGTCCACAAAACCACCGCGCAGTAAATACAAAACGCCGCCGGCAACATGCCCCACAGCCCTCCGGCCAGGAAAAACAGGGCGGCGACGCCTGCCCACACGGTCACGATCACCCGCGACGGACGGTGCCCGCGCCAGGCGTAGATGGAAAAGATCACCGCACAGGCCGCCACAATCGTTCCGGCCGTCAGCACCCATCGCATCCAATCCAGCACCGTGTCGACACTGATCCCGGTTGTATCCAGCGGGCCCGACGACATGGCATCGGCCACGGATTGACGCATGTCGATCGACATCAGGTTCGACAGGCCGCTAAACGAGCTGACGGCCAATAGTCCACTGGCTAGTCCCAAGAACAAACATGCCGTGGTCAGGCGGGGTGGCCGCGACGGAGCACTCATAGCTCCATCACATCATGCGCAACCTGAACGGTGAATTCGGAGGAATAAAGATACCCCTGATCACCTGACGTCCGTACCGGTCGCGCCGGGACGCTCAGCCGGGCCGGCCGCGTCATAGACCATCCTAGGCGTCTTCCCGAGTTCACGCTGCCAACGATGCCCTCGCGGATCGGTAAAGTCCAAGTACGGCACGGCTCCGCTCGCAACCGCGGCATCAACCCGATCATGGGTGGTTCCCGGAGCAACGAAGTCGAACACGCGCTGCTGTCCGTCGTGCCACCTAAGACACACGTCGAATACCGGGTGCCGCGAACTGTTTGCGATCGTCACATGGCCGTCGGCAACCCATGCAGTCACGTGATCGGCATGCTCGCGCAGACGCTCCCAGCGTTCTCGGCGGTCACGCCTATGGCGCTCCACACGCTCGCGACGAATTTGCCAGAACGCGACGATGAAGGCTCCGATCGTCCCCAGCGAACCAATCCACGTTGCTAGGTCCCCGGCACCCTCAACAAATGAATACACCCCGCTCATCGTCAACTCCTTATATCAAGCACGGCACTCAGTTGCGATAACAGTTGCGATATATGCGTATTCATTATCTGGCACACAGGGCCCAGATGCCGGCAACCACGGCGTCACCGGCACCTCGGCATGTCACCGCACGTAGACGGCTAGAGCCCCTACGGTCAGCTCGCCTCGACGGTCAACCCGTCCATATTCGTATCGCGATCGACGTGCACCGTGTCGCCGTCGCGAACACTGCCGGATAACAATTCTTTGGCAAGGCGGTCGCCGATGGCTTGCTGCACCAGCCGGCGCAGGGGTCGCGCCCCGTATAAGGGGTCCCATCCGGTCAACGCCAGCCATTCCTTGGCTGCATCGCTGACGTCCAGACCAATCCGGCGGCCCGCCAGGCGTTGCTCAAGCGCGGCCAGCTGCAGCTCGACAATATGCGTTAGATCCTCGGTTCCCAACGGGTCGAATGTGACGATCTCATCGAGACGGTTGAGGAACTCGGGCTTAAACGAATTGCGCACCACTTCCATGACGGCGTCTTTCTTGGCTTCGTCGCTGAGTTCAGGGTCGGCCAAGAAGTGGGAACCCAAATTGGACGTCAGAATCAAAATCGTGTTCCTGAAATCCACGGTGCGCCCCTGCCCATCGGTGAGCCGTCCGTCGTCAAGGACCTGCAAGAGAATATCGAACACTTCGGGGTGGGCCTTTTCCACCTCGTCCATGAGCACCACCGAGTAGGGTCGACGGCGCACTGACTCGGTCAGCTGTCCGCCTTCCTCGTATCCGACATAGCCGGGAGGCGCCCCCACCAGTCTGGCCACAGAATGTTTCTCGGAGTACTCGCTCATGTCCACGCGCACAATGGCGCGCTCGTCATCGAACAGGAACTCGGCCAGCGTCTTGGCAAGCTCGGTTTTGCCCACGCCCGTTGGGCCCAGGAACATGAACGAGCCGGTGGGACGATTGGGGTCGGCGATACCGGCCCGTGCCCGGCGTACGGCGTCAGAAACCGCGGTCACGGCGGGTTTCTGGCCGATCAGGCGCTTGCCCATTTCGTCTTCCATGCGCAGGAGTTTGCCCGTTTCGCCTTCCAGCAGGCGTCCCACCGGGATACCGGTCCAGGACGCCACGACCTCGGCGATGTCATCGGCGCCGACCTCATCGTGGACCATGGATTCGGCGCTGCCGGTGTCCTCTGCCTCTTGCGCGGCCTGCAATTGCTTTTCCATGGCCGGTAATTCCTGATACATCAGACGACTGGCCGTCTCCAGGTCCCCTTCGCGTTGGGCCCGTTCGGCCGCGCTGCGCGTCTCATCGATGCTCTTCTTAATATCGCCAACCGCGTTAAGGCTCTGCTTCTCGGAGGCCCATCGTTGCTCAAGCGAGCGCAGCTCTTCGGATTTATCGGCGAGTTCACTGCGCAGATTGGCCAGACGTTCCTTGCTTGCCTCGTCCTCTTCCTTGGATAAGTGCAGTTCTTCCATGGTGAGCCGGTCCACGGCACGGCGCAGCTCATCGATTTCGACCGGACTGGAGTCGATCTCCATCCGCAGCCTGCTTCCGGCCTCATCAACCAGGTCGATGGCTTTGTCAGGTAGCTGCCGGCCCGGAATATAGCGGTCCGATAGCGTCGCCGCGGCCACCAAGGCGGCGTCGGCGATTTCTACTCCGTGGTGCGCCTCGTAACGCTCCTTGATTCCGCGCAGGATCGCGATCGTATCTTCGGCGCTGGGTTCGCCGACCAGCACTTGCTGGAACCGACGTTCCAAGGCCGCATCGGTTTCGATGCGTTCGCGGTATTCATCCAGAGTGGTGGCACCGATCATGCGTAGATCGCCGCGCGCAAGCATCGGCTTGAGCATATTGCCGGCATCCATGGCACCTTCGCCGCCGGCGCCCGCTCCCACGATCGTGTGCAGTTCGTCGATGAACGTTATGATTTGTCCTTCGGACTGCTTGATCTCATCGAGGACCGCCTTCAGCCGTTCCTCAAACTCGCCGCGATACTTGGCACCGGCGACCATAGCGCTCAGATCTAGATTGATCAGGCGTCGGTTGCGCAGGGACTCGGGTACGTCTCCGGCTACGATTCGCTGAGCCAGCCCCTCGGCGACGGCGGTTTTACCGACCCCTGGCTCACCGATGAGCACCGGATTGTTTTTGGTGCGACGGCTTAACACCTGCACGACGCGGCGGATCTCGCTGTCCCGGCCGACGACCGGATCGAGTTTGCCTTCACGTGCCACGGCCGTCAGATCCACGCCGTATTTCTCAAGGGACTGATACGAATCTTCGGCGTCGGCGCTGGTGGCGCGCGCGTTTCCGCGTACTGACTCGAATGCGGCTTCCAGTGCCTGCGGCGTAGCCCCCGCGGCCTCAAGAACCTTCTGGGCGGACGACTGGACCGTGGCAACACCGACGACGAGATGCTCGCTAGAAACAAATTCATCGCCGAGCTGGTCGGCCAGATCCCGCGCTCGTTGCAGGACTTCGTGGGTGGCGCGAGCTAAGCCGGGGTTTTGCACGCTTGATCCGCTGGCCGCGGGCAGGCTTGCAATACCGGACTCAAGCTCACGGCGAACGTCGGCAATATCAATGCCGACCGCTTCCAGCAGCGGTATAGCCGTGCCTCCCTGCTGTTCCATGAGCGCAAGGAGGATATGTGCGGGCTCTACCGCGGGGTGTCCTGCCGCTGCGGCAGCCGAAATCGCGCTACCGAGCGCCTGCTGGCTGCGCGTGGTAAACGTTGAAAGGTCCATGTGGTCTCCATCAATCCGGTGTCGTCATGCTCTCGTTCATCGTCAACATCAATAAAGTTGAGTCTATTCCGCTCAAGTACCGGAATGTTCTGGCCGCGGCTTACAGCACGTTCGGGAGTTTGAGTTCACGCAGAGCGGCGCGCGCCGCATTGAATCCGCACATCCCGTGCACCCCTGGGCCGGGGGCTGTGGCCGCCGAGCACAGATACAGCCGTTTGCCGATGGCATAGGGATTGGGCCCCGGCCTTGGACGAAATGCCAGCTGCATCGGGCTGGTGGCACCGGCCGAAATGTCACCGCCGCGGTAATTGGGGTTTTCAGCCTCTAATTCGGCTGGCCCGCGCACATGCATACCCACGATCCGCTCGCGGAAGCCCGGGGCGTACTGCTCAATGTGATCCAAAATCGCCTCGGAAGCATCGCCATGCCATCGGTGCGGAACATGGCCATACACCCACAGGGGATGGGTGTCACCGGATGCCCGGGACGGGTCGGCGGTATGTTGCTGGCCCACCAGCACCACCGGCTGCTCGGGCATGGTCCCCTCGGCGACCTGATGTTCGGCATCGGCGATCTGCGACATGCGCCCTCCCACATGCACGGTGCCGGCACGGCCAACATCGGGATGACGCCACGGCACACCACCCGTGACCGCCAGATCCAATTTGAATGCGGCCGGCCCATAGGTCCAGTTGCCCAATGCGCGGCGCGAGCGGCTGTGAACACGATCGCCGGCAATGGCTAGCGCATCGTCAGGGGCGGTGTCGAGCAGGACCACATCGGCATCGGGAAGCGTAGTCACCCGACTCCCACACTCGACCCTGCCGCCCTGCTCACGCAACTCGGCCACCAGCGCATCGGTAATCGCCTGGCTGCCTCCTTCGGCCACCGGCCATCCGAACGCGTGCGCGGCGACCGCCAGCGCCAGACCCATCCCGCCGGTGGCCGGCCGCGTCAACGGCTGAAACGAATGTGCGGCAATACCGGCGAATAGGGCACGTGCACTTTCACCGCGGAAACTATGCATGAGCAGCTTCGCCGACATCACCGCCCGGGTACCGAACTTCGCGGCGACCCACGGATGCCGCGGCACGCGCGTTAACGGATTCATGATCGTGGTGAACACCTCGGAAGCCGCCTGCACATTCGGCTCCAATAGCAATCGCCATGCCAAACCGTCGGTTCCCAGGGAATCGACGGTGCGTTCCAAGTCGCGCCATAGAAATGCCGCGCTACCATTGGCCAGCGGATGAGCGAGTTCGATCTCGGCGTGCTTCCAGCGGAGCCCGTGTCGCTCCAGGTTGAGTGCATTGAAAAATGGGGATGCTTGCGCCATGGGATGGACCGCGGAACACAGGTCATGCACGAGCCCCGGTACCGTGACTTCGGCCGAGCGCATACCGCCGCCGGGACGATCGGCTGCGTCGAGTACTGTGACATCCACACCGGCGTGCGCTAAGGTTATGGCGGCCGCAAGCCCGTTGGGGCCCGAACCGACGACCACGGCAGTTACCATGGCTCCAGGTTATGCGCCCGGCAACGGCGGCGGCCCGCACGGCGTGAGCCCATATTGCAGGAGCTCAACCCGAGGCCGGCAGCTGAAACACGGGCCTCGCTTGTGAGCAAAAACATGCCGCTTTGGGCTGTAGAAGTTTGTTTCACGCAAATAAGCTGGAAATTGGACTGTCAACCCACGGGAGTAAACCTTATGAGCAGGCAGCTTCGGATTGCCGTTGTCGGCGCCGGGCCCGCAGGCGTCTATGCCGCCGATATTCTCACCAAATCCGATGTGGCAGATGAACGTGGTGTCACAGTAGATCTGATTGAAAAAGACCCCACCCCGTTCGGCTTGATCCGTTACGGCGTCGCCCCGGATCACCCCCGGATCAAGGAAATCGTCAAAGCGCTCAAACGCGTCATGACAAATCCGGCGATTAGATTTTTCGGCAATGTCGAATATGGCGACGACCTTAAACTCGAAGACCTTCAACAGTTTTACGATGCCGTGATTTTCGCCACAGGGGCGCGACGCGACCGCGACCTGGACATTCCCGGCGTCGATTTGCACGGGTCGTATGGCGCGGCCGAATTCGTCTCCTGGTACGACGGACATCCCGATGTCCCGCGCGACTGGGATTTTCAGCCACATGCCAAGGAAGTCGCCGTTCTGGGCGTCGGCAATGTCGCACTGGATATCTCGCGGATCTTGGCGAAAACCGCCGACGAGCTGCTGAGCACCGAAATCCCCGATAACGTGTACCAGGGCCTGAAGAAGAATGCGACCCAGGATGTGCACCTTTTCGCCCGTCGCGGTCCGGCCCAGGTCAAGTTCACTCCCCCGGAACTGCGCGATCTAGCAAAATCACCGTCGATCGATGTCGTCATTCATCCCGAGGGTTTCGAATTCGACGAGGGTTCCATGGAAGCGCTCCGCAAGGCTAAGAGCCAAAAGCTCGTCGTGGACGTCTTACAGAACTACTTGGCAAAAGAAACCGGAGACGCCCAGCACCGTATTCACATTCACTTCTGTCAGAAGCCGGTCGAGATTCTCGGCGAAAACGGACGTGTGGTGGGCCTACGTACTGAGACGACCGAATTAGACGGAACCGGCAATGTCCGCGGAACCGGTGAATACGTCGACTGGCCGGTCCAAGCGGTCTATCGGGCGATCGGCTACTACTCCGATAATGTCGCCGGCCTGCCATTTGACGCCCGCAACGGGATTATCCCGAATGACGGCGGAAGGGTTGTCGACATTGACGGCCAAGTAATCCCCGGAGCGTAT
>Ga0209487_1003637_pt1 | contig 12032 bp, 13 predicted proteins | sample Poulit2012_FD_187524 | JGI IMG/M metagenome (GOLD analysis project Ga0209487, IMG submission 187524) | Agricultural soil microbial communities from Georgia to study Nitrogen management - Poultry litter 2012 (SPAdes) (version 2) | ecosystem: Environmental > Terrestrial > Soil > Agricultural land... | reverse complement strand
TCTAAGCGATGCACCCACCCTCCCTCATTCTCGATTCCTATCTCCTTCGCGCCCTCGCCATCGGCGGTTGGGCCGCGAGCTTCACCGAATGCGCCCGCTGCGGCGAGCCGGGCCCGCACCGGGCGTTCAATCCCAGCGTCGGGGGAATGGTGTGCATGACCTGCCGCCCACCCGGATCGGCCGCCCCCGCCCCGGAGACGATCGAGCTCCTCGGGGCGCTCCTGTCCGGTGATTGGCGCCGCGCCCACGAGACGCAGGACCGGCACCGCAGCGAAGCCTCCGGCCTGGTCGCCGCCTATACCCAATACCACCTGGAGCGGCGGCTGCGTTCCCTGCGGCACGTGGAGCGGGCATGAGGACAACCGCGCCGCAGCCCCCCGATCCGCACCCCAGCGGGGCGCGCCCACCGGCGATCCCCGCAGAGCTCGTACCCCGGCACGTCGCGATCGTCATGGATGGAAACGGCCGGTGGGCGAATGCGCGGGGCCTGCCCCGAACGGCCGGGCACGAAGCGGGGGAGGAGGTCCTCCTCGACGTCGTCGCCGGCGCGATCGAACTCGGAATCACCCACATCAGCGCGTACGCGTTCTCCACCGAGAACTGGAAACGATCCCCGGCCGAAGTGCGCTTCCTCATGGGCTTCAACCGCGACGTCCTGCGCCGGCGCCGGGACCAGATGAACGAGTGGGGCGTGCGGGTGCGGTGGGCGGGCCGGCGGCCGCGGTTGTGGAAATCGGTCATCGAGGAACTCCAGACCGCCGAGGAACTTACGCGGGCGAACACCACGTGCACGCTGACGATGTGCGTCAACTACGGCGGGCGGGCCGAACTTGCTGATGCGACCCGGGTCATCGCCGCCGAGGTCGCCGCGGGGCGTCTCCACCCCGAGCGGATCACGGAGAAAACCCTCGCCCAGCACCTCGATGAGCCCGAACTTCCTGACGTCGACATGTTCTGGCGCACCGGCGGGGAGCGGCGCGCCTCGAACTTCCTCATCTGGCAGTCGGCGTACGCGGAGATGGTCTTCACGGAGAAACCGTGGCCGGATATCGACCGCCGGGACCTGTGGGAGGCGGCGCGGGAATACGCCCGCCGGGACCGGCGCTATGGCGCCGCGATCGACGCGGTCACGACCGAGGACTAGATCGAGCGCACCTCGCCGGCGGGGGCCTGCGGGCGGGCGGTGCCGGGCTCGGCGGCAGCCGGCTCGTCTTCGCCGACTCCCGGGATCGGGCACGCCGCGGGCCGCGGGTGGTTGCGGCGGTAACGCACGATCACCGCGATGACGGCGAGGAGGGCGATGGCCACGAGCGCCGCGCGGTACGGGTACGTCTGGGCCTGGGTGAACAGGTACTTCCAGGCGAGGAAGCCGCCCGTGGCGTAGAACAACCCCCACACGAACGCGCCGGGAAGTTGGGCGATGAGATATTTCCACCACGCGATCCGCAGGATCCCCGCGCCTGCTTGAACCATCGACTGGAACCCGACCGTCACGTAGGAGAGGGGGACCATCACCAGCCCCCACCGGTGCAGGGCCCGCACCCCGGGGTCCGCGCCGCCGCGGTCGAGCCACAACATCGTCTTGCGCAGCGGGCCGGTGCGCGGGGTGGTCTCGCTCTGCTGGTGTTTGCGACTCGTGCGCAACGCCCCTTCCGTGACGCCCCGGCCGAGCCAGTACATCATCTGCCCGCGGGCGAGTCCCATCGCCGAGAGCACACCAACGGCGAGCCAGTACGGCATCGCGGCAAGAAAATCAGGCACGGTTCTCCCCAGTGTATTGAGCGGCGGCGCACGTGGAGCACAGCCCGAAAATCTCGGCGGTGTGATCCACGTCGACGAAATTGTGTTCCTGGGCGACCCGGGTCGCCCAGTTCTCAACCGTCTTAGCGTCAATCTCAACTGTACGCCCGCATTCGCGGCAGACAAGGTGGTGGTGGTGCTCGGTGCGCACGCACCGGCGGAACAGGCTCTCCCCATCACCCGCGCGCAGCACGTCCACCTCGCCGGCTTCGGCGAGCGCGGTGAGGGTGCGGTAGACGGTGGCGAGGCCCACCGAGTGGCCCGCATCGGAGAGGAGAGCGTGGAGTTGTTGCGCGGACCGGAACCCGCTGGTGTCTTCCAACAACTCATAGACGGCGGCACGTTGCCGCGTCATCCGTTTCATCGACTCTCCTGAACTGACGAAAGCTTCGCACTAGTCACTTTACTTCGTCTGATGCGTGATTGCACTCCAGAGATCACGGCGAACAGGGTGATTGCGAGCACGACGATCGTCGCGCCCGGAGGCGCGGGATAGGCGAAGGTGATGAGGAGCCCGCCGAGGGTGACGATCCCACCGATGCCCATCGCGAGCCACATCGTTGCGCTGAAGGAGCGCGCGAACTCTTGGGCGGTAACAACGGGCACGATCATCAGCGCGCTGACGAGCAGGAGGCCCACGACCCGCATCGAGACGGTCACGGTGAGCGCGGCGACGACCGCGATGAGGGTGTTCAGGGCGACGACGGGCAGCCCGGAGGCGCGGGCGAATTCCTCGTCGTAGCTCACGGCGAACAGCGCGGTGCGCAGGCGCAGCCCCACGAGGATGATGAGGGCGGATAGCCCCACGGTGAGCCACACGTCGGCCCCGGTGACGGTCGCGAGCGATCCGAACAGGTAGCCGGTGAGGTTCGCGCTCGTGCCGCCCGCGATCGAGATGATGAGCACGCCCCCGGCGATCCCGCCGTAGAAGAGCAGCGCGAGGGCGACGTCGCCGGTGGTCTTGCCCCGGTCGCGCATGAATTCGATGATGACTGCGCCGGCGATCGCGGCGACGATCGCGCCGGGCACCGCGTACTGATCGGCCTGGGCCGCGCCGGTGATCGTCCCCACGAGCCAGCCCGCTCCCACCCCGGTGAGGGCGACGTGCCCGATGCCGTCGCCGAGCAGGGAGAGGCGGCGTTGCACGAGGAAGGTGCCGACCACGGGGGCGACGAGCCCGACGAGCACGGCGACGAGGATCGAGCGCTGGGCCATGGGGGAGGCGAGGAGATCGAGAACGCTCACGTCACCACCCCATCGGGTTGTCGGCGGGCGCGAACTGGGAGTCGGCCGCCTCGTCGAAGGCTTCGTCGTGGTGGGAGATCTCGTGGAAGGCGTCTTCAGCTTCGTCCACGTGCACGGGAACCCCATCGATCACCACGCATTCGTGAGCGATCGTGCCCTCCTCGATCGTCACCGTCCGGGTGATGATGTCGGCGAAGGGGCCCAGGTCGTGCAACACGAGGACGACGGCGCGCCCCTCTCCCGCGAGGTCGCCAAGGAGGGTGGCGAGTTGCTGTTTGCGTTTCTCGTCGACGCCGGCGGTAGGTTCGTCGAGCACGAGCAGTTCCGGATCACGCACGAGCGCGCGGGCGATCGCCACGCGCTGGGCCTGCCCGCCGGAAAACGTCGAGACGGCGTCTTTTGCCCGGTGCTGCAGCCCCACGGCCGCCAATGCCCGCGTCACCGCCGAACCGGCGCGGGGGTTGCGCAGCCAGGGGGAGGCGAGCAGGCCGGTGCGCACCACCTCGCTTGCGGTCGCCGGCATGCCGGCCGGGGCGAGGATGCGTTGGGGCACGTAACCGAGTTTGCCCCACGGCACCCTCGACCGGGCGCTCACGGGGACCCCGAACAGGTGAGCGGATCCGGCCGAGGGGGTGATGAGCCCCGTCGCGGCCCGCAACAGCGTCGATTTGCCCGATCCGTTCTCTCCGAGGATCGCGACGACGTCGCCTGCGTTCACCTTGAAGTTCACCTGCTGCAGCACGGTGCGGGAGTCGAAGCTCACGCCGATGTCTCGCAGTTCCATTAACGGCATTGCAGCCCGCCTTCCAACGCGTCGAGGTTCGCGTACATGAGGGTGAGGTAGTCCTCCCCGTCGGCCACGGCCTCGATCGGATTGAGCACCCCGTAGTCGATGTCGAGTTCCTCGGCGAGGACCTTCGCGATCTTCGTTTCCCCGGGCTCGGCGAACACGATCGGCAGCCCGAGATCGGCGATCTCTTCACGCACGTTCGCGAGGGCGGCGGGGGAGGGCTCGGTCTCGGGGTCGATCCCGGCGACGGCGATCTCGGTCAGGCCGTAGGCATCGGCGAGGTAGCCGAACGCCGCGTGCCCGGTGACGAACGAATCGTAGGTGCACTCCCCGAGGCGGTCGAGGAATGCCGCATCGAGGTCCTCGAGGTCCGCGCGCACGGCGGCCGCGCGTTCGCGGTAGCCGTCCTCATTGCCGGGATCGGCGCTGCTGAGCGCCTCGGAGATCGCCTCCGTCGCCGCCACCATCCGAGCCGGGTCGAGCCAGAAGTGCGGATCCAGCGCGCCGTCCCGTTCGACGAGGTCGACCGTGGCCGCGAGGTCGAGCACGTTCTCGCTGTCCGCAGCTGCGGCGTCAACCGCCGGTTGGAACCCCGAGACGGTGACGACGAGATCCGCCTCGCCCATGGCGAACACATCACGAGGGCCGAGCTCGACGTCGTGGGGCTCGGCGCCCGCGGGAACAACGTTCGAGACCTCGGCGTCCTCGCCCCCGATGGCGTCGGCGAGGAACTGCACCGGATATGACGAGACGACGATCTGCGGAGCCCCGCCCGCGTCCTCGCCCGCCCCGCCCCCGCCGCAGGCGGCGAGGAGGAGGCCGCCCGCGCCAACGAGTGCGGCCAGCGTGGCGGACGGCCGCGCCGGAGAAGGGATATCGTATCCGCGGATGCGGGCGTGGTTGGCTCGGGAAGCACTACTGGTCATGATAACCATTCTCAATGATGTTGGGAATCGTTGTCAACTACCGTGCTGTGTTTCACCCCACCCGATTCGGCGCTCCCGGCGCGCGGCTCGCGCTTCGCGAGAAACGGCGAAAGTGAAACAATGGGCGCCGTGAGTATTTCGTTTGGTCCCATCACTCTCGGGGTGCCGGTGGTGCTCGCCCCCATGGCGGGGGTGACGAACGCGCCGTTCCGCGCCCTGTGCCGCCGGGCCGCGGTCGCCGGGCTCTCCCACGACGACCCGCGCGCCGTCCGCGCCCGGAGGACGCACGCGCCCGCGGGGCTGTATGTCACAGAGATGGTGACCTCCCGCGCGCTGGTCGAGCGCACCCCGGAATCCCTACGGATGATCACCCACGACCCAGCCGAACTCGCCGTCACCCAGTCCGGGCACGTGCGCAGCGTGCAACTGTACGGAGTGGATCCGGCGACGGTGCACGCGGCCGTGCGGATGCTCGTGGAGGAAGACCGCGCCGATCACATCGACCTCAACTTCGGTTGCCCGGTTCCCAAGGTCACCCGCCGCGGCGGGGGAGCGGCCCTGCCGTGGAAGTACGAGCTGTTCGGCAAGATCCTCGAAGCGGCCGTCGAGGCGGCCCGCCCCGCGAATATCCCGGTGACGATCAAGATGCGGATGGGGATCGACGAGGAACACATCACCTTCCTCGACGCCGCCCGGCAAGCAGAGGATGCCGGGGTCGCCGCAGTAGCCCTCCACGCCCGTACCGCGGCGCAACATTACTCCGGAACCGCGTACTGGGACGCGATCGGCGCACTCAAACAGCACGTCACCTCGATCCCCGTGCTCGGCAACGGCGACATCTGGTCGGCCGAGGATGCGATCCGCATGGTCGAGGACACCGGTTGTGACGGGGTGGTCGTCGGCCGCGGGTGCCAGGGCCGGCCGTGGCTGTTCACCGACCTCGTCGCCGCCTTCACCGGTTCCGATACGCGGATGCGACCGGGGATGCGGTACGTGGCGGAAACGATCCGGGAGCACGCGGTACTCATGGTGGAACACATGGGAGAAGAGGACCGGGCGCTACGAGAACTGCGCAAACACATGGCCTGGTATCTCAAGGGATACACGGCCGGCTCCGACGCCCGCAAAGCCTTCGGCCTCGTTTCCAGCCTCGCGGAACTCGACGACCGCCTCGCCGCTCTCGACCTCGAGCAGCCCTACCCGGGTGCAGGCGCGGAAGGCCCGCGCGGCCGCGCGGGCTCACCCCGCGTCCCGGTCCTGCCCGAGAACTGGCTCGCCTCCCGGGAGATGGACGGGGCCCTGCGGGCCCGCCTGCACGAAGCGGAGCTAAGCATCTCCGGCGGCTGACCTTCGTGCTGCCCGTTGCTCGATCCTCCGTGCCGGACCTGAGGCCAATTACCTGGTGAAGAAGACGAAGAACCTCTCTAGAAACATCGCGATCATCGGCGTATTCGCCGTCCTCGCCGCGCTCGCGGGCGTCGGCTCGTGGTTGACCACCGTGCCGGTGCCGGTGAAGGTGACCGAGCGGGCCGAGGCCGAGCTCCCCAGCGGAGTCGAGGTGGTGCATGGGGCCACCCCGCACGTCGAGGTGGACTATCTCACCACCGCGGCGATCACCGAAGATGATCTGCGCCTGTCGTACCCGAGCACGCCCGCGCCGCTCGCCGAGGCCAGCAGGGGCTGGGCGGAGGACCAAGCTCGCGCGTTCGAGGCCGAGGGGGAGGATCAGCTCGAGGTCCGGTTCGAACCCGTTCTCGTCGCGGGTTCCTTCCTCGGGATCAACCTCACCGCGGAGGTGACCCGCGGGGAGGACCACACCGTGAGGGAGCAGAACTTCTTCACCGACCTGGAATCCACGCGCGCGTGGGCGCCGCAACAGCTCGTGACCGACGACGGCGTGATAAGGCTCGGGAGGCTGGTGCGCGAGGCCGCGAAAGCGGGCGCGCTCGGCGACATTGAGCTCCCCACCCCGCAGACGGCCCAGGCCTGGGCGGAGCAGGGGCTCGCGGGCGCGGCGTTCACCGCGGACGGCCTCCTCGTGCCGGTCGGCCAATCGGGCCGATCGCTCCTCGTGCATGAGCCGGAGGAGCTGCTCACCGGCGCGGGCAAGCGCATCGCCGCGGCGGCAGCCGCGAATGAGGAGTTCACCGGACTTCCGGAACCGAATCCGAACACGCCCCCGGCCGGTACCCCGATCGAATTCCCCGGCGAGGATTCGGTGGATTGCAACGAGAACAAGTGCATCGCGCTGACCTTCGACGACGGCCCCGCCGCGGGCACGATCCGCCTTCTCGATATCCTCGCAAGGGAAGATGCCCGGGCGACCTTCTTCCTCGTCGGCAGCCAGGTCGCGGGGCGAGAACAAACGGTGCAACGAATGGTCGCCGAGGGCCACATCGTCGGCAACCACACGTGGCAACACCTCCAACTGCCCGAGAAGTCCCGCAAAGAGGTGGGCGCGCAGATCGATCGCACCGCCGACGCGATCGTCGCCGCCGGCGCTCCCCACCCCACCCTGCTGCGCCCGCCGTACGGCGCGCTCTCCGATGAGGTGAGCGAGGAGATCGCCGGCCGGGGGTACGCGACGGTGTTATGGGACGCGGACACCCTCGACTGGGAGACCCGCAACACGAAGAAGACCGTGAAGAACGCCCTCACCGGTGCCCGGCCCGGCGGGATCATCCTCATGCACGACATCCACCCCGAAACGGTCCAAGCGGTGCCGCAGATCATCAAGGAACTGCGCGAGGACGGCTACACGCTCGTCACCGTGCCCGAACTCTTCGGTGGGGAAATGACGGTCGGCGGTGTGTACCGGAGCCACCGGTGACCCCGCGTGTGGGCAGGATCGGCAATTACGCGGAAAACCAGCTATCCTCGCGGTAGTGAGCACCTATGGATCGACGGACACCACGCGGTGGTGGCTTGAGGCACCGAAGAACTCCCACCGCACCGCATTCGAACGTGACCGCGCGCGTGTGGTGCACTCCTCGGCGCTGCGCCGCCTCGGGGCCAAAACCCAAGTGCTCGGCCCGGGCACCGACGACTTCGTTCGCACCCGCCTCACCCATTCCCTCGAAGTGGCCCAGGTCGGCCGCGAGCTCGGCAAGAGCCTGGGCTGCGATCCCGATATCGTCGACGCCGCCTGTCTCTCACACGATCTGGGGCACCCGCCGTTCGGGCACAACGGGGAAGCCGCCCTCGATCTCGCGGCCGTGGGCATCGGCGGTTTCGAGGGCAACGCGCAGACCCTGCGCCTCCTCACCCGGCTCGAGCCGAAGACGTTCACCGACGACGGCGCTCCCGTGGGGTTGAACCTCACCCGGGCGAGCCTGGACGCGGCGACGAAATACCCGTGGGTCGCGAGCGACGCCCCGCTGCGCAAGGACGGCACCCCGACCCCGAAGTTCGGGGTCTACTCCTCGGACCGCCCCGTGTTCGATTGGGTCCGCGAGGGAGCGCCGCCGGGCCGGCTCTGCCTCGAGGCACAGGTGATGGACCTCGCCGACGACGTCTCCTACTCCGTGCACGACCTGGAAGACGGCATCGTCGGCGGGCACATCCCCGCCGAGGTGCTCTGGCAGGAGGAGCACTACGGCAACATCCTCGAGCACATCCAGGACTGGTACAGCCCCGACCTGCGCGAGGAGGACCTCATCGGCGCGATGAGCCGGTTGCGCGAGCTCCCCTCCTGGCCCCGGGAATTCAACGGCTCGCGCCGATCCCTCGCGCAACTGAAGAACCTCACCTCCGACCTCATCGGCCGGTTCTGCCTCGCCGCCGCCAGCGCGACCCGGGAGCGGTTCGGGCGCGGCCCGCTCGTCCGCTACGACGCCGATCTCATCGTGCCGGCCGAGATCGACGCGGAGATCGTCGTCCTCAAAGGGCTCGCCGCCACCTACGTGATGGCCCCGCGCGAACTCGAGCCGATGTACCGCACGCAGCGCACGACGCTGGTCGAACTCGTCGAGGTCCTGCACGAAACCCCGAGCGAGTTAGAACCGCAGTTCGCCGACGACTACCGCGAGGCCGAGAGCGACGCGGATCGCCTGCGCGCCGTCGTCGATCAGGTCGCCTCCCTCACCGACGATTCTGCTCTCGCCCTGCATGAACGATTGTGCGGTCCACAACCGGCGCCGCGACCTGCTGCGGCGAACTAAAGTAGTGAGTTATGGCCGGTCTGATCCGTAACGAAGACATTCAACACGTGCGTGAGCGCGTGCGGATGGAAGACATCGTCGGTGCGCACGTCACCCTCCAACGCGCGGGGGTCGGATCGCTCAAGGGACTGTGCCCCTTCCACGACGAACGGACCCCCAGTTTCCACGTCCGCCCCCAGATGGGTTTCTATCACTGCTTCGGCTGCGGCGAGGGCGGGGACGTCATCGACTTCGTCATGAAGATCAATCACCTGCCGTTCACCGAAGCCGTGGAATACCTCGCCGGGCAGGTCGGCTACGCGCTGCGGTACGAGGACTCCGGCAGCGGCGCGCCGCGCCGCCGCCAGGACCCGAACCGCCGGTCTCGGCTCATCGCTGCCAACCGCGACGCCGCGGAGTTCTACGCTGCCCAACTCGCCTCCCCGGAAGCGAGCACCGGCCGGCAATTCCTCGCCGAGCGCGGCTTCGACCGGAGCGTGGCGGAACACTTCGGGGTGGGGTACGCCCCGAAGGGCTGGACGAACCTCTTCGACCACCTGCGCAAGAAGGGCTATACCGAGAACGAACTGCAGACGGCGGGGCTCGTGAGCCAGGGCCGCTCGGGCAGTTACGACCGGTTCCGCGGCCGGCTCATCTGGCCGATCCGGGATACGACCGGTTCGGTCGTGGGGTTCGGCGCGCGGAAGCTGTACGAGGATGACCCCGGGCCGAAATACCTCAACACCCCCGAGACCCCGATCTATAAGAAGGCTCAGGTGCTCTACGGGCTCGACCTCGCCAAACGGGAGATGGCGAAGAAGAAACGGGTCGTCGTCGTCGAAGGGTACACCGACGTCATGGCGATGCACATCGCGGGGGAGGAGACCGCCGTCGCGACCTGTGGCACCGCCTTCGGGCCCGACCATATCCGCGTGGTCCGGCGGATCATCGGCGACGCCGCGACCGGCAACGCCGGCGTGCTGCTCTCCAGCGGCCAGGCCGTCGGCGGGGAAATCATTTTCACCTTCGATGGCGACGAGGCGGGGCAGAAAGCCGCGCTGCGCGCCTTCGCCGAGGACCAGCGGTTCGGGGCGCAGACCTTCGTCGCCGTCGAGCCCTCGGGGATGGATCCGTGCGACCTGCGGCTCGCGAAGGGCGACGAGGCGCTTGTGGAACTCGTGCGGGCGAAGACGCCCCTGTTCGAATTCGCGATCGAATCGGTCATCAAAGATATCAACCTCGACCTCCTCGAGGGGCGGGTCGCGGGCCTTCGCGCCGGCGCCCCCGTCGTCGCCCAGATCCGGGACAACGCGCTGCGCGGGGAGTATGCGCGGCGACTGGCCGGGTGGCTGGGCATGGACGAACCCTCAGTGCTGCGCGCGGTGAACTCCGCCGCCCGGAACCCGCACCGCTCTCGGCCGCAGCAGCGGCCGGATAACCACCAGCGCGGCCCAGGGGGTGGGCCGCCGACCGGGGGAGGCCCGCAAGGTGGGAACGGCGAGGCAGCACCCTTCGTGCGCGGGCCCGATCCGTCGATGATGAACGATCCCGTTGTGCGCCTGGAGCGCCAGGTGCTCTCGGTGGTGCTGCAGCTGCCCGAGCACGCATTAGCGGCGGGTTTCGACGACCTAGGACCGGAGGCGTTCGCCGTCCCTGCCTACCGCGCCGTTTACGATGTCATCCGCGCCGGCGGGGGAGTACACGCATACGGAGAGCAAGTCGCTGAGCTAACCGCGCAGGGGGAGGGATCGACGGCGCACGCGAAGGCGTTGAACGCTTGGGCGGAGCAGATTTTAGAGAACGCGGGCCCGGTAGCGCCGCTCATCACCGAACTCGCCGTCACCCCGTTGCCGCACGACCAGCCCGATTACGTGGGCGACTGGGCGCGGGGAGTGGTGAACGCGCTCGCCCGGCTCGTCCTCACCCGGGAAATCGGAGAGCTCAAGGCACGGCTGTCCCGCACCGATCCCTCCGACGATTCCTACAGCGCCATTTTCGCCGAGCTCTTGGAAGTAGAAAAGCGCCACCGCGCGCTCAGTCACGTGCAGTAGTTTCGCTTACTTCGCGCGCCGATATGCGCAATACGGAGCGAATCGGTAAAGTAAACGCGGGAATGCCCCAGTAGCTCAGCAGGTTAGAGCAGCGGACTCATAATCCGTCGGTCACCGGTTCAAGTCCGGTCTGGGGCACCAGCAGCGCCGAGCCGTGGCCGCCATCTACGGTGCCGACGTCGGCAAAGGTCATGCGATGAGCAGAATGAGCGCGCCGACGATCATGACCGCTGCCGTCGCCCCGTGTATCCCCCAGGCCGCCTTGGCATCGCCGCGCGCCGAGAGCACGATCGCAGCGTCACCGATCGGGATGAGTGCATATGCGAGCAGGACCCATCCGATCACCGTTGGCGGCACTAGGAATAGGAGCGTCATCGCTACGACGCCGGTCGCGAGGTCGCGGACTCCTTTGAGCCGGAGCCACGGTGTCGCATCCGCACGTGGCAGCGCCGGCAGCCCGAAGGAGGTTGCGATTGCGCGCGGACGTATCAGGAAAACAGCGCCAATAACGGCGATCATAACTGCAGCGAGGCCAGCGATGGTGAGACCAACGGTGTTCATCAAATTCCCTTCATTGAAAAGAGGCTCGATCAAAATTAGCAATTTCGTGAACGCCCCTGCGTGGCTACCCGCGCTTTCCCCGGTTACTAATGATGAATGTGTGTACATCCTGGGGTGTTTGTGGAAATGGGGTGGCCTGCACCTATCGCTCATCCTATTTTCGTTATACGATTTGTTTATGGTTACGGAGGAGCAGATCCAGAAGTGGGTTGACGAGGCCGAGGCAGGCTATGACGTTCAGGAGCTCAAGAGGCGTGGGCGAGGTCGGCCGGGACGAGGGGCTGAGCCGATGCAGGTCATCGCTGTTCGTCTCACTGCCGAAGAGATAGCCGCATTGGACGAGGTGGCAGGGCGTGAGCACCTTTCGCGGTCGGAAGCAATCCGCCGAGCCCTGGCTCAGTTCGCAGCGTGAAGGTCCACTCCAGCGCGCTCAAGCACGGGGTATCCGAGCAGGACGCTCGCCAAGCAGCGGCTTGGCCACAATGGGTGGAGCCACTTGAAGAGGATGAGTGGCCCCATA
>Ga0209487_1003636_pt1 | contig 12034 bp, 13 predicted proteins | sample Poulit2012_FD_187524 | JGI IMG/M metagenome (GOLD analysis project Ga0209487, IMG submission 187524) | Agricultural soil microbial communities from Georgia to study Nitrogen management - Poultry litter 2012 (SPAdes) (version 2) | ecosystem: Environmental > Terrestrial > Soil > Agricultural land... | reverse complement strand
TGCGGGTTCCCTCATGGCCTGAGGCGAGGCCGTGTGCGGTTCGGGCGGCTCGGGCACCGAGAGTTCGGCATCGAGCCAGTCGAACTCGTCGCTCGCCCCCTCCTCGCCAGTGGACAGCCAGTCAGAGCCGCCGTCGTTCCACGCGTCGGCAATGGAGGGCGACTGCCCCTCCTGCGTGGCTCCGGACGCGGGGGCAGCCGCCGGCGCTTCATCTGCTGGCTCCGGCGCGACGTCGTCTTCCTCCTCGTCAAGGGCAAAGATGCTCTCGTCGAAGTCCGGAGCGACCGGCCCCGCGGCCGGCTCCGACTGGAACCCTGCTTCGCCGGGGGTGCTGCGCTGCATCTCCCTGGCGAGGTGGTCGATCACGTCCTGCTCGGTAATCCTGCCACCTTCGCCTGTGCCGGTAAGCTGGCGCCAATCGACGTCGTTGTCCTCTGCCAGCCTTCGGGCAAGCCCGGTAATTTCCATGTCGCTCACAACCCGCCTCCTAGCCAGAACCTCAACCGCGAAGGATCACGACTGGGCACGCTCTCACAGTTTGACGCACCAGCCATGGCGGCGGTGCGGAAATCGCCACTAAGGCCGCCAGGCCTGGAAGAACACTCCGTTGATGTAAGTCTGCAGGAGTGCATCGCCGTAGACGATCACGTCGTCGCGCACGACCTCTCCCGCCGGGACCCGCTGGTCGACGACGACGCGTTCGCCCTGCTCGTCCTGCACCACCAGCCGCAGGTCGTACTCATCCTCGAGCAGCGCCCGGACGCCCAGGTTGGTGGGGTCGAAGGTGACCGGGATACGCCGGGCGCCCTCGGGCAGCTCCTCCTGCTCGGGCTCCTCCCGCTGCGCCCGCGTGTCCTCGGTGCCGCGCCGCGTGAGCCAGTCACCCGGTTGCCGGTCGTCACCGAAGAGGGAGCCGCGGCCGTCCTGCGCCAGGAAGTCGTCCTCCTCGTCCTGCACTCGGCTGCGCAGGCTGTCGTAGCTGCCCTCGCTGGCGTTCACGACGAGACTCACGGGCGTGTCGACGAGGGTGTAGCCGGCCGGCGAGGACTCGATCACGACACCGCGCGGCTGTTCGGGATCCTCCGCGTACCGGATCTCCCCTACCTGGAGGCCGGCGGCGCGAACGAGCATGCTGGCGCTCGTCGCGCTTTGCCCCACCACCGAGGGGACCTCGACAACCTCCCGGGCCGAAAGCCGGTAGTTCAGCTGCACCGGCACCGTCACCGCTACCTCGTTCTCCGGCTCCGGCGATTGCTCCTCGACTACTCCGTAGTCGTTGAAGCTGATCCCCGTAGCCACCGGCTGGATGCTCCTGAAACCGGCCTCCTGCAGGCGCCGCCGGGCGGTCTCGACGGGCAGGCCCACCACGTCGGGCAGCACCGCGGTGGGATCGCCCGCCCCGCGGCTCACCACCACCGTCACGCCCGCCTGACCGGAGAGGGTCACTCCCGGCCCGGGCTGCTGAGAGATGATTGTGCCCACGGCACTGTCGCTGTTCTCGAAGGTGACCGTGTCGATCACCAGGCCGGCTTCGCGCATCAGTGCGGTGGCCTCGTTGATGTGCAGCCCCACCAGACCGGGCGCGCTCACCTCGGTCGGCTGGTTCACGCCTACGGAGATGTTCCTTCCGCTGCGCACCATCGAACCGGCCGGCGGCGCCTGCGCGGTCACCACCTGGGCGGGGAAGTTCCTGGAATTGTCCGGGTACGGCTCGGCCACCAGGCCGTTGCTGCGCAGCTGCGCAAGCGCTTCATCGTAGGGCATGCCGACGAGGTCGGGAAGTTCGACGACATCCACCTCGATGTAGCGGCGCAACTGGATGATTGCCGCCACGAGGATGACGGCGGCAAGGAGTGCAACCACAACGATGCGCAGCCAGGGGCGCGGCGCTCGAGTTGGGGCTTCAGAGACCATCAGCGAAGTCTAGCACGGGCCGGATTGACTCCATGAGAGGCTCCCTGACCGGCCTTTGCCGACCCTGCTACACTCCAGCCGTGACCCCGCTTACCCCCCACCTGCTCACCGGAGTCGCGCCCGGTGCCCTGTCGACAGAGTCCGGCGACCAGCCGGCAGAGCTCACCTGGCTGCGCACCCTCGCCGACAGCGGCTTCCCCGTGACGCCGCTGGTCGTGGTTCCCGCACGCGCCCAGGAGTTCTTCTATCAGCTGAACAACCTTGGCGAACGCGTGACCCAGGTGTTCGAGGGCATCGACCTGGGGGACCCGGACGACGAGGACATCGAGGATCTCGCCCCGCTCGCGCAGGAGCTCGTGACCGGCCACTACCTGCTGGACGAGTTCGTCGACGCCTTCTACGACGCCTGCAGGCCGCTGGTACAGGAGCGGACGGCCCGCCGCCCGGGCCGGGAGGGCGTCGCCTGCAGCGGCGACCGCGAATCCCTGCTGGCCGTGAAGCAGCTGTGGGCGGCCGACTGGGAGTTCGAGGCGGTGTGGCAACGGCTCATGCGTGGCGACAGAGTGCTGCCCCCGCCACGTCCGGTGCTGCTCCACCAGCGGGAGGCTGGCCCGCTTGACGGGGACGGGTCACGGGATGCCAGCGCCCTGCTGGGGGTGGACGTCGAAATCCTCGGGACCGCAGACAAGCACATAACCAGGGTACGGCCAGTCGGGGGCTAATGTAACCGAAGGAGGAATCAATGCCCTGGCTCATACCCAAGCCGCTGCCTGACGAAGCACAGCGGAGCATCGACAGGTTCATCGACGAGCTGGCCAAGCGGCTGGACGACCCCGCCCAGGAGCGTAACCAGGTCGTCCGTGAGACCCTGGCCCAGGTGATGCACGGCCGGACGTGGCAGGAGCTGGTGGACAGTGCGCCCATGGCCGCGCTCGCGCTTGACCCGGACAACGTCACCTTCGAGGCCGAGCGCTACGTCGTGACCGACCAGGAGCGCTTCGCCCGGGTCAAGCCGCTGCTGTGGCTGTGGAAGTGCCTCGACCTGACGCCCCTGGGCCAGTCGCTGTCCTCCGGCCTGCCGCTGCGGGCGATGCTCGCCCGCCGCATCTTCCGGAAGGTGGGCCGGAACATAAAGATCTTTCAGAACGTCGAGGTGTCGGTGGGCTACAACATCGAGGCCGGCGACGACGTGGTCATCCACCGCAACGTGTTCATCGACGACATTGGCGGCGTCGAGCTGCACGACCGGGCGTCGCTCTCCGACTACGTGAGCCTCTACTCGCACACCCACGACCTGCTCGAATCAGCCGACGTCACTCTTAAGCGCACGGTTATAGGCAAAGGAGTCCGTGTCGCCTACCACTCGACGGTGCTGGCCGGCACGATCCTCTCCGACGACAGCATGTTGGGCGCCCTGGCGCTCGCGACCCGCGACCTGCCGCCGCACGTGGTGGGCCTGGGCATCCCGGCCAAGCCGCGGGGCTGGAAGGAGCGGGCGGGCGACCCGCGTTTCGACGAGCTGACGGTTGACGCTGCGACCTACCCGCGTCCCGAGCCGGTGCGCGGCAACCCTGACTTCCAGGACGACTAGTCGGCCGCGTCGCGCGCGTGCTTGGCGGCCACCGCCGCAGCACCGATGACGCCCGCCATGCTCCCCAGCCGCGCCGTCACCAGGCGCGGCACCGGATAGCCTTCCAGGTGCTCGTTCAGCGCCCGTTCGATGCGGCTCAGGTAGAAGTTGCCGACCTGGCTCATGCCGCCGCCCACCACGAAGCCTTCGGGGTTGAAGACCTTCACCAGGTTGGCCATGCCGATCCCCGTGAAGTTGGCGGCGTTGTCGATGATCGAGAGGGCCTTCGGTTCGCCGGCGCGCGCCCGCGCGAAGACCTCCTCGGTGGTCATCTCCACGCCGTAGACGTAGGAGCCGTCGCGGGCGATTGCTCTGCCTGAGGCGATCGCCTCGAGCGTGCCGTGGTGGCCGTCGCCGTCGATGGGCCCGCCCGGCAGCAGGATCATGTGCCCTATCTCGCCCGCCAGGCCCGAGGCCCCGCGTATCAGCTGGTCGCCCAGGAACAGGCCGCCGCCAATGCCCGTGGAGATCGTCATGTAGATGCTCGAGCTCAGGTCGCGGGCCGCACCGAAGAGGTGTTCGGCAAAGCCTGCGGCGTTCGCGTCGTTCTCGAGGAATACGCGCCTGCCCAGGTTCACCTCCAGCTCGGGGACCAGCGGGGCGCCATCCATGCCGGGGATGTTCGGGGCGAAGAGCACGACGCCGCGTTCGTAATCGAGGGGGCCCGGCGAGCCCAGCCCTATCGCCTCGGTGTCGGGGTGGGCTTCGAGGAGCTTGCGGGCGATTGCCGTCAGCGCATCCACCACCGCCTCGAACCCCGCGGAGGGGGTTTCCAGCCGGTCGGTGGCGAGGATCTCTCCGTTCTCGACGATGCCGGCGGCAATCTTGGTGCCTCCCAGGTCGAGACCAAGCGTCTTCATCTGTTGACAACCTCCGATCGCTGGTGCTGCCCTGACCAGGCAACGGTGTCCATTATCACCACAGGAGGAGTCCGTGGGCAGGGGCAGGGGACGCAGTGTGGGCGGATTCTCAGGACCGCATGTAGCGGATCTTAGTCCGCTGCGCTCAGGTTTTGTATAATGGCCTCACGACCGATGTCAGTTCCGGTTGGAGAGGACGGTTGACCTTGTACAAGCTTTTCACTATCCAGGAAGCAACCAGCCTGATCCCGACCGTCGACGGGCTGCTCACCGAGATGCAGGGGGTAGCCACCGATCTCGCCGCCGTGCGTGCGCGGCTGGGCGAGGTAAAGCCGTTCAGCGTGGAGGCAAGGAACGCCGAGCAGGAGTTCCACTTCCTGCTCACACAGCTCCACCAGGCGAAGGCAAGGCTCGACGAGTTGGGCGTCTTCGTGAAGGATTTCGAAACCGGGGTAGTCGAGTTCCCCACCCAGCTCCATGGCGAGGTTGTGTGCCTTGCCTGGGAGAAGGGGCAGGAAGAGATCACGCACTACCACCGGTTTGGCGAGGAGAGCGCGAAGCCGCTCCCTCAGGCCAGGGTTGAACGAAGTGCGGTGGGGGCCTAGGCTCCCGCCGCACAACTCTTTATCTATTTCTGTCTACATTTCCAGCAGCAGTCTGGGCCTGAAACCCAGGGCATCGGCCGCAACGAAGTGCGTGTCGATGCCGGGCAGTTCCGGTTCCCGGTAGTCCGGGTCCCCGTGGACGTGCCCGAATACCAGTACGTCCGGTTTCTCCTCCAGCAGCAGCTCCGTAAAGCCTGAGGACTCCTGGCGCGGGTTGGCCGGCGGGAAGTGGAGCATGACGATGAGCTTCTCTCCGCCCAGTTTCCTCGCTGCCTTAAGAGACAGCCGCAGGCGCTCCAGCTCCCGCAGGTAGATCTTCTCGTCCTGCTCGCTGAACTCGTGGCTGCCGGGCGTCACCCAGCCCCTGGTGCCGCACACCACCAGGTCGCCGAACCTGAGGGCGTCGTTCTGGATGGCGAACATCCCCTCCGGCAGGCTCGCCCTGAGCTTCGAGATCGACGGCCACCAGTAGTCATGGTTGCCGCGCAGGATAACCTTGCGGCCGGGCAGCTCCCCAATGTCGTTCAGGTCGAGCAGCGCATCCTCGAGACGCAACGCCCAGGAGAGGTCGCCGGGCACCAGCACCAGGTCATCGTCGCCCACGACCTCACGCCACCCCTCGAAGAAGGCCTCGGGGTGCCCCTCCCAGCCTGGGCCAAAGATGTCCATCGGTTTTGGAGTCGCGCGCGAAAGGTGTGGATCGGCGATGGCGAAAACGCGCATATGGTTGAGTCTACCGTGACCCCCACTGCAACCCGGTTCGGACAACGCCGCTGCTTCCTGTTCGCCTGAGCGCCTCACCGGCGGCCTCGCCGGTGACCGGATGGCGCCAGTCAGGAGCCACCTCCTGCAGCGGAGCGAGCACGAAAGCCCTCTCCATCATTCGCGGGTGCGGCACGGTGAGGCCCTCCCGGTTCACGATCCGGTCGCCCAGCGCGAGCAGGTCCAGGTCGAGCGTTCGCGCCTCCCAGCGGACCTCGCGCTCCCTGCCGTGAGCCCGTTCAAGGGCCAGGAGACCCTCCAGCAGCGCGGCCGGCTCCTCGTAGCCGTTGGCCGGCGCCAGCAGGGCCACCCCGTTCAGGTAGGGCTGCTGCCCTGCGGGACCGCCAACCGGCTCCGTCTCGTAGAGGCTTGAGAGCGCCAGCACCTCGCCCAGGCCGGCCAGCTCCAGCGCGGCCCGGCGCATGTGGCCCAGCCGGTCACCCAGGTTGCTGCCCAGGGCGATTAGCGCCGTGGCCTCCCCGCTCACCCGCGGTCCAGGCTGAACTCGGCGAAGACGTCCCGCACGATCCCCGGCAGCGGCGCGTGCGGCTTGTGGACCCGCACGGTTATGGAGTCGACGAGCGGCTCCTCCTCGAGGATCGAGCGTGCCAGCGCCTGCGCCAGGGTCTCGATGAGGCGGTGCTTCGAGCCGGTGACCAGCCTGCGCACCAGGGTGTAGACGCGGCTGTAGTCAACGGTCTGGGCGAGCTTGTCCTCGTGTCCCGGAGTGAAGGTCATCTCGACGTCGACGGTGAAGCGGGCGCCCAGGCGGCCTTCCTCTGCCAGAACCCCATGGAACGCGTGGAACTCCATCCCCTCCAGCACCACCCGGCCGTTAGCCATGCAGCCACTCCCAGACGCGCAGCGCCTGCACGTGCGCCCGCACGTCGTGTACCCGCACCATCGCCGCGCCGCAGCTCGCCGCCCACAGGTGCAATGCGACCGAACCGCCATCCCGGTCGCGGGCCTCGCTCTCGCCGGCGATCGCCGCGATGGTGCTCTTGCGCGACGCACCCACCAGCACCTTGCCGCTGCCCGCCAGCTGCGGAAGCGCGCGCATGAGCTGCCGGTTGTGCTCGAGCTTCTTCCCGAAGCCGATGCCGGGGTCCAGAAGGACGTCGGGAACGCCCGCGGCCAGCGCGAGGCGTGCCTGCTCCTCCAGATAGCCGTGAACCTCACTCACCACGTCGTCATACTGCGGGTCTTGCTGCATGGTGCGGGGCTCGCCCTGCATGTGCATGAGCAGCAGCGGCACTCCCAGGCGCGCCGCGACGTCGATCATTTGCGGGTCGCGGCCGCCGGTGATGTCGTTGATCAGGCCAGCCCCTGCCTCCACCGCCTGCCGGGCCACTTCCGGCTTGCGGGTATCGATGCTCACCAGCAGTCCGCTCGCGGCGAGACCGGTGACGACAGGCAGCACCCGCTCCAGCTCCTCGCCGGTCTCGACGGGGGCCGAGCCGGGTCGTGTCGACTCGCCGCCCACGTCGAGGACCAGGGCGCCCTCGTGCGCCAGCTTCGTCCCGTGCTCTACGGCTCGGTCGGGATCGAGGTAGCGGCCGCCGTCGCTGAAGGAGTCTGGGGTGGCGTTGACGATCCCCATGACGGCACACCCCTCCCAGGAGAGCGAGTGCTCATCGCCGGCAGGGTTGCCGCCGGGCAGGGGCCGGCGGGAGGTCAGTGTGAACTGTTTACGTGAGTACTCCGGGCTGGGCACGGGCCAGATTCTATCACCGGGCCGCCCGCGACCGGCTTCAGGCCTGGCCCGCAGCCTCGGGGGTGCCAGGCATCCACTCTTCGGGTCGGTTCGCGAGCCCCAGCCGCCAGGCAACAGCCGCGGCAATCCTGCGCCCCGCCAGCCCGTCGCCATACGGGTTGTGGCTGGGCCGCATCGCCGCCCGCTCGCGCCCGTCCTCCAGCAGTCGGGCGACGGTCTCGTACACCCTGGCCGGGTCGTTGCCGGCGAGCCGCAACGACCCGGCCTCGAGCCCTTCGGGCCGCTCGGTCACGTTGCGCAGGACCACCACCGGCTTGCCGAGCGCCGTGCCCTCCTCCTGGATGCCGCCGGAGTCCGTGACGATCAGTTCGGACGCGTTCAGCAGGCCCAGCATCTCCAGGTAGCCCAGCGGCTCGCACAGGAGCACATTGGGGATCCCGGCCAGCTCCGGCTCGACGGCCTCGCGTACCGCCGGGTTGAGGTGCATCGGGTAGACGAAGCTGAAGGTGTCGAACCGCCTGGCTACCCGCGCCAGGGCCACGGCCAGCTCGCGCATCACCGGCAGGTTCTCGCGGCGGTGCATGGTCAGCGTCACAAGCGGGCCGGAAGGCAACCAGGCGGGCGCCTTGCTGCGCGCCCGTGCGAACTCGACGGCGTCAACGACCGTGTTGCCCGTGACGAACATCGTCTCCCGGGGCCGCCCCTCGCGCAGCAGGTTCTCCATCGCCCAGGGAGTGGGCGGCAGGTCCAGGTCGGTCAGAACGTCCGTCAGGCGCCGGTTGGCCTCCTCGGGGAACGGCTGCGCCAGGTCGAAGGAGCGCAGGCCGGCCTCCACATGGGCGACCGGGATCCGCTCGTAGAACGCCGCCAGGGCCACCGCGAACGTGGTGAGCGTGTCGCCGTGGACGAGTACATAGTCGGCTTCCATCCGCTTCAGCTCCCGCGCTGCCGCCGGGACGATGCGCGCCAGGAGTTCAGGCAGGGACTGCCGCTCCGTCATCACCGCCAGATCGGCGTCCGGCACCAGGTCGAAGAGCGCCAGGCTGTCGAGGAGCTGCTCGCGATGCTGGCCCGTCACCAGCAGCACCGGCTCGATGCCGGGTTGCTCGCGGAGGGCGAGCACCACCGGGCCCATCTTGTACGCCTCGGGCCTGGTCCCGAAGGCGACGCATACGCGCCTGTCGCTCACGTCCGGGCGCCCTTCTCGAGCCTCGCCTCCACCAGCCGTGCGAGCGACGCAGCGGCGATGAGCAGTACCGTCGCGATTATCGTCAGGTAGATCAGCAGTGGCGGCGTCCTTGACAGCAGCATGCCCATCACGCCCAGCGTGAGTGCCGCTGTCCAGAGGAGCAGGACGGTCACCCGTGGCGACCCGCTGTGCTCCCTGAGCATGTCGTGCAGGTGGTCGTTGGCGGCGAGCGTGGGGTTGTGCCCGCGGCGCAGCCTGCGCAGGGTCACCTGGGTGATGTTCAGGACGGGCAGGCCCAGGATGAGAATGGGGGCCGCCACGGTGACCGCGGCGGTCACCTTCAGTGCGCCCAGCACGCTCACCGCAGCGAGGATGTAACCGATGAGATAGGCGCCCGAGTCGCCCATGATGATCTTCGCGGGATTGAAGTTGTGCCGCAGGAAGCCCAGGGCCGCACCGGCGCTGGCTGCCAGCAGCAGGATGGCCGGGCCCCGGTCGGCGAACTGCATCGCCACCGCCAGCAGGCTAAGCGAGGAGATGGCTGCGATACCCGAGGAGAGGCCGTCCAGGCCGTCAATGAAGTTGAAGGCATTTGTGAAGCCCACCACCCACAGGAGGGTTACCACCACGGTGATGAACTCCGGGAAGAACAGATAGCCGGAACCGGCGAAATAGTTGGTTATGAACTCGATCTCCACGCCGTTGACCACGAGCACGCCGGCGGCCAGGAACTGGGCGGCCAGGCGCATTGCCGGCTTCACCTCCCAGACGTCGTCCAGGAAGCCCACGATGGTCAGGAGCGTGGCGCCCAGGATGATTGCGGTCAGCTCGACGCGGCTGTTCAGGAAAAGCTCCGGCTTCACCAGCAGACCGGTGATCACCGCCAGGAGAAAACCGGCATAGATGGCTACCCCGCCGATGTTGGGTACGTGGCCATCGTGCACGCGACGCCCTGCGCCGTGTTTGCTCCCACCCTCCTGCACGGCGCCGACCCGAAACGCGAGCCTGCGCACCAGAGGCACGGCCAGGGTGACTGTCACGAGGGCAGCCAGAAAGGTTGCGAGGATAAGAGGTGCGTACTGGGCAACGATCTCCTGCACGGGTCACATTGTACGTGGAAAGCCCCCGGAGACATGAGTGCGGTGCCCCTGTCGCGGTAGGTGGGACGCTAGCCGGGCGCAGGCATGTGCGTTATACTCCCTTGGCGCTCGCAGGGGCGCGATTGCAAGGCTTGGAGAGGTGCCGGAGTGGTTGAACGGGGCGGTCTCGAAAACCGCTGTATCCTTCGGGGTACCGTGGGTTCGAATCCCACCCTCTCCGCCATTTGTTCCCCCAGGGTCTCAGTACCCCGGGGGATTTTTCATGACGACTGCCGACTGTGAGGAGCACGGATGCCACCAGTACACGTAATCGAACACCCCCTCGTACAGCACAAGCTCTCGGTACTGCGGGACCGCGAAACGACGGTCAAGGACTTCCGCGAACTGTGCACGGAGATAAGCATGCTGATGGCCTTCGAGGCCATGCGCGACCTGCCGCTGGCGAGCGCCACGGTACAGACCCCGGTGGCGACAGCGCAGGTCAAGCGGCTGGCCGGCAAGAAGCTGGCCCTGGTGGGCATCCTGCGCGCCGGCCTCGTGATGGTGGACGGGCTGCTCCAGCTGGTGCCGAACGCGCGGGTCGGTCACATTGGCCTCTACCGCGACCCGGACACCCTGCAGCCGGTGGAGTACTACCGGAAGCTGCCCCAGGACATCCACGAGCGCGACGTTTTCCTGCTCGATCCGATGCTGGCCACCGGAAATTCGGCTGCGGCCTCGATCACGATCCTCAAGGAGCTGGGGGCGCGGCGCATTCGCCTGTTGTGCATACTCGCCGCGCCCGAGGGGATCGAAGTGGTCCGCTCCCAGCATCCCGATGTCGAAATTATCCTCGCCGCGAAGGACGAGAAGCTGAACGAAAAGGGTTACATCGTGCCGGGACTTGGCGACGCCGGTGATCGCATTTACGGGACGAAGTAGCCTGGCGCTTGACTAACCTGCCCTGGCTAACTTAAACTGGCTGTCGCTTTGTTGGCCCGTCGTCTAATGGCAGGACAACCGGTTCTGGTCCGGTCAGTCGGGGTTCGAGTCCCTGCGGGCCAGCCATCAAAGCAAGCCCGCCCGAATGTCGAGGGCATTCGGGCGTTTTATTGGCCCGTCGTCTAATGGCAGGACAACCGGTTTTGGTCCGGTCGGTCGGGGTTCGAGTCCCTGCGGGCCAGCCAGTCAAGGGAGGCGCGAAAGCGCCTCCCTGCTGTTTTAACTCCCAAAAGCCCGACTACTGAAAGCCGGAGTTGACCCTGGCCCCGCCTGGTCGACGCGGCATTACCGGGCCCCGTCGTAATCGTAGAAGCCGGCGCCGGTCTTGCGGCCCAGACGGCCGGCCTCCACCAGCTTGCGCAGCGTTTGCGGCGGCATGAACCGCTCCCCCAGCGCCTCCCGCATCGACTCACCGATCAGCAGCATGGTGTCCAGGCCAACGTAGTCGGCGAGTTCCAGGGGACCCATGGGGTGGTTCAGGCCCAGCTTCACGGCGGTGTCGATGTCCTCGCGGGTCGCCACGCCCTCCTCCAGCATGCGGATCCCCTCGGTCAGGAGCGCAGCCAGGGCCCTGGTGGTGACGAAGCCCTGCGTGTCCCGCACCGTGACGGTAGTCTTCCCGCACCTTTCGGCAACCTGGACGACCGCATCGAGGGTGGCAGAGTCGGTCGCCACCCCCCTCACTATCTCGACGAGCTCCATCCGCTCCGGAGGGTTGAACCAGTGCATGCCCACCACGCTCCCGGGACGGCCCGTGACACCTGCTATGCCCGTCACCGACAGTTCACTGGTGTTGGTGGCGAGGATTGCGCCCTCCGGTGCGTGCTCGTCGATCCGCGCAAAGATCTCCCGCTTCAGCTCCATGCGCTCCGGCACCGCTTCGATGATCAGGTCACTGCGGGCAGCGGCGCCCTCCAGCTGGTAGCAAAGATCCAGCTGGCCGGCTCCCTGCGCTTCGGTCCTGGCCAGGTGCTTCTCCACCCGCGCCTGCGCCTTCTGCAGCATGCGCCGGTCCGGATCGTAAATGTTCACGTCGAAACCGCTGGCCACCATTACTGCCGCAATGCCGCTGCCCATCGTTCCTGCGCCGACGATCGTTACCCTGCTGATCTCACTCATGTCTGCTCCTGTGCACTGTTTTCCTCTGCCTCTTCCGCTGCGTCTTCCGGCAAGGGCGCGTAGAGATCGAACCGTACGATCTTCCCCCTCAGGCTGCCCGAGGGCCGTTCACCCGCCAGGGGCGGCGCCCGCAGGGGGCGCTTGACGCTCACCCGCCTGA
>Ga0209487_1003635_pt1 | contig 12034 bp, 12 predicted proteins | sample Poulit2012_FD_187524 | JGI IMG/M metagenome (GOLD analysis project Ga0209487, IMG submission 187524) | Agricultural soil microbial communities from Georgia to study Nitrogen management - Poultry litter 2012 (SPAdes) (version 2) | ecosystem: Environmental > Terrestrial > Soil > Agricultural land... | reverse complement strand
GATTCCAATATATTGCTTTCCATGAATATTTTCTAATTTTGCTGTTTTCATCGTTTCAAATGGAATGTTTTCTTTAGAACCTAAAACATTGGTTTGATTAATAATCCCACGATCATTAATAACTAAGGCATTCTTTGGGAAAATAAAGCGATAAAGAACATAGAAAAAAGAATAGCCAAAAAAAAGAACACCCATACTCCCACATATAATCATAATCATATTCGTTGCTTGTCCAATAAGGGATAAAATAAAGTCGGTATCCATTCCTAAATAGAGTAGAAAAAAACTTAGACAACATAAAACAAAACTCAAAATTACCATTGGAAATAAATCAGCTCTCGAATGATCATAGGTTATTGTTTCCATGATGGCCTCCTTCATTTTACAAAAACCCCAAACCATCTAAATCAATCACTTCATTATTCATAGCAATAAACGAAAATAGAGTTCTTTTAACACACATCATTTCCAAAGAGATGATTTCCTTTTTTATCTTCACATAAACATTAATGATTTAAAGATTTAAAGTCAATACGAAAGACTTTAAATAAGCAAATAACAAGAGATCCTAAGTTTAGAATCTCTTGTTATTTTTACAATAAATCTTCAAACATTTCTTCATTCGTCTGACTGTTTGTAGAATCCGATCCAATGACTTCAATTTTTAAATCGGATAGTGCTTGTTCGATTAATTTTTCGACATCTAAAGCTTTTTCATATTCAATAACTCTTTGTAAATTCGGTTTTGTTTTCGGACGAGGAGGCGTAAAGATAGTACAACAATCTTCAAAAGGTAAAATAGATAATTCATACGTATCAATCTCTTTTGCAATATCAACGATTTCTGTTTTATCCATAGCTACCAACGGACGTAAAATAGGCGTTGTTGTCACTTCATTAATGGCTAGCATACTTTCTAGGGTTTGTGATGCCACTTGTCCTAAAGATTCTCCGTTCATTATCGCAAGCCCTCCACGCTGTTGTCGAATCCTATCTGTCAAACGCAACATCATACGGCGGGTCACTGTCATAATGTAACCTTCCGGAATATTCTTTTTAATTTGTTCTTGGATTTCAGTAAAGGGTACCTCAATAAAAGGCACTTGCCCACTATATCGAGCCAACTTTGCCGTTAGATCTTTTGCTTTTTGCAAAGCTTTGGGGCTAGTGTAAGGAGGACTAGCAAAGTGAACCGCTTCAACTTCTATTCCTCGTTTCATCGATAAATAACCAGCTACCGGAGAATCTATCCCTCCCGATAACATAAGCATCCCTTTACCCGCTGTTCCTACAGGCAAGCCCCCCGCTGCCGGAACCGTTTCGACAGATAAATAAATGCCATCATTACGAATCTCCGTCCGAACTGTTAAATCCGGATCTTTCATTTTTACATCCAAACTCGGAAAACTAGTCGCCACAGCAGAACCTAAAGAACGATTTAATTCCATCGTATCGTATTCAAATGCATGGTCGGCTCTTTTAGTATTGATTTTAAAACTTTTAGCTTCCTCCACAAAAGGACGAACGATCTCAACTGCTCCTTTTTTTGCAGCTTCTAATGTTTTTTCAACTTGAAGAACTGGGGAAATCGTTTGAATTCCAAAAATATCTTGCAATCTTTTTACTACCTCATCCGCAGGCTCCCCATTCAATTCCACATACATTCGATCCCTAAACCAGCTTATTTCTACATTCGGATAAGAATCCTCTAGCGCATTTTTTACATTACGCCCCAAGCGATCAATAAAAAGATTAATGTTTTTCCCCTTGGTCGATAATTCACCATATCGAATCATTAACTGTGTTGGTTTCATTTTTAATCTCACTCCTAATTTTTCTCATTTCATCTTCAATTTTTAATTATTCTACCTTTGTCTCTTTGTTTTCTTCTACCCTTGTTCCAAAATGACCTAAAAAATAGGCGTATTTCATTTTTCTTTTGTCGTATATATAAAAGCTAACCATTAATGACTTCAAATTGATCAAGCAATTCATCAAAAGCCCTTATAAATTGTTCAACTTCCTCTTCCGTATTCTCTGCTGAAAAACTGACGCGATTGGCGGTTTCAGCTACATGCTTAGAAACACCCATTGCATGCAAGGTACTTGAATCGACATCCAGTGCACGGCTTGAACATGCGCTAGTCGTTGAAATATAAATCCCCTTTTCTTCTAAAGCATGAACCGTCACTTCTCCACGAATTCCGTCAATGCCAAAACATAAAATATGGGGCGCATGGCCTTTCGGTGAAAAAATAGTCACTTTTTCTTTTGTGTTTAAATATTCTCTTAATTTTTCTTGAATGTTTCTTAGATGGGCTCTTTTTTGATCCACTTCTTCAAAAGATAAACGTACGGCTTTCGCCATGGCCGCAATGGCAGGCAAATTTTCTGTCCCACTGCGTTTGCTTTTTTCTTGGCCGCCTCCTGTAAGCAAGGGCGCCAATTGCCGACCTTCCTTCGCATAAATAAATCCAATCCCACGAGGTGCTTTAAATTTATGACCAGAAAAGACGGCAAAATCAATCCGACTATTTTCTCCTAAAGGTAAATCAATTAAACCTAATGCCTGCACTGCATCCACATGAAAGTGAATATTTGGATATTTTTTAAGTAAGGTACTCATTTCTGCAAGAGGTTGCATACTACCAATTTCATTATTTACAGCAATCACTGAAACTAAAACGGTATCTTCTCTAATCGCATTTTTTAAATCTTCGACAGAGATCACGCCTTCTTGGTTGACGGGTAAGTAAGTCACTTCCCAACCTAAAGTTTCTAATTGTTTCATTGATTCATAAACAGCAGGATGTTCGACGCTGGTTGTGATGATATGTTTACCAAAACGAGCTTTTTCAATAGCTGTTCCTTTAATCACCCAATTATCGCCTTCTGTTCCTCCGCTAGTGAAATAAATTTCTTCTGCTTTTACTCCCAAAGTATTCGCAATTTGTAGGCGAGATTGTTGGAGTAGTTGTGCAGATGTATCTCCCAGATGATGTAAGCTGGAAGGATTTCCAAAATAAGATTCACTTACTTTTTTATACGTTTCTAAAACAGAGTCTGCTATTTTTGTTGTTGCACTATTATCAAAATAAATCATTTTTATTACATCCTTTGATTTTTCTCGATTCGGTCGATAATATTAACACAAATTTTCATCATTTTAAACGATTGAACAAATATTTACAGGTTATATAAAACAAGCTTTGACATAAAACAAGCCAGGACAAAGTCATTTACGAAGTGGAAGAACATCATCTTCTTCATTCGCAAATAACTACTATCCTAGCTATCGATTTAAAATTCCTGAACATTCTCTTTTTCGTAATTTTCTACGATTTCCTCATAAGCTCCTGGATCGACGTTTTCTAATTTTTCACGAACCAAGCGTAAAGCTGTGTCATAATCATAATCCTCTGTAAAGAGAGATTCACTGTAGCGGATTGTTTCCAAAATCCCTTTATGAGAATCTTTATAACGATACAATCGTTGGGAAGTGCGCTCCAGTAATTCGACTTGCCACACAATCTCTTTAGTCATTTTTTCTAGCTGGGCTACGTCTTCTTGGCACATTTTATGAATCTTTCGTATTTCGATTAATTGAATTTTTGAACGAGATAACTCCGCCGATAAATTTTCAATGCGGTCAGATGTTGAGAAGAAAAGTTCTAAATAATCTTTGGGCAAACCTGGTAATCGTTCATTTTCTAGGTATCGCTTCATCTCATACATACTTTGTTCCATATCCAACATATCTTCTTTAAGTTCCAACTCTTCTTGGCGATAACTTTCTAGATATTCTGAAACTTTATGATATTCATCATTTAAATTTTCTAACTGATTAAATGTTGATTCTAATGCATCGTATACAAGAGAGTAAGGAATGGACTGTTCTGTCAGGCGCTCATTGAGCTTATCAAAATCCGTTCGACATTCTTTCACTTGACTTTCTAATCGAGCAAGGATTGATGGTTCGTTATGAATTAAAACATAACTTTGTGAAAGACGATTGACGACATGATTTAAGCGACGATTTTCATCTTGCAAATAATAAATTCCGCGTTTTGTATCCTCAGCCAAATCATGAACAAGAGGTTTAGTTTCAACTTCTTTTTCCATCTTTTCATATAAACGGTCTATATCATCCGCTAGCACATCCATTGCTTCACTGGCTTTTTCTAGTTTAAGGTCTCGAATAAAATCATAAATCGCTTGTTGGTCTTCTTTTAGGGTATTGATATCTTCAATAATGGTATCTTCAGGGAATAAATACCCATTTTCAGTCATCTGTTCGTACCCATTACGTAAATCAAGAAGCTGTTGGCCATAAACATTATCAACCTTTTCAAGCAATGGCGGAATAGTGTCCATTTGTTCTTCCGTTTCTTGAATACTTTCATGTAAACTTTCTACTATCTTATTGGCTTCTTCATGATCCCCAGAAACCGTAAATTCAGAAAAATTAGTGAAATCTGCTTCCATTTTTCTCAATTTCTGTTCAAAACTCTCTGAAGCTGGACCAAAAGAAAAACTATAAGCAAGTAAAGATTTACGCACTTCATGATAGCGTTTCTTGATTTGATCAATCTTTTCTAAGTTTGCTTGTTCGCGTTCAATTAAGCCAATCAATGCTTCTTTTAAATCTTCGATATCTGCATTAATCTCTTGAATAGCTTCTTTTGCTGCATCTTGACTTTTTTTGGATTCAGGCAATCTATAACGATCTGTTGCTTGTTCCGCATCAAACAAATGATTTTCTAGCTTAGGATACTTTACAGATTCTATATCATGCCATTTTTTCTCAATGTCTTTGCGCAACTCATAAGATTGTCCAGTAATATTTAACTCGGCCATTTCTTCTAGTTCTTTATAAGGTGCTCGTTTCAGCACTTCATTTTTTTCTTCGTCTAATTCATTAATTTGGCTGTAGTAGTTATTCCGAACAAAATATGTAATTATAGCCGTTACAACGACCAATACAATTAGTATAATCAATGTAATCTGTAATAGACTCATATCGTTTCCCCCAAGCATCTATTTCTTTTACTCTATTTTTAATTTAATAGTCAATTTATACGTTGAAAACACATTCATTCTTTGTGTATTCATATTAACCCTAGTATATCAAAAATATTAAGGATATGTTATCTTTGGTCGCAACTTTATTCAAAACTTTCATCCATTTTGCAATCTTTTTTCATTTTATTTAAAAGAAATCTTCTTTTAATTTTTTTCGTTTCACACAAAGTATGTTAAACTATTTAAAATATAAATTCCAAGCGTAGGAGTATGAAAGATGGAAAATAAAATAAGTGAAAAATTCATTTTAAAACACATTGAAAACTTGGTAAAAAACGAGCCGAATTGGATAGCCAACTTAAGTAATGCATCCGCTCTTTTAAAGGATACACTCGACCAGATTAATTGGGTAGGATTTTATTTATGGGATGAAGAAACTGAAGAATTAGTTCTTGGACCCTTTCAAGGGCGTGTAGCTTGTATTCGGATAGCCTCCGGAAAAGGTGTCTGTGGTACAGCCTTTGAGCAAAGAAAAACGTTAGTCGTTCCTGACGTCAATGAGTTTCCCGGTCATATCTTCTGTGATACAGCCAGTCAATCTGAAATTGTCGTTCCTTTGATTAAAGACGGGAAAGCGATCGGTGTGTTGGATGTAGATGCTCCAATCAAAAATCGATTTGGTACTGAAGAAAAGGAGTTATTAGAAAGCTTCGTAGAAGTCTTTTTAAAATATGCAAGATAACCGTTTCAATAAATACCTATCTTCGCAAAGTAATGTCCCCATGCAAATCTTTCAAGAAAAAAAGACTGAGAAAATTCTCAGTCTTTTTTTATATAATCTATTTGAATTAACGGTTATAGTACTCAACAATGTAAGCTTCTTGAATTTCAGCAGGCATTTCTTCACGTTCTGGTAAACGAGTTAATTTACCTTCTAATTTATCTTCGTCAAATTCCAAATAATCTGGACGACCATATAATGATTCCACAGATTCTTGAATCACTGTTAAGTTTCTTGATTTTTCACGAACACCAATAACTTCTCCAACTTTAACAGTATATGATGGAATATTTACACGTTTACCATCTACTGTGATATGACCATGGTTTACTAGTTGACGAGCTTGTGCACGTGTAGTTGCATAACCTAATCGGTATACCACGTTATCTAAACGTTGTTCCAATAAAATCATGAAGTTTGTACCATGTTCTCCTTCACGAATTTTACCTGCTTGTTGGAATAAGTTGAAGAATTGACGTTCATTCATTCCATATAAATAACGTAATTTTTGTTTTTCTTTTAATTGTAATCCATATTCTGATAAGTTTTCACGACTTGTAGGTCCATGTTGACCTGGTGCGTAAGGACGACGTTGTAATTCTTTTCCTGTTCCAGATAAAGAAATACCTAAACGACGTGATTTCTTCCAAGTAGATCCTGTATATCTTGACATTTTATTTCCTCCATTATTTTGAAAGTGGAGTAAAATAACGAAACGAATAGAAGTTCAATAATCCGTGCATTTTCTTTTAATTTTCACCAAATTGCAGCCGCTGGTTACTCATTCACCAAAATGGTAAGAAAATGTTGACGTGGTTATCACTTCTTGCTGCATTATTTTACACAACGACTATTGTATCGCACCCATAAACGAAAGTCAAAGTTTTTATTAGATTAACAAGACAAAATAAAAAGAATTCTACTAGATTCACTAATAGAATTCCTTCATATAATAGAAATGATTTTAGCTTCATTAAGGAAGACCGTTACCTGCTGCTATATAGAGAGCATACCAATCTTTTCGAGACAGTTGAATATCAGAAGCTTTTGCAATTTGTTCGATACGATTTAGATTCATACTTCCAATAATTACTTGCATATTTGCAGGGTGACGTAGAATCCATGCAGAACTAATCCCGGTTGGTGTTGTCTCATATTTATCTGCTAACTCTTTTAAAAGTATATTTAATTCTGGATAAAGATCATTATCAATAAATACGCCGGTATCATTTGGTCCTTGATAAGGCGACCAAGCTTGTATGGTCATTTTATGGATTCGAGAATATTCTAAAATCCCCCCATCATGATCGATACTGGCCTCTTCTTTCCGATTAGCATGAATCCCTTGATCAACCATTCCGGTATGGAGCAGACCAAATTGTAATTGATTCGCTTGTAAAGGTTGATGGACTGCTGTTTTTAATAGTTCAACATGACCTGGAGTGAAGTTGCTGACTCCAAAGTGACGAACTTTTCCTTCTTTTTCAAGCTTATGAAAGGCTTCAGCAACCTCTTCAGGTTCCATTAAGGTATCCGGACGGTGCAACAGCAAAGAGTCTAAATAATCCACCTTCAAGCGGTGCAAACTTCCTTCAACCGCTTGTACAATATGCTCTTTAGAGAAATTATACATTTCACCAGGAACAATCCCACATTTTGATTGAATAAAAATATTTTCTCTTTTGACTGCACTCTTTTCTAGGGCATCCGCAAATATCGTTTCACATTCCCCGCGTCCATAAATATCTGCATGGTCAAAAAAATCAATTTGGTTTTCATAAGCTGTGTTAAGAACTTCAACTGGGTTATGGGCTGTTTGAATACGCATAAGTCCTAGCCCTACTGCAGCAACTTCTTCATTACTTGTACCAAAACGTACTTTTTTCATAATAAACCTACTCTCATATTTGTAATCGTTTTATTTTTATTATACTTCATATTTATTTTTTCGCAAAAAACAACCGCATTCTATAAAAAATAAAATACGGCTGTTATAAATATTATTTGTTATTTATTTTTTCTTTTAAAGTCTTCAATCATTTCATTCACTTCGCGAGATAATTTTTGCATCATTTCATGTCCAGATTCTTTGCTTTTTCCGATACTTTCTTGAACATGACCTTTTAATTTTTGAAGTTGATCATCGGTCAAGTCACCAGAAGCTTGATTAATTTTTCCTTTTATTTCGTCAATATTTGCCATTATAATCTCCTCCATAAATTGTTAAGATTCTTTACAGTTAAAGTATATAAGAACGAAAAACTTCTCGCAATGAATATCCCTTGAATCTTTTAAGAATAAAAAGATCAAGAGAACGAAATGAGTTTTTCAAGCATAGAAATAAAAAAAATTACTTTTTTTGATCCTACTATTTCAATCTGATCGATATTTTGTGTTAAAATATATGCAAGCGAGACGAAAATCGCAGTCTTCAGCATATTTGTATACTGAAGAAAATTTATAAAATTACATAGGAGGTATTCCTATTAATTTAAATAGTCACACAGGAGGAAAATTATTATGATAATTGGCGTACCTAAAGAAATTAAACCAAACGAAAACCGAGTAGCAGCTACTCCAGCGGATATTGGTGATTTAATCCATGCCGGACATGAAGTACTCGTTGAAAAAAATGCTGGACTAGGTTCAGGTTTCACGGATGATGAATATAAAGCAGTTGGTGCTCAAATTTTAGAGGATCCAGCTGAAGTTTGGAAAGCTAAAATGGTTGTGAAAGTAAAAGAACCTCTGGAAGAAGAATATAAATATTTCTATGATGGTTTAATTCTCTTCACTTATTTACACTTAGCCAACGACAAAAAATTAACAGATGCACTGGTAGAAAATAATGTATCTGCACTTGGTTATGAAACAATCTCAGTAAACGGAACTTTACCATTATTAAAACCAATGAGTGAGGTAGCTGGTCGTTACGCTGTTCAAGCAGGTGCTCAATTCTTACAACATCGTTATGGAGGCTCAGGCGTTTTACTTGGAGGAATTCCAGGTGTTGAACGTGGAAAAGTTGTCATTATCGGTGGTGGAGTTGTTGGTGTGAATGCTGCTAAAATGGCTTTAGGTTTAGGTGCTCGAGTTACTATATTAGATGTTGATCAAGAACAATTAGGTAGAATTGATGATATCTTTGGTCAACAAATTGATACCTTAATGTCTAACTCATATAATATTGGCCAAGCTGTAAAAGATGCAGACGTTGTAATCGGTTCTGTTTTAATTGCTGGTGCCAAAGCTCCTATCTTAGTTACTGAAGAAATGATTAAATCTATGCGTCCAGGTTCTGTTGTAGTCGACGTTGCTGTTGACCAAGGTGGAAACTTTGAAACTACTGAACACGCAACTACACACGATGACCCAATCTACACAAGACACGATGTTATTCATTATGCAGTTGCAAACATTCCTGGTGCTGTACCACGTACCGCAACAATTGGTCTTACAAACGTTACAATGCGTTATATTTCAGAAGTCGCAAATAAAGGATTAGAAAAAGCTTTCTTAGGAAATCGTTCTATTATGCGTGGAGTCAACGTTTATAAAGGCTTAGTAACAAATCAAGGTGTTGCACAAGCACTAGACTATAAATACACAAATATGTACGACTTAATTCGTGGTTAATTAAATTTCGTCAGTCAAATCAAAAAACCCTGCTTTTAGAAAAATTCTAAAGGCAGGGTTTTTTACTTTTAAATTTTATTCGTATTCTTTTTTTCTAATTCCTTAATTAAAGCCATGACCAGTTCAGCCGATCGTTGTCCAGCTAATACAACAAATTCATCAAAATCCACAGTGGCTTGTTCATCAGCTGCATCAGAAACTGCCCGAATAACAGCATAAGGAATCTCAAACTGATGGCAGGTCTGGGCGACTGCAGTTCCTTCCATTTCTGTTACGAATGCCTTTGGGAAATAGTGTTTAAATTTTGTTAATTCTTCTTGACTAGAAATGAAAGAATCTCCTGATAAAATTAATCCACTTTGAAAAGACCAATTCTTTGAAGCGGCTACTTTTTCAATTATTTCTCGAAGAGAATCATCCGTTTGGTAGTGTGGAGGCATTTTGGGAATTTGTCCAAACGTGTAACCAAATCCACGATTGTCTGCATCATTATAGGTGAGTTCTTTTGCAATGACTAAGTCCCCTATCGATAATGCTTCATCTATCCCCCCAGCTGATCCAGTATTGATGACGATATCTACATTAAATGTTTGAATCAATAATGTCGTTGCTATGCTGGCATTTACTTTTCCAATTCCTGATTGAACGATGGTTACGGGGGTATTATGAATTTTCCCGTCATAAAAAGTTTGTTGGGCTATTTTTTTTATCGTTCCTTCTGAAATTTCTTCAGTTAAACGTTTGATTTCTTCTTCCATCGCCACTAAAATTCCAATTTTCAATTGCTCACTCCTTGTATTATAAGCTTAATAAAATAAGATAACGATCCAAGTAATAATGAGTAATAAAAGAACAATCGCAATCAAGGCGGTTAAAATACGCTCCGTTCTACGGTAACGTCCCATAACTTCTGTTCGTTTACGCTTTGTTTTGCCTTGACGATTCAGTTTAAATTCTTCTACTCGATCTTTAATACTCCTTTTGACATTTTCTTTTCGTTCCATTCGCTTTTGTTCACGTTCATATTTTTTTCTTTCCGTTCTTGACATCTCTTTATCCTCTACCTTTATTCAAACTCTTTAAGATTAGTCATTCGTTTCTTGAGTTTCTTTATTTCGTTTCATTTGCCAGTAAAATAAGGCAAAAACGGTTTTAGCATCGCAAAGTTCTGCTCTTGAATAAGCATCCATCGCTTCATCAAAATCTAAAGCAACAACTTCAATAAATTCATCTTCATCTTGTTTGCGCGCTTTTTGTACTTCTTGGATTCCTTGGGCTTCATAAATTTCTAAAAATTCATCGGTATAGCCAGGTGTACTATAAAAAGAGGTAACAAAACGCCAATCATTTGCACGTAATCCTGTTTCTTCTTCAAATTCTCTTTTTGCCGTTGTCATTCCATCACGATCTGTTTCATCGCGTAAACCAGCGGGCAACTCTAAGGTTGTTTTTCCAATAGACACTCGATATTGGCGAACTAAAATCATCTTTTGGTCATCTGTAAATGCAATCACTGCTGCCGCACCATTATGCAAAACAACTTCACGTTTAGCTTCTCTTCCGTCTGGTAAGATAACATCTACTAACCGATAGGTGGTTATATTGCCTTCATGAATTGTTTCTCTTTTTACAATTTCCTCTTCAAATTTCATTTTATCCGCCCTTTCCTATTTTATTTATTATAACATTTATTTATGGAAGTAGCGGATAAAAAAATAAAATCGTGCTAAAGTCTGAGCAACCTTGTTAATATTTATGGTAGAATTAAAATGAAAATAAAGAAAGGATGTCGCATAATATGAATAAGAAAACATCCAACAATCTAGTTATGTTGTTATTAGCATTATTTACGGTTGTGTTTGTTGTCTTTTTGTTAGAGGCTTTTAATGTAAATCGTACACCTTCTATTATCATTGGAATTTTTGTAGGTTTTGGTTTATATTCTAAGTATATGAGGGAACAAAAGCCAGAGAAAAAAAACAAGAAAAATCTACAACCCGTTTCAAAAGAAAGAGAACAGTTTTACTTATCAAAAGGGCTTTCTGAAGAAGATATTACTTTTTTTAGAGAAACCATGAACAATGCAAAAGAGCAAATTCTTCAAATTGAAGAAAATATCAACCAAGCAGGAAAATTAAAGGCGATAGCTAATCGAAATAATACGTTGAATTTGATTAAAGTATTATTTAAGGATATAGTCAATGAACCGGACCGATTACATGAAGTGGATCAATTTCTATATGTTCACTTACCAAGTTTGGCTGAATTAACAAGCAAGTATGTACAAATTAATCAGCATCAAGCTAAAAGTAAACAAACTTTTGATGTTTTAGAAAAATCAGCACAAACAATTGATGAAATGTGTCAACAAATTTCAGAAGACTATGTAAGTTTCCGTTCTACTGACATTAGCGATCTAGCTAACGAAGTTGAATTAGCTAATCGTCGCATCCATCGTGAAGGTTCTAATATAGAAGATGATGAAATCTAATAACTTAGGAAAGGATAATGGTATATGCCCAAAAAAGAGCGTAATGAAGAGGAATTAAATAAAGAAAACATTGAGACCTCACAGACAAAGACAGATTCTATGGC
>Ga0209487_1003634_pt1 | contig 12035 bp, 12 predicted proteins | sample Poulit2012_FD_187524 | JGI IMG/M metagenome (GOLD analysis project Ga0209487, IMG submission 187524) | Agricultural soil microbial communities from Georgia to study Nitrogen management - Poultry litter 2012 (SPAdes) (version 2) | ecosystem: Environmental > Terrestrial > Soil > Agricultural land... | reverse complement strand
AGTTTTTGTATTAGCTGCATGTGGTGGAGACACAACAACGGAAGAACCAGATACAACAGCACCTGAAGAGACAACTGAAGAAACGACAGAAGATGCTGACACTCAAACAACTGAAGAAGGTCAAGTCTTTACCTTAGAAGACCTTAGTGAATATGATGGTCAAGATGGCAATCCTGCTTATGTAGCTGTTGACGGTGTTGTTTATGACGTTACAGATAACGAAGCTTGGGAAGGTGGAGAACACGCAGGTGAGTTAATGGCTGGTGGTGACTACACCGAAGAAATTCTTGAATCTCCTCATGGCGAATCTGTATTAGAAGACCTACCAATTGTAGGAACTTTAGAATAATAATATAAAATAAACATGACTTCTTTAACGAGTAATCCACATATCGTTAAGGAGTCATGTTTTTTTAATTAGTCTTCTAGTTCATAAATCTCAGCTAGTGTTTTAACTTTGTAAGTACCTTCTTCATCACCATAATATTTATTATATCGCACTTGAAACCTTTGGAAAATATAAGTAGCTATTACTTTTAAGATCGCATAAATAGGTACTCCAAGGATCATTCCTACGAGCCCTAATAATTCCCCCATGATTAATAATATTAAAATAATCGTTACTGGATGAACATTCAGTCGATTACCTAAAATATTTGGTTCAATTAAATTTCCTTCTATAAATTGTACAATTCCCCATACAATCACTAATTTACCAACCATCCAAAATGAATCCGTTAATGCAATAACAGCAGCTGGTATAAAAGTTAATGTAGGACCCAAATAAGGGATAAATGACAAAATTCCTCCAGCAAAGGCTAATATTCCATTGTAATTTAGACCTATAATTGAAAAACCTATAAACATCAAAATCCCGTTTGCTAAGGCAACTATAATTTGACCTTTAATATAACTCCCTACTTGAGAGTCTATTGCTCTTAATATAGCTGAAATATCCGTTCTTCTTCCAGGTGGAACTTTGTTCATAAACCCTTTTATGAACCTAGAACCATCTTTTAAAAAGAAAAATAAAATCACAGGTACGATTAGCATGATTACAAAAACATTTGTGACACTTGAAATAATGTTTGTCACTCCGGAAAAACCATCTGATAAATAATCTATAATAACCATGTCAATATCTTCAAAAGAACTAAGTCCTTCGTCAAAAGCTTCGCGTTGTTCTGCGTTTAATGAAATATTATTTATTGCATTCTGAAGGTAATTAACGACTGTATTGAATAACTGCGGAATAGATTCTACTAATTCATTAAATTGTTGTTGTAATATTGGAAATAACCAGATAACCAACCAAGAAAGTAATCCGATGACTACAAGATAGATTATAATAATCGTAATAACTCTTTTAACTCCTCTTTTTTCAAGAGAATCGACTATCGGCGATAACAAGTAGTACAATATAAAAGAAATTACCAATGGTGTAATAATCGTTGACATAACAATAAATATCGGACGTAAAATGAAATCTAATTGAGAATAGAGTAAGATGGTTAATCCAACTAAAAAAAGAATCCCAAATGTATAGAAAATATTCTTTCCACCTAAAAATTTCATCCAATTTGTCTGTTTATTCTCCATAAAATCATCCTTACGAATACTATTTGGTTTGTGTAATTCTATTGTAACATCAACTCAATCTTGGATATATTCATATGATTAAGAAAAACTCGCTAATTGCGAGTTCTGCATAGTAGAACGAAGCAGAAGCGTAAGTTTTTCTACATGCGTTAAGAAATTATTTTATAATCCTTTATTAGTTAAAAAAGACAAGTCGCAAAAATGACTTGTCTTAAAGAACTATAGTTTATTCATTAACGAACATTTTCTAAAATAACTCCACTTTTTGGCTTAGTAGTCATACTTACCATGCTGTAACCAAGATCTTGTTTTGGCAATTCAAAAGTAATGTCTTTTGCTAAAAATTCAGCTGTTACCTTCATTGCTTCAACTGTATTCCACTCTCCAGGACAACGATGCCCTTTCAGATAATCGCCGCCGCCTTGTGCAACAAGTTTATATTGTACTTGATTCGTTGGACTTTCTGTCCAATCTAAAAATCTATTGGGATTGAAAGTTTCGGGATTTTCCCAAAGTCTTTCATCATGGCACGTTCCATAAAAATCAAAAATAACCATTGTATCTTTTTCAATACTAAAATCTTTCCAAATAAAGTCTTTTCGTGCAAGACCAGCATTAAAAGGAAAAAATGGATAATAACGACGGATTTCCTGAACAAATGCCTCATAGTATGGACTATCTATTTTTTCCTGTTGTAACTTCTCTTTTACTTCTGGGAATTGATGTAGTGTTAAAGCAACAAAGCTTAAATATATTGCAATGGCTAAACTTGGCCGTAATACACTTAATAAATCTGTAGCGGCTGGGTGAAGATCAATTAGAGACCCATCTAGATCTCTATGAAAAAATATTTGATATAAAGCTGTTTCTTTTGCAGGTATCAGCTCCTCATCTCTTACTTTTTGAATCAAATCTTCTACCCATTTTGTACTTTTTTGCCTTGAAAGTACACCTTTCACGAATTTATGATTAGGCTGAGCGACATTTTCAAATAGATCAGAAAGTTGATGCATCCTTTTTTCAACATCTTTTTCTGGTAAAGGTACACCAGCCCACTCACAAACTGCTTTTGTTAGTACTTTTTTAGCTTCTTCATAAAATACAATAGAAGGTTCTTCCATCCAATAAATCGCACTTTTCAAAAAGTGTTTCTTTAAAATTAACCCCCCAATCGTTAATTCGCTCTTCCGTCATTAAGTCTAAAAAATACTGCTTTCGATTTCGATGCTCGGCATCATCTAAAGTTTGAACCCCATCGTCTCCTAGCAATGTTTTAGTCGCAAACATCGGAGCAGCACCTTCTCGTTTAATCTTACTTTCGTCATAAAAATATTCCGGCTTCTTCTCCACCCATACATACAGCATTTTTACCTAATAAAGTTGTTTCAAAAATATCGGATTGATATATTTTGTGGCGGTTTGGAATATATTGATACCCTTCTCGCAATATCTTTAAACCATTTTCAAAGCCTTCTTCTTTAGGTATCACTTGAATCGACAATTTTTTCACCTCTCATTATATTCATGCGGGATTTGCAATTCTTTTCAAATCCAGTATAACAACTTGGTATTGACATATTAAGTGATACTACTTATGAATATTAACCATGGAAAATTAAAGTATAGCTGACGATAATAAGTAACGAACTAAGGAGCGTTCCTAACAAATAGTATTCAGCAAATTGAGGATCTTCAGAGATTTTATTATATCGAGCGACTGATTTTGCAGTTAAGACAAAACCAATTGCAGTGAGCTGTCCAGCATTAAGCATCATCAGAATAATGAATCGTTCAAAAATACCGATTAAGGCCCCTGCATTTGTAATTCCGTCATCTTCTTCCTTTTTATGCTTCGGCTCGAAATGGTCTAAAACAATTCGAATACTAATACTTGAGGGTTTATAGATAATTAACAATATAAGAACCCATGATAAAATGGCTTCTGTATTTAATTGAAGCTGCAAAATGAGGTTTTCCAAATGAGAAAAATAAGAAATTTCGATTTGGTTGAAAATCAGAAAACTTCCACTTAGTAAGATTATAAGCAAATGTAAAGCTTGATCTAACGCATAAATGAAGACAGAATTTTCATACGTTATTTTCTTCTTTAATTTATATTGGTACTTTATATAATCAATCACCAAATGTGTGAAAGAAATGAGTATAGCTGCTATAAATACTGGACCACTAAAAATCGGTAGAGACAGTAATAATAATGTAAGTGTATAAATGAGACTATGCTGCAAAACGACTTTAGTAGTTTGATTTTTTACAGATCCATCTGTTTGAAAATAATAATCCCCTAAGAAATGGCCAATAAGGAACAATAGAATTGCTTCTTTATACATTATCCATCTCACCTTCTGCTTTTTTATACATATAATTTTGCACATCTTCTATGGCTGCTTTATAGGTATAAAAATTGGTACTTTTTAAGGATTTGCTTACACTGGATTGTCCAATATCTAAAGCATGCGCAGTATCATATTGATTTTCATTATTTTCAAGATATGCTTTGATAATTTCTTTTTGACGATCTGACCATTTTGATTTTATAGCTGTATTTAAGGCAAAAATAGCATTTATCAATCGATCACTTTCGGTTTCGTTTTGCTCAGACAATAGTAATATATTTGTTTTACGCGTTGCATACTGTTGTTCACTTTGTTCAATCCATTCAATCGTTCTTCTTGCACGATGATAAGCTGGACCATCATTTAGTTGTGAATTTTTTGAATCAATTGCAGTTGCAATTTCACCAATACCAATCCCAAAACGTATTTCAACCGGAAGTAATGCAAGCTCTATATCTAAAATAATTTCCATAAAAGGCGCATTTAAATCTAATAGTCCTTGAAAACTATCTCCCATTGAAATTGAAAATTTAGATGCAAGTTCTTTTTGATACTTTTTGTTGACTTGTTTTAAGCTTTCTAATAATTGTTTTTGAGTTTCTTCTCGATTTTCTATTAAACGAGAATCATGAATATCTCCTATAATTGCAATATATTCTTGTTTACTCATAGTCACCACCTCATAAAAAGTATAAGATGAATGAAAAAAGGAATCAACTGCTTTCATTCGTTTTAAAAGGAATCTTTTTATTTGATTCATATTTTTGGGAATCTTTTGACAAGATGCATAAAAATTAGAATCATATTTTTGAGACAAACGACTTAAATTTTCAGACCATTAAATTACAATAAACCTTCTAACTGAGCGAGATAAATAGATAAAGATAACAAATCAGCAGCTCCCCCAGGGCTTAAATGTCGATTGATGAGTTCTTGGTCGAAATTTTCCAAGTACTCATGGATGTTTAGCGGATTACTTTTATTGAATATTTCTCTCGCTTGAGATTGCACTTCATAATAAGAAGAAATCCCTCCTCTATGTATTAAGTTTGTATCTTCTACTTCACTCATAAGCAAAGTTAGTGCATGAAGTAAAACTCCCTCAGTATCTGTTGGATATTTTTTTAAATGACTACGTAAATAAGGCATAACTGTATGAGTTAAGATCGGATATCCCGCTTCTGCTACTCCCCGAATCCCTGCGATTCCATATTCTTTAAAGAGCCTTTCACCATAACTTAGTTCTTCTTTATTCTCTAAATGACGAAAATCATTGTAAACTAATCCACTGCATATTTTCGATACATATCGAAACATTTCTTCCGTCTCTTCTTTTGTAAAAGGAAATCCAAAACCTTTTTCTTTCGCTATGTATAAGCTGTTGCTGGTAAAATCACTGCATATGAAAAATTTGCCCCTTTATGTGTATTCACATTTTGAGTCGCTTTCATCATAGAAACTTCTGCTTGATAGCCTACTTTCCGAGCTTTTTGAAAAAGCTCTTTTGGTGTACCAGTGTGCTTCGAGCCCATCAAACTATACTCATAAAGATATGGGGTTATGGTAAACATTGAAGAGAACCATCCACTTGGTCGTTTATTTGACTTAGATGTTTTAATGCTTGATCAAAATAATGAAGTACAGGGCAAAAGTCGCACAAAATTAGGATTACCTGTTAGACGCTGTTTTCTTTGTGAACGTCCAGCAAAAGATTGTGGTCGCAGTCGACGCCATACTGTTTTGGAGCTACAAGAAGAAATATCCAATCGAATCCAAAATTATTTTAAAAATTAACCACCTTATAGACGCTCAAGCGATAACCGTTTGAGCGTCATTTTTATTTTTATGCGGGTGGTCAGCCCTGCGGACAAATTTTAGTTTTTTATGTGTGTGAGAAAGTCACTGCGATCAAATTCTTTACTTTTTTGTCTAGTAGGCTATCTCCGTGGTCAAAATCTCTCTTTATTTGTGCGTTGACATTATACCATGGTCAAATTTTATCTTTATTTGTACGTGGTTAAGTTCTTGTAGTCAAATTTTTTCTATTATTAACTGCTGGATTGTCATTAGTAAATCCATTTCTTTATTTATCATCAAAAAACTATTTTATCTAGTTAATACTCCAAGTCATCTTATCATAATCTTGATAACTCATTTTTATTTGAACGAAATTATTAATATTCAATCTTTTGTATAATTTATAAATAGGTAATTTTAGATTAGTATAATATGTATATCGACCATTTCTAACTTCTTGAAAATATTTTCTAAGGATTTTTCTTAAACTTCCTCTTGAAATAGCACCACCCAAAAAATTAACTAGCTCACCTATTTTTAAGTTTTCAGCAAAATTTAAAACTCCATATTCACAAATTGTTCTTAAAACTGCTATCTCACGCTCTTCCATGAATCCACATGTACACTGAATAATTTTCTGATTAGTCTTTTTATAAAAACTTTTACAATGCGGACACTGGATTCCTTTTTTCAAATGGTTAATTGTTTCTTTCGAAACAGGATTTGGTCCATGATATCGATTAATTTCAAATCTCTCAAATTGTCTAATTAAGTATTTCTTATTAAAAAATTCACCCTCAATTGAATGATCTTTACCAACAATTTGTTGAATATAATGCCTTAGTTGAGTTCGATCAACGATGTCTATATCATCAATTCTAGAATTAATTTCAGTATAATTATCAGCACCAACCAAAATAAGAGCTCCCTGAACTGGTCCGTGATTTGAAGATCTCAGACATATATTTTCTAAATTAATCGTATTTCGTCTTGTCTGAAAAATAGGATTACCCGAATTTTTATGTTCATTAAAACTTACAATCCCTTCTTCATAGATAAAATCACTCGTATAATTTTTTACTTCTAATAAATAACTACCGTGATTAGTAAGAAGTATAAAATCTGCTTCAAACGGTCCTCCATTATTCATCCATAGGTTTCGAATCACCACCCAATCCTCTTTTCCATATTTTTCTAGGTAATTAAATACTATTCGTTCACCTTCTTCACCTGCTTCTAACCACCTTAATTGTTCTTTTTGTTGAGATGTTCTATGATACGAACGTTGATCAATGATTCTTTCAATATCTAGTTGAGTAGGTTCCTTCGCATTTTCTTTCAAACGATCTGTCTGATATACCAACAATTTCTTTCCTCCTAATTTTTCAAACAAAAATAACCTCTACATATATAATTTGCGAAAAAATCAAAAATCGATGAAATTTTTTTAAAATCAATAAAAAAAGCCTGAGCTGTTCAACTCAGACTTTAAATAATCGATTAAATATTATTATTTATTCTCTAATTCACGCTTCTTGCTTAAAAGTTTTTGAAATTCGCCATCATATTTGGCTTTATCTTCTTCACTCAGCATAGGATCACTCAGTTTGCTGAGCACAGAAGTAATCTGCATCTCTACTTTCATTAAAAACTCAGCTGTCATATCTCGTTCTTCAAGTTGGCTACGATTGTTATACTCCGTATATGATCCAGCAAACAATTCCAAATTCTCGTTTTCAAAGGACAAAATTTTTGTCGAAATAGCCGAAATGAATTGGCGATCGTGAGAAACGAAAAGAATCGTTCCCTCATATTCTTTGAGTAACTCTTCTAATGATTCAAGTGCATAAATGTCTAAAAAATTCGTAGGTTCATCTAGAATTAAAGTATTACAATCACTCACGAATATTTTAGCTAAAGAAACTTTCACTCGTTCCCCGCCACTCAGTACTTCGACTTTTTTGTAGACATCTTCTCGAGGAAATCCTAACCGTGCAAGTACCGTTCGAATCAGCGTTTCATTTTGTTTTGAATTTTCTTTTACATTCTCAATGATTGACTTTTTCGAATCTAATATATCCATATTTTGAGCAAAGTATCCTATTTTTACTGCAGGCGACACATACAAATTATCGTCTGACTCTTCGATAATCTTTTTTAATAAAGTTGTTTTACCACTCCCGTTAGGACCAATGATTCCAACCTTATCTCCACCTTTAACAAAAAAAGTTGCTGAATTCCAAAGTCTTTTCTCGTTGACTTTTCCTTTTACTTTTTCAGCACGAATAATAACTTTATTTTCAAAAGCTCGTGCGTTAGGTAATGTCATTTTAATAGGAAGTTCTTCTTTTGGCTTCTCTACTTCTTCTAACTTTTCTAAACGCGTTTGTAATGCCTTTCGGTTTTGGTGTAAACCTTTTTGTAATTTTGCGAAATAGGGTTTTGAACCTTTAATCCTTGCCTCTGATGCGGATAAGTTTTTCGGAGCTTTAGTCGCTCTTTCAGCTTGTCTATCTTTTTGTATAATGGCCTCTTCTAGTTGTTGTTCTTTTTGTTTAAACTTTTCATATTCTTTTTTCTGGTGTTTCTTTTGATTCTCTTTTTGTTCAATATAGCTTGAATAATTTCCCGAATATTCAATTATCTTTCCATCTTCTAATTCCCAAATCATATCGCAAATATTATCCAATAGTGTTCGGTCATGTGAGATAAGCAGTATAGTTCCTTGAAATTCTTTAAGTTTATTTTCCACCCATTCCACATGTGAAGTATCTAAATTAGTTGTTGGTTCATCTGCAAGTAAGATATTTGGAGACTGATTCAATATACGAATAATATAGTCTTGAGAAACTTCACCACCACTTTTATACGTATTGGTTCGTTTCAACTGTGGTAACATAGCGATTGTTCCATTTACTGAAAAATTATTCACATCCGCTTCAATCTCACCAAGGAGCGCTTTGAAAAGTGTCGTCTTTCCGCTCCCATTTTTACCTACAATGCCTATTCTTTGTCCGCTTTGAATTTGTAAGTTCCTTAGATTTAAAAGATCTCGTACACCGATTGTTACTTTAAGTTGTTGAATATTAATAACGTTCATAAAATTCCTCCTAAGATACGGAGGCACAAAAATAGCCCCTCATCTATAATGGGAGCTTAATCAGTTTCGGCAAATTAAATACATCTATACTTAAAAATATAGACTCTGCCCCTACCCCCATTATTCCAGCTCGACAAATAGATAACATAAAATAAGACATACAAATACTGTAGTCAACATTTATTTTCTATCTATTTCTTGGAAAAACAGGATTAGTTGCGCATCGTTTTAATTTTGCCCTCTTTTCTATATTTGTTGAATATAAATTACCATGTGGAATTGCTTTTGTCAAATCTCCTTTTAAAAAACAAAAGCCAATTAGTTTATGTTAACTAATCAGCTTTTACTTTGTATTCAATATTTATAAGTCTAATATTCGACTAAGTTCAATTGTTGATCTTCTACTCGCCAAATTTGTTCAGCAATATTTTCCATAAAATATTTATCATGAGATGTAAACAAAATCGTTCCTTTATAGCTTTTCATCAACAATTCTAAAGCTTCAATTGTCTGCACGTCGATAAAGTTTGTTGGTTCATCTAAGATCAGCACATTACTCGGAACTGTAAATAGCTTCGCAATGACTAAGCGAGTAGCTTCACCCCCGCTCAAGTCCGTGACAGATTTCTTGATAATTTCAGTTTGATTGAAACCCAGATTGTTTAATATACTTCGAATAACCGATTCTTCCATATGAGAATCTTGTTTCAAAAATTCTAACATTGTTTTATTTACATTCAACTGGTAAGCCATTTGTTTGTAGACAGAAAAAACAATTTTATTTGATAAAGTAATTCCTTCACCATCATTTATAATATGCTTTAATAAGGTTGATTTTCCAGATCCATTTGGTCCTACAATACCAATTCGCTTTCCTAATGGCAATTGGAAGTTTGCTTCATTGAATAGTACTTTATCTCCTTTTTTAATCGTTACTTTTTGTCCCATAATCGGAAAATCGTTATGCATCTCAAGGCTTTTCGGCTCAGGAAAATGAATGAAAGATTCTTTTTCTACATTTTCGACAGTTTCTAATTGTTCTGCTCTTTTTTGAATAGCTTTTGCGGATTTATGGGCTGCTTTTTGTACGGTGTCTTTCTGTTTCGAAGAAGACAAGCGATCCGGTTTCACAGCTTTATTTTTTTGTTTTTTGCTTACATTCGCTAATTTTTCTGCTCGTTCTTGCTTTTCAATTGCTGCTTGTTCTAAACGATTCTTTTCTTTTGAAAATTTCTCATAAGCATTTTGTTGTTCAATAAGCTCTTGTTCTTTTTGTTCTTGGTAACTAGAATAGTTACCAGAATATACAGTAATTTTTCCATCTTTTATCTCCCAGATAGTGTCAACAATTTCATCTAGGAAGTAACGGTCATGACTGACAACAATCAATGTTCCATAATAGTATTTTAACTGATCGACTAAAAATTGGATGCCTTCTGTGTCTAAATGTGTCGTCGGTTCATCCATCAGAAGTCCAAATTGATAGGTTGAAAAGTATTCAGCAAGACGTAAGCGTGTTTGCTCGCCCCCACTGAAATGTGTGACTTCATGATCCGGTACATCTAGACGAGATAAATATTCCGGATCGATTTTTATATAATTAGGTTCAATATTTTCTTTGATTTGTTCATAATATTCAAAATCAATGGTTCGATGAACATTTCCAATGTCAGGGGCCAATTTACCAGCTATTAAATTGAGTAGCGTTGATTTCCCTTCACCATTTCCTCCGACAATTCCTATTTTTTCATTTTCATAAACTTTTAAATTTTCAATGGTCAATATTTCTTTACTCATAAAGCTTTTTTCAACATTATTCAATTCTAATACGAGATTTTCCATTTTATAATCACTCCTGCATTTTTTTATTCCTTCGTGTCATCATGAATTTAGGCAATAAAAAATGCAGGTCAAAGTCTTATCGGCTTTAATCTGCAAAAAATCATCATATTTTGGGTATATAAATAAACATTCTCCCTTTAGATAGAGAAAATCTTGTTTTCCAAATGAAATACCCAATAAAGATTTTTAAGCATGACAAATAAGCCAATCTAAATAGATAAGATTGATCTGCTTTCTATTGCCATTCTTAGCGTAATCTCATTGAGTTTATCATTTACATACCTCTTTCGTTTTTGTGTATTCATAATTTAACATATTTTTTCCTTCCGTTCAATCCTAATTTTACTTTACGAAATTCAAAAAATGTTCATTAAAAAATTTCAATTAAATTTAAGGCACCTAGAATAAAAATTAAATAAAAAACATATTGTCTGAATTTATCTGTATCTATCCTACTATACAAATAATTTCCAGCCCATATTGCTAAAAGAATCGCAGGTATAGAACTTAAATAAAATATCCCTACTTCTTTTGTCCAAAAGCCACTTAAAAAATGACTAATAATAATAAAAGTACTTGAAATAATAAAGTGTGATTGAACATTTCCCATAAATTTATTCGGTGTCCAATTTCTTGTCGTCGCATAAAGTACTATTGGAATCCCATTCATATTATAGGCACTCCCAAGCATTCCAGACGCAAAACCAAAAGGCAATGAATAATTCGTATTTTTAAAGGTTTCTTCTAAATGATTATCTTGAGCTTTTGATCGAGTTAAAGAAAAAATCGAATAACTAATTAATATAATTCCTAAAATCACACTAATCCACTGTTGATTAGCAAAATGGACCAGTAATAAACCAAATGGTATACCGAATAATGTCGCAATTGACAGTTTTTTAAGGATAATCGGGTCTTTATATTTCCAACCTGAAACAGCAAAAAACAAAGCAACTGTAAACCCGACTAAGCCAACTAATGCAACAGCTGTTGAAAATGGTATAGGAAGTAAAGCTAGTAATGGCATACTTACTACAGAATCTCCAAAACCAAATGTAGAACGCATAAGAGAACCTAAAAATACAGCTCCAGCTACTAATAATATTAGTGAGTAATCCACTTTAAAACCTCCAACAAACTTGATTTATAAAACGTCAGTGTCGAGTCTACCATAGATATCTGAAGGTTAATAATAAAATTTAATAAAAAAAAGAATAAGTTGAGCGATCCCCCAACTTATTCTTCAAATTTAACTTATTTAGTTACTTTACTCTTCCTGGTTGTTTTCCATAGCCATAATAAGCATCCGCTAAAATTTCTTCCATATCGCTGACTAAAGCTAA
>Ga0209487_1003632_pt1 | contig 12037 bp, 12 predicted proteins | sample Poulit2012_FD_187524 | JGI IMG/M metagenome (GOLD analysis project Ga0209487, IMG submission 187524) | Agricultural soil microbial communities from Georgia to study Nitrogen management - Poultry litter 2012 (SPAdes) (version 2) | ecosystem: Environmental > Terrestrial > Soil > Agricultural land... | reverse complement strand
TCTTCGGAAAAACTTCATTCATTTCCTTGTACATGAACGACCTCCTATACTAGCACAAGTGTTGAATAACTTGTTGCTGCCAACTTACCATTGCGTTTTATACTTAATACATGTTGTAAAAATTGCCGCTTCCCTTTTTGCCGCACCTTCATGAGCGTAATCTGACATACGTACGTTTCATTGGCTACTAGCGCTTCATCATATTCAAAGCATTGCTCGCTTTGAATAATAGAAGGCGCTTCCTCCAGCCACGGTACATCTATATCCTTCCAGAACAAAACCGGATATGTAGCTGGTAGAACCACGTCGGCATAACCGGCTTTTCGCGCTGCTTCCGGGTTATAAAAAATTAGATTTTTTTCACCGATTACTTTACAATACTGGCGTACTTCCTCTCTTGTTATCTGTATAGCAACCGTCTCTGTTTCCAATCCTTCAGTAAACAGCAATTTACTCGCACCTTTCCAAAAGCGTTGCCAATCCCAGGCCACCGCCAATTCCAAGTGTGGCTATGGCGCGTTTTCCTTTGATCCGCTGCATTTCTGTACATAGACGTGTCACAAGAACTGCACCTGATGCCCCATACGGATGACCAAAAGCAAGCGCGCCTCCACCGACATTTAATTTTTCATCAGGAATATCAAGCTCTTTTACTGAAGCTAATACTTGGGATGCAAAAGCTTCGTTAAATTCTACCAAATCTATATCTGCAGGTGTTAATCCAGTTCTTTTTAATAGTTTTCTCACGGCTGGTATCGGACCAATCCCAAGCAAATTCGGATCAACACCGACACTTACTGCATCAACAAATCTCAATATAGGCTGAAGACCAAGTTCCCTGCATTTCTGCTCAGACATAATCAGGACTGCTGCAGCACCGTCATTTACAGGACAAGCATTACCCGCTGTCACTGTTCCATTTTCCTTAAATACAGGCCGTAACCTTGATAGTTTCTTCATCGTTAATTGTGGGCGCGGGCATTCATCCCGGTCTTTTCCTTGAAGGACAACCATCTCCTTTAAAAATCGACCTTCCTCTCTTGCCGCGATTGCTTTCTGATGACTATTGTAGGCAAATAAATCCTGATTCTCGCGCGAAATTTGGTACGCTTCAGCAACATTCTCAGCCGCCACTCCCATGTCAGGATCGCCGATTAAATCAGGTGAAAAACGGGCACGTGTAAATAGTTTTGGAGACTCATAGAGAGATGCCGGTTTTTCCAGTTTCCATGGGGCAAGACTGCTGCTTTCTATTCCACCAGCAATATAAATATCACCAGCCCCTGCTTGAATTTTTCGGCATGCAATATGGATTGCTTCCAGCCCGGACCCACATTGACGGTCAACAGTAAATGCAGGAATATCTACCGGAAGTCCTGCAGTTAATGCGGTAAGCCGTGCTATATTCCCCCCGGGTCCAACAGCATTTCCAAGGATCACTTCATCGACTGTATGAGGGTCCAGCATGCTTTCCCCCATTATCGATCGAATCACAGCAGCCCCCAGGCTCTCCGGTGGCACGTTTTTAAAAATCCCGCCAACTTTACCGACAGCAGTACGTTTTGCTTGTACAATTACAGGTGTATGCATGATGTATACCTCTCTATATTGACTTCAACTTCTTTTCGGGCAATTTTTCCGGTAGGTGTATATGGAAAACGATCTACTTCATAAAATTCCTTCGGCCGTTTATATGTAGCTAATTGTGCTTTACAATGTGACCTTAACCTATCCGATTGCGCCTGATGCTTCCATTTAATAAGTGCAACTAGTTTTTGCCCCCAATAATCATCCGCTAAGCCGACAACCATTACTTCCTTCACTGCCTCTATCTCTTTGATCACTTTTTCTACTTCTTCCGGATAAACATTCAATCCACCACTAATCAGCATATGCTTCTTTCTCCCAACAATGGTAAGAATCCCTTCATCATTCAAAAACCCCAAATCTCCAACTGTTGCCCCGTAATTTGTTAATACCTTCTCAGTTTCCTTAGGGTTATTAACATAGCCAGCGAACAGAAAATTACTTTCAATAAATATCTCACCAACTTCGCCATTTGGAACACGTTGTCTTTCCTGATCGCGTATCGTTACACGGGCACCAGGAAAGGGTCTGCCGACACTGTTTGGATATTGCTGTGTTACTGTTTTTGACGCGAAGGAAATAAAGCTTAATTCGGAAGCCCCGTAGTATTCATACACAATACTTTCAGGAAAAACATGTTGTAGTCTTTTTTTTACCTCTGGGCTCAGGTTTGCTCCTGATGAAAGAAAGGTAAGCTTTTTCTCAAATGGATAACCTTGTTGTTGCTTTGCTAATCCATGAAGCATCGTTGGGACCGCATACATAATTGTAGCTTTTCCCTCACTTAATATATTGCATATTGCATCTGCATTAAATGATGATGTCAGGCAAAATGTAGCCCCCATATGAAGCGCATGCACAGCGCCAAATAATGATAATGAATGGCATAAAGGTCCGGGTGCCAAAATAACGTCTGTTTGGTTATAATGAAATGCTTGCTCGGCTGCAGAAAAACTGGTTAACCAGGACTTGTGGCTTCTAATAAATCCCTTTGGTGATCCCGTCGATCCAGAGGTAAAACCGAGATAGAATGATTCGTTTGAATAGGTATCCCACATGTTAGTTACCGGGGATAAAGGTGTTTTTTTCAACGTTTCTATATCATGAACAAGGTCAAAAGCATATGATGTTGTCTCTGAAAACTGCTTGCTCGTTATGATTAAATCCGGCTCAGCCGTTTTCATAATTTGCACCGCTTCCCGCTCACTCCATTTTGGATCAAAAGGAATCGCAGTCCATCCAAGCGTTACGACGGCAAAAAATAATTCAAGAAATGCCGGCTCATTTCCAATTAAGATGGCTACTTTTTGTGGTTCTTTTTTATGATTAATATTTAGTAAGTGTTGCTGTATCTGACAGATCGTACGATAAAAATCACCGTATGTTATGATGCTATCCTCGTAATTGATTGCTGATTTATCTGGATGTTCGATTGCTATTTCTTTTATGTTTTTACCAATGCCCATTTAACCCACCTTCTTCATCTGCTTTTCAATTTTAGATTGCTTCACTTTCACAAGAGGATAAGCTTTACTAATTTTTAAAATGAGATAACCAGAGACGAATGCTTTTGTTAAATCACCCGGTAAAAATGCGAGGGCAGATATGGCTGTTGGTAACCACGGGAGATTTCCTACGAGTGACAAATAAGTAACCCCACAAGCATACACAAACAGAATGCCACCAATGAAATTAAATAGGACAACTTTCCACAATTTTAATGAATACCAACCTTTTTCTACAAAAAAACCAATTATCCATGCGGCTATTGGCCAGCTAAGAATGTAGCCCCCACCTGGACCAATTAATGGGCCTAACCCACCCCTTCCACCTGTAAGCAATGGCGTGCCAATAGCAACGAGCGCTATAAACAGAAGTAGACTCAATCCACCTCGTCGTGCACCGAGAATTCCGCCTGCTAACATCACTCCAAGCGTTTGTGCAGTAATTGGTACAGGGCTGAACGGGAGCGGAATAGGTGGAATAAAACCTAGAACACCAACAATTGCTGCGAATAAAGATATGTACATCATGTCTTGTAGTTTCATTTTCTAACCTCCACTCTATTTCGTTTGATTAAATAGAATGATATATGGTAAAGAGGTTCATTGTCAACCAAAAATAAATTAAGTTGACAATGAACCTCCCTTTTGATTTTCTCTTCAAACTACTTTACAAACAATTCCTCCATTGCTGGCACTTCTTCGATCAATCCCATCTCCTTTAACCAATCAGCTGTTTCTTGCCATGACTCCTCTCGCTGACTGCCGAACCCTTCGTCTGATTCCATTTTCGGAAGTAAAATATCCATGCTCTTTGCCTCCACTTTTTCATCAAGCGGGAAGTTAGCTTCATCCTGATTATCCAATAATATCTGCAAACCTTCTTCCGGGTTCTTTTCCATAAAAGCATATCCTTTTTCGGCTGCCCGCCAAAATGCTTCTATTTCTTCTTGTTGATCCTTCCATATTTGATCGCTTGTTACAGCAACCAATTCATAGTAATTGGGAACACCGTAGTCAACCGGATTATTATAATCGACGTCATTCCCTTTGCTTTCCAGTACAGGAACTTCATGATTTACATAGGCACCAACTATCGCATCCACTTGTTCAGAAATGAGTGAGGATCCTAACTCAAATTCAACATTTACCATGTCAACGTCAGCCGGATTGCCACCATCATTTTTTACCATTGTCTTTACTATCGCTTCATTCAATGGAATACCTGGATAACCTACCTTTTTCCCTTCCAAATCTTTCGGTGTTTCAATCGGACTGTCTTCATTAAAAACCAGATGATTTAATGGTGATCGGACAATAACACCTGTCGATTTAACAGGGATATTCTCGTTCGCACGTGCCATAATGACATCTGGCTGATAATAAAGCCCTAATGCTACTTTTCCTGATGCTGCTAAATTGAGCGGATCTGTTGGATTGGCAGGAAATTGAATCGAAACAGATAGACCTTCCTCCTCAAAGTACCCCTTTTCCTGTGCGATATATAAGAAACTATGTACAGCATTTGGATACCAATCAAGCATGATATCAATATTCGCTAGTTCATCTGCTTCCCCTTGTGCCTGTTTGTCCCCGCAAGCTGTAAGGAGCGTACAAAAGCATAATCCAACACATAATATAAGTAATTTTCTCATTGTAATTTCCTCCATTTCATTGCCCGCTTTTCCATAAAAACAACAATTAAAAAGAACAAAATTCCCAGTATAGATAATAAAATAATTGGCGCAAAGACACCCGCTCCGTCAAACTGGGTCATCATTCTTCTGCTGAAATAACCAAGTCCCGCTTGGGCACCAAGCCATTCCCCGATCGCTGCGCCAATTACGCTGAGTGGTACTGCCACTTTCAATCCCGAATAAAAATACGGCATTGCTGAAGGGACATCCAACTTAAAGAAAACATCCTTCTTGCTAGCGCCCATCGTTAGCAATAATTCCTTTAACTCTTTACTACTTGAACGAAATCCGTCAAACGTACTAACGGTTATCGGAAAAAAGGTAATTAAAATCGTCACAATCACTTTACTCCAGATCGAATAGCCAAACCATAAAACAAAGATTGGTGCTAGTGCAATAATCGGAATGGTTTGCGATGTAATAATAATTGGGTAGAAAGCCCTTTCCACTTTTTTACTACCATTCATAGAAATCGCGAGTCCAACCCCAAGCAGAATAGAGATCGTCAGCCCAATCATAATAACTAACAATGTCACTGGAAGATGCTCCATTACTAACAATCTTTTCAAATCCCATAGCTTTACCATAATTTCAGTTGGCCCAGGCAAAATAAAGGACGCATCTATCAGTCTTGCTGTAATTTCCCAAAGTATAAGTAGCGTAATGATCAAAAAAACCGAAGATAGATAGTTTTTCATACGGTAACTCTCACTCGGAATTGATCAATTAACTGCTCTTTCAACCGAATTACAGCAGGATCATTTAAATCACTTAATTTCCTTGGCCGCCCAAGCGGAACGATGACCTCTTCCAATTTTTGAACGGGATTTTCTGTCAAAATAAAGACACGATCTGATAAGAACAATGCCTCATTCACATCATGTGTAATAAATAAAATCGTTTGATCCCGTTTTTCCCATTGCTCAAGCAGCCATTCCTGCATCGAAAGTTTTGTCATTGCATCGAGTGCACTAAACGGCTCATCTAGCAGCAACACATTGGAACCACTTAATACAGCACGTAAAAACGATACCCGCTGTCTCATGCCACCGGATAAGCCATCTGGATACTCTTCTTCATACCCGCCAAGTCCGAATTCTTCTAATAGTTCACAAACCTGGTTATCTGCCGTTTTTTTCTCCATACCTTTTAATTCAAGCGGTAATACAGCATTATCACGGATCGAGCGCCATGGCATGAGTAAATCCTGTTGTGGCATATAGCCAACACTACCTAGTCGATTAACCAGATGCTCTCCATTAATATGGATCCGACCGTTTGACGGCTGTTCCAAACCAGTAATTAACCGAAACAGCGTCGTTTTTCCTGATCCGCTTGCACCGATAATACTAATAAATTCACCATCAAAAACCTGCATATCAAGCCCTTCTAAAATACTAGTGGGCTTGTCCACCCCTTCGTAACAAAAAGATACCTGTTTAAGTTCTAGTGCAATATTATCCACTGCATTATCCCGATGGACAGCGGCGCTATGTTGAACTGGCATTTTCCCTCTCTTTTGATTCCTCATGATTCAATTGCACTCCCTTCTTTGTATTCGTCCATTCATAAATAAATTTAATCATTATTTTCGTATATGCCAGCAATTGATCGATAGAAAGTTGTTCATTCACACTGTGTGCATTGAGAAAGTCACCTGGACCATAAATGGCAGTTGGAATCCCAGCTTCTCCAAGCCAACCACCATCTGTAACAGATTGCGAAACACCCATGACCACTTCTTCCTTGTAAATATACTGATGCGAATTGGCTAAAATATCGACGGCTTCATGCGTTTGGTCCACTTCTAATGACGGGAAAATTTCACCTCGTTCCTCAATCATCGAGGCACCGCCCCACTGAAATGTAGGCGGATTTTCTTTTAACCACGGATCCGCAGCTGCAACATTTAACAGATGCTCCTCAATTTCTTTTGTAACCTTCTCATACGTTTCATCCGGATAATAGTGAACCGTAATCCATAAATGACATTCATCGGCAATAAATGCGGCATGCCTTCCGCCTTCAATGACAGCTGGATTTATTGTATTTGTTCCGGGCGGAAACCCTGGATAACTTTTAGTAACAGCCCAATGACGCTCTAATTCCTCGAGTCCATTGAGTATATTTACCATCTTACTGATCGCACTTGCTGCATATAAATCTCCACCAGCATGGATCATGTTTCTTCTTGTCGCATCATGGTACGTCTCATTGCTTTTGATCGTTACCCAACCGGTAATCACACCACCATGCCCTTGAATACGTAAATCGCTTGTATCGACAACAATCGCAAAATCCGCATGATAGCCGCGCCTGCAACACGCAAGTGTCCCCGCTTCGCCAACTTCTTCACCAATTACCGATTGAAAAATAATATCACCCGGTATTTCCACCCCTGCTTCCGCTAGTAGTTGGATTGCAAACAACGCACCGGCCAGTCCGCCTTTCATATCTGCGGAACCACGCCCAATGATCACACCGTCTTTGACAATCGGTGTGAATGGATCTCCCTCCCACTGTTCATCCTCGCCAATTTCCGCGACATCGATATGACCATTAATAATTAAACTTTGATATTGTTGTGCAGCTTCCCCTTTTAGCACACCGACAACATTTGGATCGCCGGAATATACCTCCCACATATCAATTTCAAATCCGCTTTCCCGTAGAAAAGAAGCAATATAGTCTTGCGCTTCCTTGGTATTTCTAGCAGGAGGTGCGGGCGTTTTAAAAGTGATTAATGTTTTTACTAATTCAAGTAGTTCAGACTGTCGCGCGTCGACCTGTTCGATAAGTTCCCGTATCTTTGCTTCCATTCAATTTCCCCCTTTAAAATTAAAATGCAAAAAACCACTTTCCAGTAGAAAGTGGTTCGTATCATCCATTTTAAATTTACCTTGCCTAAATTTATGGACAAGAATCATTAAAAGTGAATTCAACACCGCTTCCTTCCGCTAGTATTAACTAGTTCAAGTTCAAGGGTTAAGACTCTCACTTACTTGTCTCTCTCAGCTTATTTAAAGCGCCCCTAGGGTGATTGCCATTTAATTTTATATTTTAAATTCACTAACAATTATACACAGGTTGTCAATATATACAAGCTTTAATTTAAAATGCCGGATACCGCGCGTATATTTATCACGATGCGCAAAGGCCTGTTTCGAATTGCAGCAGCGGCAGGACTGGACTCCCCCCATCCACTTCAGGCAGGAACATGTTATTTATAAAGCTTTCATAAATATCCCCTCCATTATTTAAAAGTTCTTAATTTAAATATTATCACAAAGGTGAATGAGTAGGCATTCATTTTTATGCCGCATTCATATGAATTTGTTAATTTAAGTACATCAAAGACCAAATCACTATGCGTTTTAGTCTTTTAATTGGTATGTTATTTCGTATGATTCATAACGGAACTACTTAACTTTAACCGCTCATTTTTTTATCAAAGTGAGACAAACTACGGGAAAAGGAGGGATTCATTATCGCTAAAGATAAGACAAAAACGAAGAACAAAAGTAAAGAAGAACTAAACGCAATGAAAACAAAAGATGAGAAAAAATACAGCAAATCCAATCGCCCCTCCACCTAAAAAAGGTGCATGCGGCCTTGGCTAAGAACGTGATTCACTTCCTATCGCGACGCCTGTACGTCGAAGCTACACAAGAAAAGAAGTACCGGTGCATGACTGATGCGCCGGTACTTCTTTTTTTAGCTTACTTTTCAATCCATAATTGTTGCCGATTATTCGCATGAAATTGATTAAGCAATTTATCCAGCTCTTGTGATATTTCCAAAACAGCTTCATAATTATTCACATCTTTATAAGCTTCATACATTCTTAATTTTAATCTTTCGATACGTTGCTCTAACGATTCTTCCACCCTATGTTACCACTCCTTTTACAATATATATAGCCTAATGAGTGGTATGAAAAACATAATCAAAAAGTGGGATAGGTTCAGAAAGACTAGCTAGAATAAATCCAACGCTCCTATCCTTTTTGCTGCTTCAACCAATCGTTCATCTGAATCGAGTAAACCAACCCTTATGTACCCCTCACCTGTCTCCCCAAATCCATTCCCCGGAGCTGTTGCAACATATGCCTTTTCCAGTAGTAAATCAGCGAATGTTTCTGATGAATAGCCGCTCGGAACCGGCAACCAGGCAAAAAATGTTCCTTTAGGTGCGTCCACTTCCCAGCCAATGTCATGAATTGCTTTTACAAAACAATCCCGCCGTCTTTCATAAGTCGCTACTAATTGTTTCACTGCCGTTTGATCGCCAGTGAGTGCTTCTGCAGACGCTTGTTGAATGGCGCCAAATAAACTAACGTAAAGATGATCCTGAATCAAATCGATACTTTCAATCACGGAAGGATTTCCGACTGCAAAACCGACACGCCACCCCGCCATGTTATACGTTTTAGACATGGTGTACACCTCAACACCAATTTCCTTCGCACCGTCAGACTGGAGAAAACTGCGTGGCTTTTTACCATCAAAACCGATGGCGCCGTATGCAAAATCATGTACAACACAAATATGATGTTTTTTTGCAAGTGCTATGGTTTCATCAAAAAACGCCTCTGTTGCCGTTGCGGACGTAGGGTTGTTCGGGTAATTCAGGAAAAGTAACTTGGCACGCTCTAATACATCTCCCGGGATCTTACTGTAATCAGGTAAAAAGTCATTTTCCGCACGTAATGGCATGAACGCTGTTTCCGCATCAGCAAGAGCAATCCCTGACATATAATCCGGATAACCCGGGTCAGGAAGTAAAGCCAAATCTCCTGGATCGAGTAAACATTGACTCAACTCGACAAGCCCTGTTTTCGCCCCGAATAAAATAGCCACTTCCTTTTCCGGATCAACTGTTACACCGTATTCTTTTTGATAAAATGCTGCTACCGCTTCTTTTAAATAAGCATGTCCTTGAAAAGGAGCATATTTATGATTAACGGGATCCTCCGCGGCCTGCTGTAATTCCTCCACAATATGCGGAGGTGTTGGCAAGTCCGGATTGCCCTGTCCCAAATTTATCACATCATGACCTTCGTTTTTTAAGCGTTGGACATTCTTCACCAACCTGGCAAAAAACTGCTCCGGTAACCGCTTTAATGTATTTGACTCTTCAAACGTCCGCATCCCACCCACACTCCCTTAATATAAGCTAATTGGTTCTTATATTAACGATTTCCATCGCTTTTGTAAAGAATATTTTTACTTTGTCGTTTTTCAGACAATTGTGATATAATAAAGTACGTTTAAGCTTCACATTGGTGTGATAGAGCCTTATGAAAGGAGTGTTCATCATGAAATATGCGATTTATCAAATGGATGTTGTCACCGCAGATCCGGAGGAAAATCGGGAAAAAATCCAAGACTGGATTAACGAACGTGTAAAACAGGATAAACCGGATATGGTTGTGCTTCCCGAAATGTGGAATACGGGTTATGCATTGGCAGAACTGGAAAACACGGCTGACAAAGATGCCGAACCAACCATTTCCTTTTTAAGTGATTTGGCTAAAAAGAATAACATCAACATTATTGGCGGCTCCGTCGGCAATAAAAGAGCAGACCGGTTTTATAACAGCAGTCTCGTTTTTAACCGCCACGGTGACATCGTTTATCAATACGACAAAATACACCTTGTTCCCATGCTGGATGAACATAAATTTTTAACAGGCGGTCAGGAAAAAGCGCATGTTTTTGAGCTAGACGGGATTAAAATGGGACTGATTATTTGCTATGATTTACGTTTTCCTGAACTAGCAAGAAAACTTGCCTTGGAAGGAGCACAAGTCTTGCATGTCGTTGCCCAATGGCCTGAAGCCCGCAAAGACCACTGGAAACATTTGCAAATTGCCCGGGCAATTGAAAATCAATTCTTTGTTGTATCAAGTAACACAGTTGGTACACACGATGGCAGCCCTTTCGCGGGAACGTCCATGATCATTGATCCATGGGGTACTACAGTTGCACAAGGTGACCCGGTAAAAGAGGAAACCGTCATGGCCAGACTGGACCTTTCTGTTGTTCCAAAAATAAGAAAAGATGTGCCCGTATTTTCAAGCAGGGTTCCAGAAATGTATGATTGATGATGCACTTTTTAAGAAAAGCGCAAGCGCCCGTTTAGCAACGTACAAACTGGAGCACTCTGGGACTGCACTACGTTCGTCCCACCAAAAAGACTCGCAATGAGATAAAGGAAACATGCCCCTGCAACAGGGGTATGCCGGCGTTGGGCGGCAAGCCCGCTTTTAGTCGGCCTTCCCCCCTTAATTCGCCGGTGTTGACTTATCGTAGTGGAAGAGTGTGAAGTTTGGGACTGCGCAAATGCTCGTCCCACCAAAACACCTGCTAGTTGCTGGGCGCTGGAGCTGGACATGGCATATTTTGTTGCAAGCTAAATTAAGCCCTAAATTTTATACATTCTTATCTTTCAAAAAAGGGATGCCGTTCACTGAACGATATCCCTTTTTGATTCATTTTCTAAGTATTATAATCCCAAAGTACCCTCCACTCCCCATCCAATTCCACAGCGAACACCTCCTGCACAAGCGTAAAATTCCCATATTTCCCTTTATACACTTGCGAAACGGTCGCCTTATAGACGGTATCAATCGGTTCTGCTTCCTCCTCCATTTGCCATTCCGTAACTTCTTCCGCATCATCAACTATATATTCAAAAGTGATAACACCGAAATGGTTCATAAATACATGGGCACGATCCTGCAAATAATGTCCTTTTTCAAACTTCTCTTGCATCAACGGGTGAAACATTTCCCAGGAGTCGGAAAACGCACCGTCTTGCTCAAATGCATAAAATGCTTCAATCGCCGCTTTCGCATGATCTTCCGGCGACTTGCCGATAAGAAAATAAATCATAATGATGACAAGAATAAGTACGAGACACCCGATGCCGATTCCCTTTTTCGCCATCGCAATCCGCCTCCTTTTTAGCTTACACTATTTTTATTCATATATTGGTAAAAATAGTATTCAATTGAGGGACAGATTCGCTTGTGTGCAGTTTTTCTGAATTTGTCTACGGCCGCTCAGCTGATTTGCCTCTATTTGTCAGGTGTAAGCAAAAGCTTTTTGGCAGATGATATGGTATGAACAGATTGCTTCTGTTCAAGATTGTTCAAACACCCCGAGGAGTGATTACCGATGGCAAATGACAATAACAGAAATGAATTGTTAGTGCCTGGAGCGGAAAATGCAGTAGACGCAATGAAAG
>Ga0209487_1003631_pt1 | contig 12039 bp, 14 predicted proteins | sample Poulit2012_FD_187524 | JGI IMG/M metagenome (GOLD analysis project Ga0209487, IMG submission 187524) | Agricultural soil microbial communities from Georgia to study Nitrogen management - Poultry litter 2012 (SPAdes) (version 2) | ecosystem: Environmental > Terrestrial > Soil > Agricultural land... | reverse complement strand
ACCGCGCCGTGAACCGTGAATCGTGAGCCATTGACGGCGCCGGCACCGGCGCCGATGCCAGGAGAGAGACCATGAGCCAGCCCTCGGCCAGCCGCCGCCTCAGTCCCGTCGACCGCCTCATCGGCAATCTGGACCAGGCACTGCGCACCCTGCTGCCGGGCTCCTCCCGGGCCGCGCGCAGCAACCCCGCCGCAGGGCTGGAGGATGGCGAGCTGTCCACCGCTGAGCAGCGCCATGTGGCCGGCCTGACCCGGGTCAATCACTGCGGTGAGGTCTGCGCCCAGGCGCTCTACCAGGGCCAGGCTTTGACAGCCCGCAGCGACCGGGTGCGCCTCGCCATGGAACAGGCTGCGGCGGAAGAAGTGGACCACCTCGCCTGGTGCGAGCAGCGCCTGGCAGAGCTCGACAGCCGGCCCAGCCTGTTCAACCCCCTGTTCTACGGTCTGTCGCTGGGCCTGGGCGCCACGGCCGGCCTGCTCGGCGATCGGGTCAGCCTCGGCTTTGTCGCCGCCACCGAACAGCAAGTCGGCGCCCATCTGCGCAGCCACCTGCGCCGCCTGCCCGAAGCCGAGCAGCGCAGTCGGGCCATCTTTGCCACCATGCTGGAGGACGAAGAGCGCCACGCCACCCAGGCCCTGGCCGCCGGGGGCCACGAATTCCCGCTGCCGGTTCGCCAGCTGATGAGCCGGGCGGCCCGGCTCATGACCGCCAGCACCTACCGGTTGTGAGCCGGCGCCAGGGGCGGGTGGTGGATGATCTGTACCGAGTTGCCATCGGGGTCGTGGCAGTAGAAGCTGCGGGCCCCGTCCCGATGGGTGCGCGGTTCGGAAATCGCCGTCACCCCCTGGGCCGTCAGCCAGCGGTACCAGACATCGACCTGGTCGATGTCATCGATGAGAAAGCCGATGTGGTCCAGCCGCTGGCGCTCGGGAGGACGATCCGCCCCCCGATAGCGGTGCAGGGCCAGGTTGTCGTTGCCCGAAGTCAGATAGACCGCATCGCCATCGGGACGCCACTCCACCGCCATGCCCAGCAGGCGAGTATAAAAATCCTCGCAGGCCTCCAGGGCCTCCACATACAGGGCCACATGGCGCATGCCCGAGGTCGGGCGGGGGGACTGAACAGCTTCGGTCATGATTCCTCTACAACCTCGTGACTATGGTGGATTTCGACGCCGGCGGCGCCGAATAGAATGGACGCAGAACAGTATTTTTCCGCAGAGAGGGCAATGGCCCGCTCCACCTGACGCGGCCCGAGCTTGCGGCCCCGCACGACAAAGTGCAGCTCGATGCGGGTGAACACGGCGGGGACGGCATCGGCCCGCTCGGCGTTGACCTGCACCTCGCAGTCGGTGACGGCCTGGCGGGCCTTGGCGAGGATGGTCACCACATCAAAGGCGGCGCAGCCCGCCAGCCCCATGAGCAGCATCTCCATGGGCCGAGGGCCGATGTTGCGCCCGCCATGCTCCGGGGCTCCGTCCATGACGACGGCATGCCCGCTGCCGGATTCGGCAACAAAGCTCACGCCATCCAACCACTTTACCTTCGCTTTCATCGAGTTGTCCCATGGCTGATGCAAGGCCCCACTGTACCACAGCGCTGCCCCCGGGCTGGAAAACCGGAGGCAAACCACTATGATGAACGAGAGCCCCAGCCCCCGGGCAGCCATCGCCCGGCCGCCGAGCCGGCTCACCACACGGGTGCGCAACACCCCCTGACTTGAGGTACCAGCCGTTGGTTACTACGGTTTCGCTTACTCCAAAGATCCAGCAGGTCGACGAGTTTCTCGGCCATTGCCACCGGCGCCGCTATCCGCCCAAGAGCACCATCATCTATGCCGGTGACAGCAGCGATTCGCTGTACTACATCATCAGCGGCTCGGTCACCGTCGTGATCGAGGATGACGACGGGCGAGAGATGATCGTCACCTATCTCAACAAGGGTGATTTCTTTGGCGAGATGGGCCTGTTCGACAAGGAAGACCTGCGCAGCGCCTGGGTCCGGGCGAGAACCGAATGCGAAGTGGCCGAAATCAGCTATGCCCGGTTCAATGAAATCAGCGAGCGCTATCCCCAGATTCTCCAGGCCATTGGCGGACAGATGGCCCAGCGCCTCCGCCACACCACCCGCAAGGTGGGGGACCTGGCCTTTCTGGATGTCACCGGCCGGGTGGCCCGCACTCTGCTGGACCTGTGCAAGCAGCCCGACGCCATGACCCACCCCGACGGCATGCAGATCAAGATCACCCGCCAGGAAATCGGCCGCATCGTCGGCTGTTCACGGGAAATGGTGGGTCGGGTACTCAAGACCCTGGAGGAGCAGGGCCTGGTCTCGGTAAAGGGCAAGACCATGGTGGTGTTCGGCACGCGCTAGACGGTTCCGCCCTCCCTGGCGGCTGCCCGTCAGATGTTCCCCGCCACGGGCATGTTGCGCCCGTAGAAGATCTCCTGCATCTCGTGGTAGAGCCTGGCAGTGATGTCCTCCGCCTCCCTGGGGTCCAGCTCGCTGGCCTCGGCCGCAAACAGGTACTGATCCAGGTCGAACTCGTTCAGCATCATCTTGGTGTGAAAGATGTTTTCCTGAAACACGTTCACATCCACCGTGCGGTACAGCCTGCGAATGTCCTCGCTGATGAAGTTCTGAATCGAGTTGATGGCGTGGTCGATATAGTGCTTGACGCCGTTGACATCCCGGGTAAAGCCCCGCACCCGGTAATCCAGGGTGACGATGTCTGAATCCAGCTTGTGGATGAGGTAGTTCAGCGCCTTCAGCGGAGAAATGACCCCACAGGTGGACACCTCGATGTCCGCCCGGAAGGTGCAGATGCCGTCATCGGGATGGCTCTCGGGGTAGGTGTGGACACAGATGTGACTCTTGTCCAGGTGGGCCACCACCGAGTCCGGCAGAGGGCCGGGCCGCTCCGACTGATCGATCTCGCTGGCCTGCTGCACCAGTTCCTCGGAAATCAGGATGGTGACGCTGGCGCCCTGGGGGTCGTAGTCCTGGCGGGCCACATTGAGGATGTTGGCCCCGATCATGTCACAGACTTCGGTGAGTATCTCGGTCAGGCGATCCGCATTGTAGCGCTCATCGATGTAGGCGATGTATTCCTCTTTCTGCTCCCTGGTCTTTGCGTAGCAAATGTCATAGATGCAGATGCTGAGGCTCTTGGTCAGGTTGTTGAAGCCCTGCAGCTTGATTTCGGTCCCGGTCAAAAGTCTGATCCCCCTTGACGACATGCCCACGGAGGTGGGCAGAACCTTGCAATGACAACCGGGCAGCTCCTTGAGCACGTCCGGATTCACGTTCTGCTGCCCCCGGCGGGGTGCAGCCTGTCATGGCCTGCCTGCGGCGCTGTCCCGTGCGGCCGGAGAATCCGGCCGGCGCGGCTCGCTGCTCAGGGCTGCCGGATGGCCAGTGGCCATCACCAGGTTAAAAGGCCCGGCTTCGCCAGCAATGCCAGCAGGGCGGCACTGTATAGCCCCGCCAGCACATCGTCCAGCATTATTCCACTGCCGCCGCCGACCCGGCGATCCAGCCAGCCGATGGGCCAGGGCTTGCCGATGTCGAACACCCGAAACAGCACCAGTCCCACCAGGGCCCAGCCCCAGCCCGGCGGCGCGGCCAGCATGGTCAGCCAGTAGCCGACAAACTCATCCCAGACGATGGCGGGGTGGTCATGGACCCCCATCTGGCGCGCTGCCCGGCCACACAGCCAGATGCCCGCCACCCCGCTGACCCCCACCACTGCCGCCTGCCAGGCCAGGGGCAGATGCTGCAGCAGGGCCAGATAGAGGCCCGCTGCGACAAGGGTTCCCGCGGTGCCCGGGGCCCGGGGAGCCAGGCCGCTGCCCAGCCCCACCGCCAGCCACCAGACCAGCCCCCGTCGTGGCATCGACCTCATGGCTCCCGGCCTCCGCCGAAGTGCTGGTAGCCGGTATGGCGCGGCGTCTCGGCGCCGACCAGGCTCACCCCGGGCTCGGCGACCAGCTCGCCGATCCGGTGGAGAGCCACCCCCAGCCGGCGGCCCAGCGCTTCGATCTGCCCGGCCGGAACCCCGGAGGCAAAGCAGAGCTCGTAGTCATCGCCGCCGCTCAGGGCCAGCGCCCGGGCCCGGTCTTCGCCAAGCCGCTCCAGCGCCTGGGCATGCAGGGGCAGGCGGAGGGGGTCGATGAGGGCGCCGCAGCCACTGGCTCGACACAGGTGACCGAGATCGGCCAGCAGACCATCGGAGAGATCGATGGCCGCCGTGGCCAGTCCCCGGAGGGCCTGCCCCAGCTCAAGCCGCGGTGCAGGCAGCCAGTAGCGCTGCTGAAGGGGCTCGTCGGGAGCCATGGTGGGAAACTCCAGAGCGGCCGCGGCCCCCCCCAGGCTGCCCGAGACCCAGACGCTCTCGCCGGGCCGCCCCCCGCCCCGCCGCAGGGCCTGTCCCCGGGGCAACGCACCCAGCACGGTCAGCGTCAGCGTCAGCGGTCCCCGGGTGGTGTCTCCGCCCAGCAGGGGCAGCTTCAGCTCCGACGTCCCGCGAGCCAACCCCCGACTCAGCTGCGCCAGCCAGGACGGATCGATTTCAGGCAGGGTCAGGGCCAGCGTGCACCCCAGGGGGCGGGCCCCCATGGCCGCCAGGTCCGAGGCGCTGCCCGCCAGGGCCCGGCGGGCGACGAGATCGGCCGCCGCCCCCTCGGGAAAATGGCGGCCCGCCACCATCGCATCGGTGGACACCGCCAGCTCCTCCCCCGGCGCCAGGTCGAGGAGGGCACAGTCCTCCCCCCGCTGCGCCGGCGGAATCAGTGGATTGAAATAGCGCTCGATCAGCTCGAACTCGGTCATGTCGACGCCTCAGCGCCGAGTGCCCTCGGCGGCCATCTCGACCTGCCGCAGCCGCCGGGCCACTCGGTCCAGCACTCCGTTGATGTAGCGGTGGCCATCGGTGGCGCCAAACTTCCGGGCCAGCATCACGTATTCATTGATGACCACCCGGTAGGGGATGTCGATGCGGTGCGCCAGCTCCCAGGCGCCCATGCGCAGCAGGTTGCGCTCCACCGGATCCAGCTCGGTCACGGGACGGTCCAGATCGGGCTCAAACAGTGCCTCCAGCTCTCCCAGCCGGGCCGGTACCTCGTGCAGCAGAGCCTGAAAGAAGGGCAGATCGACCCGCCGAAAATCATAGTCGGTGCGAAACTGGGCCTCGATGTCGCCCAGGGCGGTGCGCGCCAGCTGCCACTGATACAGAGCCTGCAGGCCATAGTGGCGCGCCTGGCGGCGTGCGCGGGGATTCAGGCCCCGGGGCCGGGGGCGCTGGCCATCGGTGGGTTCGGTCACGGCAGCCTCGAAGACAAAGAGCACAGGGGGCGCGAATTCTAGCGGGCTTCGCCGGGCTGCGCCACCCGGAATCATGCGTAGGTCGGCGGCACCGCCCAGGGGAGCGATGCCGCATGGCGGGGTGGGAAAGGTTAGAGATCGGCGAGCAGATTGACCATTTCCAGCGCCGAGGCAGCGGCTTCGGCACCCTTGTTGCCCGCCTTGGTTCCCGCCCGCTCGATGGCCTGCTCGATGCTGTCCACGGTCAGCACGCCAAAGCCGACCGGGATGTCGTGGCTCATCGCCACCCGGGCCAGCCCTGCGCTGCACTCCCCGGCCACGTATTCGAAGTGGGGCGTGCCGCCGCGAATGACGGCCCCCAGGGCAATCAGCGCCTGATACCGGCCGCTGGCCGCCAGCCGCTGGCAGACCAGGGGCAGCTCGAAGGCGCCGGGGACGCGAATGATTTCCAGCTGGCTGTCCGCAATGCCGTGGCGGCGCAGGAAATCCACGGCCCCCTCCAGCAGCGACTCGACCACGAAGCTGTTCCAGCGCCCCACCACCAGGGCAAACCGGGCGTCGCCGCTCGCCATCAGCGATCCCTCAACGGTATGTATGCTGTTCATGCTGAACCTGTCTCCCGCGTTGTGATGGGTCATCGAAGTCAATCGGCGCTCTCCGGCCTGACGAATTCGACGACCTCCAGGTCAAAGCCCGAGATGGCGTTGTAGCGCAGCTCGGCCCCCATCAGACGAATCTTGCCCACGCCGACATCCCTCAGGATCTGGGAGCCCAGCCCGACGCTCATGTAGGGATTGTGCCGGTCCTGGCCCACGGGGGCCGGAGCGGCGGTCTCCCCCCAGGCGATGTCGGCACTGGCCAGCAGATCCTCGGGGGATTCGGGGCCCGACAGCAGGACGACGACGCCTCCCTCGCGGCCGATGCGCTCCATGCAGCGGTGCATGTTCCAGCCCGAGGGCGCTCCCGGCGGCAGGGTGCCCACCAGATCGCGCAGGGCGGCAGCCACATGAACCCGCACCAGAGTGGGCTGCCCCCGGTCCACCTGACCGCTGACGGCGGCAAAGTGCACGGCACCGTTGACCAGATCGCGGTAGGCGTGGAGTTCGAAGTCGCCGTACTGGGTACGCACCGGTCCCGAGCCCAGCTTCTCGATGGTGCTCTCGTGCAGCAGGCGGTAGTGGATGAGATCGGCGATGGTGCCGATGCGAATGTCATGTTCCCGGGCAAACACCTCCAGGTCGGGACGGCGAGCCATGGAGCCGTCCTCGTTCATGATCTCGCAGATGACTCCGGCGGCCTCGAAACCCGCCATGCGGGCGAGATCACAGGCCGCCTCGGTGTGGCCGGCCCGGACCAGCACCCCGCCATCCTCGGCCAGCAGGGGAAAGATGTGGCCGGGCTGGACGATGTCCTCGGCACTGGCGTGGGGCGCCGCGGCAGTGCGCACGGTGTGGGCCCGGTCCGCCGCCGAGATGCCGGTGGACACCCCCCTGGCAGCCTCGATGGAGACGGTGAACTTGGTGCCAAAACCCGAGCTGTTCCGCGGCACCATCAAGGGCAGGTTCAGCCGCTCCACCCGCTCTCTGCTCATCGGCATGCAGATCAGCCCCCGGGCGTGGGTGGCCATGAAGTTGATGTCCTGGGGCCGCACGCACTCCGCGGCCATGACCAGGTCCCCCTCGTTCTCGCGGTCTTCGTCATCCATCAGGATGACCATCTTGCCCAGGCGCAGATCCTGGATGAGCTCTTCGATGGTATTGAATGCCATGAACTTCCTCGATGGACCTGATGCGAGGCACCGCAAGGCAGCGGTTCGCCTCACTGCCTCGACGTTGTCGGTATGCCTGCCGGCGCCCGGGGAGACCGGGCGGGACGCGCCACCAGGCGCCAGTCCTCCCCCAGCCGCACCCAGGATTCCACTTCCAGCCGCTGCTGCTGGGCCATCTGTTCCAGCTCCAGCTCCAGCAGGGGGCGGGCCCGGCTGCCCAGCAGGGTCGGCGCCTGATAGAGCAGCAGCTGATCCACCAGTCCGGCCCGCCACAGCGATCCGGCCAGGGTGGGGCCGGTCTCCGCCAGCACCTCGTTGATGTCGCGCCGCGCCAGGGCGCCCAGCAGGGCCGCCACATCCACGCGGTTTCCCGCTCCGGGCAGGCAGACCAGCTCGGCCCCGCGGTCGCGCAGCGCAGCCGCCCGCTCCTCCGCCGGTGCGGCGTGGGCGATGAGCACCGGGCCATCGCCGCTCAGCAGGCGCGCCCCGGGAGGCGTGCGCAGGCTGGAATCCAGCACCACTCGAAGGGGCTGGCGGCCAATGCCAAGACCGCGGACCGTCAGCCGGCAGTCATCCGCCAGCACGGTGTCCACCCCGGTGAGCACCGCACAGCTGCGGGCTCGCCAGCGCTGCACGTCGGCCCGGGCCGCGGGCCCGGTAATCCACTGGCTCTCGCCCGAGGCCATGGCGGTGCGGCCATCGAGGCTGGCCGCCAGCTTCAGCCGCAGCCAGGGCAGGCCTCCGGCCATGCGGCGGACATAGCCGGGATTGAGCTGTCGAGCTGCCTCCTCCAGGGCTCCTGCCGTCACCTCGATGCCCGCCTCCGCCAGCCGCTCCAGACCACGGCCCGCCACCTCGGGGTTGGGGTCGACCATGGCGACCACCACTCTGCTCACGCCGGCGGCGATCAGGGCGTCGCTGCAGGGAGCGGTGCGCCCCACGTGACTGCAGGGCTCCAGGCTGACATAGACGGTGGCCCCCCGGGCCTCTCCCGCCTGCCTGAGCGCCATGATCTCGGCATGGGGCCCGCCGGCGCGCTGATGCCAGCCCTGACCGATGACCCGCCCCCCGCGCACCACGACACAACCCACCCGCGGGTTGGGCGCAGTGCTGTACAGGCCTCGCCGGGCCAGCCTCAGGGCCTGTCCGAGGTAGTGCCGATCCCGCTGCGCGCTCTGCTGCTCAGTCATGTCCGGTCGGTCCGTCCTCCCCCCGGGGAGGACGCCTCGCCGGGTTCGCCGGAGAGCCGGTCGATCTCGGCACGAAACTCGTTGAGATCCTTGAAGCTGCGATAGACCGAGGCAAAGCGCACGTAGGCCACATGGTCCAGCTCCTTGAGCTGATCCATGATCAGCTCGCCGATCTGGCGCGAGGGGATCTCTCTCTCTCCCATCGCCTGGAGCTGGCGCTTGACGTCGCTGTGGGCCGCCTCCACCTTTTCCATGGGCACGGGCCGCTTCTCCAGGGCCTTCATCATACCGGTGCGGAGCTTCTCCTCGTCAAAGGGCTCCCGGTTGCCGTTGCTCTTGATGACCTTGGGCATCAGGAGCTCGGCGCTTTCGAAAGTAGTAAAGCGCTCGGCACAGGACAGGCACTCGCGGCGGCGGCGCACCTGAGCACCGCCCGCCACCAGCCTGGAATCGGTGACCCGGGTGTCGTCAAAGCCGCAAAACGGACAGTGCATGGTGTGCCTCGATCCTGGAGCCCGACCCTGCCTGCTCAGCGATAGACGGGGTGGCGTCGGCAGATGTCCAGCACCTTTTGACGCACTGCTTCGATGACGGGTTCCACCTCACCGCTCTCCAGACCATCCAGCACATCGCACATCCAGCTCGCCAGATCGCGGCAGTCGGCCTCGTCAAAGCCCCGGGTGGTGATGGCGGGGGTGCCCAGCCGCAGGCCCGAAGTCACGAAGGGCGGCCGCGGGTCGCCGGGCACGGCATTCTTGTTGACGGTGATGTTGGCCCGACCCAGAGCCTCGTCGGCATCCTGACCGGTGTAGGAGCGGCCGATCAGGTTGACCAGCATCAGGTGGTTGTCGGTGCCCCCGGAGACGATGTCGTAGCCCCGCTCCACAAAGGTGGCCGCCATGGCCCGGGCATTGGTCACCACCTGCTGCTGATAGGTGGTGAACTCTTCCTCCATGGCCTCCTTGAAGCTGACCGCCTTGGCAGCAATGACGTGCATCAGGGGTCCACCCTGGCCGCCGGGGAAGACGGCGGAGTTGAACTTGCGCTCCAGCTCTTCGTTGTGCCGGGCCAGGATCAGCCCGCCCCGGGGGCCGCGCAGGGTCTTGTGGGTCGTGGTGGTCACCACATCGGCGTGGGGGACGGGGTTGGGGTAGACGCCCGCGGCCACCAGACCGGCCACGTGGGCCATGTCCACCATGAACCAGGCGTCGACGCTGCGGGCGATCTCGGCAAAGCGCGCCCAGTCCACCACCCGGGAATAGGCGGAGAAGCCGGCGACGACGATCTTCGGCCGGTGCTCTCTGGCCAGGGCCTCCACCTGGTCGTAATCGATCTCCCCGGTCTCCTCGACCAAGCCATACTGGACGGCGTTGTACATCTTGCCGGAAAAGTTGGGTCGGGCGCCGTGGGTGAGGTGGCCACCGGCATCCAGGCTCATGCCCAGCACGGTGTCGCCGGGGGCGCAGAGGGCCATGTAGACCGCGGCATTGGCCTGGGAGCCCGAGTGGGGCTGCACGTTGGCGTAGTCGGCACCAAACAGGGCCTTGGCCCGCTCCACGGCCAGCTCCTCGGCCTGGTCCACAAAATCACAGCCACCGTAGTAGCGGCGCCCCGGATAGCCCTCGGCGTACTTGTTGGTCAGCACCGTACCCTGGGCCTGCATGACCCGCGGGCTGGCGTAGTTTTCCGAGGCAATGAGCTCGATGTGTTCTTCCTGGCGGCGCTCTTCATCCTGCAAGGCCTGCCAGAGCTCGTCGTCATACCCGGCGATGGTCATGGTTTTGTCGAACATCGGAAGCCCTCGTACAGTGGCAGCTGGAAAGCCGGCAATGATACCCCATAGAAGCTGTACAGGCACGCTGTCGCGCCGGCTTCAGATTGATCTGACCTGGGAGATTGGGTACCTTGCCCTGCTCTTTTCCGGGTCCTCCCATCCTTGATATTGCTGGGGTCGAAAACATGGCGCAGTACGTCTACACCATGAACCGGGTCAGCAAGACCGTCCCCCCCGGGCGGCAGATACTGACCGACATCTCGCTGTCGTTCTTCCCGGGGGCCAAGATCGGGGTGCTGGGCCTCAACGGCGCCGGCAAATCCACCCTGCTCCGGATCATGGCCGGGGTGGACACCGAGTACAATGGCGAGGCGCGGCCCCAGCCCGGCCTGCGGATCGGCTACCTGCCCCAGGAACCCCAGCTCGACCCCGGCAAGGACGTACGGGGCAACGTCGAAGACGGCGTGCGGGAGGCCCTGGGGGCGCTGGAGGAGCTGGAGCAGCTCTACGCCGCCTACGCCGAGCCCGACGCCGACTTCGACGCCCTGGCCAAGCGCCAGGAAGAGCTGGAAAACATCATCCACGCCACCGACGCCCACAACCTGGAGCATCGCCTGGAAGTGGCCGCCGAGGCCCTGCGTCTGCCCCCCTGGGACGCCGAGGTGGAGCGCCTCTCCGGGGGCGAACGGCGCCGGGTGGCCCTGTGCAGGCTGCTGCTGTCCAACCCCGACATGCTGCTGCTGGACGAGCCCACCAACCACCTGGATGCCGAGAGCGTTGCCTGGCTGGAGCGCTTTCTGCTGGATTTCCCTGGCACCGTGGTCGCCATTACCCACGACCGCTATTTCCTCGACAACGCCGCCGGCTGGATTCTCGAGCTGGACCGGGGCCGGGGCATTCCCTTCGAGGGCAACTACTCGGCCTGGCTGGAGGCCAGGGAACAGCGGCTGCAACAGGAGTCCCGCGCCGAAGAGGCCCGCCAGCGCACCATTCGCTCCGAGCTCGAATGGGTTCGCTCCAACCCCAGGGGTCGCCACGCCCGGAGCAAGGCCCGCCTCGCCCGCTTCGAAGAGCTCCAGTCCCAGAGCACCCAGCAGCGCAACGAGACCAATGAAATCTACATCCCCCCCGGCCCCCGCCTGGGCGATGTGGTCATCGAGGCGGAGGGGCTGAGCAAGGGCTATGGCGACCGCCTGCTCATCGATGACCTGAGCTTTGCCATTCCCCCGGGCGCCATCGTCGGCATCATCGGCGGCAACGGTGCCGGCAAGTCCACTCTGTTTCGCATGATCACCGGTGCCGAACAGCCCGACCGGGGCAGCATTCGCATCGGTGACACGGTGGAGCTGGCCCACGTGGAGCAGCTGCGGGATCAGCTCGATGACAGCAAGACGGTCTGGGAGTGCGTCGCCGACGGCCAGGACCTGCTGCGCATCGGCAGCTACGAGGTGTCTTCCAGAGCCTATCTGGGGCGCTTCAACTTCCGCGGCAGCGACCAGCAGAAACGGGTTGGCGAGCTGTCCGGAGGGGAGCGGGGCCGCCTGCAGCTGGCCTGCACCCTCCGCCAGGGCGGCAACGTCCTGCTGCTGGACGAACCCTCCAACGACCTCGATGTGGAGACCCTCCGGGCCCTGGAAGAAGCCCTGCTGGCCTTTCCCGGCTGCGCCCTGGTCATCTCCCACGACCGCTGGTTCCTGGACCGCATCGCCACCCACATCCTGGCCTACGAAGGCAACTCGTCGGTGGTGTTCTTCGAGGGCAACTACAGCGAATACGAAGAGGACCAGCGCCGCCGTCTGGGGGACAGCCAGCCCCGCCGCATGCGCTACAAGCCCCTCAAGTCCTGAGCCCAGCCCCGGTGCCGGCCTCCTCCCCGCTGGCAGCTCCCCGGCACCGGGTCTACACTTTTCCAGTCCAGCCCATTGACGATACGGGACTGCTCATGGCCAGCACCTTCGATCGACGCGCCTTTACACGCATCTTCTG
>Ga0209487_1003630_pt1 | contig 12042 bp, 7 predicted proteins | sample Poulit2012_FD_187524 | JGI IMG/M metagenome (GOLD analysis project Ga0209487, IMG submission 187524) | Agricultural soil microbial communities from Georgia to study Nitrogen management - Poultry litter 2012 (SPAdes) (version 2) | ecosystem: Environmental > Terrestrial > Soil > Agricultural land... | reverse complement strand
GGCGTATGGTTCAAGATTTTGCCCGGGAAAAGGTCGAACCGGAAATTGAACGAATGGAAAGCGAGGACCGTTTTCCAAAAGAAATCATCCAGCAAATGGGGGAGCTTGGTTTAATGGGAATCCCAATTCCGGAACAATACGGCGGGAGCGGGATGGATTTCACCTCCTATATTATCGCGATTCATGAGCTATCAAAGGTAAGCGCAGCATTAGGTGTGATCTTATCTGTCCATACATCTGTAGGGACAAATCCGATTGTAGATTTTGGAACCGAGGAACAAAAGCAGCATTATTTACCCAAACTTGCTAGTGGTGCATACCTGGGCGCTTTTGCCCTGACAGAGCCAGGCGCAGGATCCGATGCTGCCAATTTAAAAACAAGCGCAAAAAAAGACGGAGACAATTATATTTTAAATGGTTCCAAAATGTTCATCACCAATGGAATGGATGCGGATACATACATTACGTTTGCTCGCACAAGTGATGAACAAGGGGCAAAGGGAATCAGCGCATTTATTGTCGAAAAAAACAGCCTGGGCCTTGTTATCGGTAAAAAGGAAAAGAAAATGGGGCTGCATGGATCAAGTACCGTACAATTGAATTTTGACCAATGTGTCGTGCCTCGTACACAGCTTCTAGGTAAAGAAGGGGAAGGCTTTAAAATAGCCATGTCCAATTTAAATGTCGGTCGAATCGGCATAGCAGCACAAGCACTTGGGATTGGCGACGGTGCGCTGGAACATGCGACAGCCTACGCGAAGGAACGGGAACAATTCGGTAAACCAATCGCACATAACCAAGGGGTTTCTTTTAAACTGGCAGATATGGCTACAGAGGTTGAAGCAGCAAAACTATTAACTTACAATGCCGCTGCCCTGATGGAGCGCGGCGCCCCGTGTGTGAAAGAAGTATCCATGGCGAAGATGTATGCTTCCAAGACAGCGACAAAAACAGCCATCGAAGCTGTGCAGGTTTTCGGAGGTTATGGGTATACAGAAGACTATCCGGTCGAACGCTTTTTCCGTGATGCCAAAGTTACAGAAATTTACGAAGGAACAAATGAAATCCAGCATATTGTGATCGCTAAACAAGTATTAAAATGAACAAACCTGTCCGAAGACTGAATGAAGTACATAAGACTGAACGAATCACGATACCGACTGAACCGGTCGCGATTAAGACTGAACGAATCACGATACCGACTGAACCGGTCGCGATTAAGACTGAACGAATCACGATAATGACCGAACCAACCGCGATTAAGACTGAACGCATCACAATAACGACCGAACGACAAGGCACCGAATACCGAGAAAAAACATTCACTCGATTACCAGTCCAACAAGGGAGGAAATTAAAATGAACTTTCAACTAACAGATGAACAGGAAATGCTCAGGAAAATGGTACGTGACTTTGCTGAAAATGATGTTGAACCAACAGCAGCAGAGCGGGATGAGGAAGAACGATTTGACAGGGAAATTTTCGATAAAATGGCGGAACTGGGATTAACAGGGATCCCCTGGCCGGAAGAATACGGTGGCATTGGCGCGGATTATGTCAGCTATTGTATCGCAGTGGAAGAACTATCGCGTGTCTGTGCTTCCACAGGTGTGACGCTATCTGCGCATCTGTCTCTTGCCAGCTGGCCGATATTTACATATGGAAACGAGGAGCAGAAAAAGACTTTCTTATACCGCCTTGCTACAGGGGAGGCACTCGGTGCTTATGCTTTATCAGAACCTGGAGCAGGCAGTGATGTCGCTTCGATGAAAACAATCGCGAAACAAGATGGCGATGATTATATATTAAATGGGAGTAAAGTATGGATCACGAACGGCGAGGTTGCCGATATTTATATCGTCTTTGCTAAAACAGATGTTGAAGCAAACCATAAAGGCATCACGGCTTTTATCGTGGAAAAAGGAACAGAAGGATTTACTTTTGGTAAAAAAGAAAAGAAACTCGGTATCCGTTCATCCCCGACCACTGAACTGATTTTCGAAAACTGTCGAATTCCGAAAGAAAACCGCTTAGGTGCGGAAGGGGAAGGCTTTAAAATTGCGATGTCAACGCTTGACGGTGGACGCAATGGTATCGCAGCCCAAGCAGTCGGGATCGCACAAGGTGCACTGGATGCATCAGTAGCCTATGCTAAAGAACGCGAACAATTCGGCAAACCGATTGCACATAATCAAGGTATTTCTTTTAAACTGGCAGATATGGCAACAGAGGTAGAGGCGTCCCGTCTATTAACTTATCAGGCTGCATGGCTGGAATCAGAAGGAAAACCATACGGTAAAGCATCCGCCATGTCCAAGTTATTCGCCGGAGACGCTGCGATGCGCATTACGGTTGAAGCGGTACAAGTCTTTGGAGGATACGGGTATACAAAGGATTACCCTGTTGAGCGCTACATGCGCGACGCAAAAATAACGCAAATTTATGAAGGAACAAATGAAGTACAACGTCTCGTTATCGGACGGATGTTAACGAAATAGAAAAGCTTCATGCGCTTGCTCAGCGACGAAAGTCATAGACTATGAATCGGTGAATCGAGTCGCTAATGGAACGTTTCAAAAGTCCACTCCATAACTTTGAAATTAGAAATTGAGTGTTTGGAAAAAAGGTGGGAAAACAAAATATTCCCTACGATTACCGCAACTGGAATACGCTCGCTTTCCGGGGGCGGCTGATGAGCCTCCTCGTGCTGACGCACTCCGGGGTCTCACCTAGGCCTCATCTCCCCCAGGACAAGGAAGGCCACGGCAGCGATGCATCGCACGCAGAAAAAGCGGGTTTCTTTTTCAAGGAGTCTCGCGTATTCCAGTTGCTGGGTTAGAGTCTGCTATCCCCCGTCAAAGAATACGAAGCACTATCTCGTTGATTGGAACGGAAGGCGGCGCCTCCTAATACAAACCGATTTTCTTCGTGCGATGTAATGCTGCCGAAGCCTTCCTTGTCCAGCGGGAATAGCATGAGTCTTGAGACCCCGCAGTGAGCGGAGCGAACGAAGAGGCTCAAGCCATGCCCGCGGAAAGCGTCCGCCTGTAGTGGAAATCAACGGTTTCAGCACATATCTAAATTGTTCGGATTTATATCCAGGCTTTAAATATGGAAAGAACTTCTGGGACGTTCCACTAGCCCATGAAGCTAGACAAAATAAAGAAAGGGCGACCAAACATGCATGCATTAGTTGAACGGATAAAGAACGGGGAAATAAGAGCTTTGGCCAAAGCAATTACAATGGTGGAAAATGATCATCCGGAAAAACTGCAACTCTTGAGTGATATTTTTTCAATAGAAAGAAAAGCACGCTACATCGGGATTACGGGGTCCCCCGGCGCGGGGAAAAGCTCGCTCGTCAATCGTCTGATCACCCATATTCGCAATGAAGGAAAAACAGTCGCGGTCATTGCAGTTGACCCAACGAGTCCGTTCAGCGGTGGTGCATTACTTGGAGACAGGGTGCGGATGAATGAACATTTCACAGATGATGGAGTATTCATTCGCAGCATGGCAACAAGGGGAAGTCTGGGTGGTTTAGCCCGGGCGACAAAAGATGCACTGCGTATTTGTGATGGGTTCGGCTTTGATGTTGTTATCGTGGAAACTGTCGGTGTCGGCCAATCTGAACTGGATATTATGAAAATCGTTGACACGACAGCTGTTGTATTAACACCTAACAGTGGTGACGTGCTCCAGATCTTTAAAGCTGGGATCATGGAAATTGCTGATCTATTTGTCATTAACAAAGCAGATCTGCCCGGATTCGGAAAATTAAAATCCTTACTGAAAGAGCTTGTCATGATGTCAGCGACAGAAACCCATATGACTGCAATCGTCAAAACCATTACGACCGAAAACAAAGGGATCGACAAATTATGGGGTAAAATGCAAGCACATCATGATTATCTATACAGCACAACAGAAGGGGAAAAAAAGCGAAAAATGCAACAGGAGCTGGAAGTATATGAACTTATCCGTGAAGAGATTTGGCGCGAAGTGAAATCTTTTATTGAAAATCATGATCAGCTACCAAGGATGGAGGCGGATACGGATCCATACCAATTAGCCAGCGATTGGTTCGACATGTGGAAAAAGGAAGGGGGCCTTTCAAAATGAGCCAAAATCAAATCCTTTCTTCGGTCAAAGACCTTGAATTAGTTGAAAAAAGACGCAACCAAATGATTAAAGGTGCCATCACACTTTTTAAAGAGAAAGGATTTCATAAAACAACAACACGGGAAATTGCTAAAGAAGCAGGCTTTAGTATTGGCACCCTTTATGAGTATATCCGGACAAAAGAAGATGTGTTATTCCTTGTCTTTGAAGCGATTTATGAACAAGTAAACGAACGTCTAGAAGTGACGATGGATCTTAAGTATCCTTCCAAAGAAAATTTAATCACCGCTGTTACATCCTATTTTCAGCTCATGGATGAGATGCAAGAGGAAGTCGTCATCATGTATCAGGAAGTGAAATCACTGAAGCAGGAGACAAGGGAATACGTACTGGAAAAGGAACGGGAAATGGTCGGTATGCTCGAGCGGGTGATCACAACAAGTTTGCCGCATGAAATAGAAAAGCAGGACGCGGCACTTTTGGCAAATAATATTTTCATCCAAGGGCAAATGTGGGGCTTTAGAAGATGGATGCTGCAAAAGCGAATGACACTGGAAGAATATACAGATAAACAAATCCATTTTCTTATGCAAGCGTTATCAATAAAAGAAAGCTGCTAAAAAATTGGGAGGTTTGATGATGGAACAAGTAGAGATTTATAAACCGAAAAACCCGATACGTTTTGTCACCGCTTCAAGTTTGTTTGACGGGCATGATGCATCGATTAATATCATGCGCAGAATACTGCAATCAAGCGGAGCAGAGGTTATCCATTTAGGACATAATCGTTCTGTGGAAGAAGTTGTTCACGCAGCGATTCAGGAAGATGTACAGGGGATTGCTATGTCGTCTTATCAAGGCGGACACGTTGAATATTTTAAATATATGGTTGATTTATTAAAAGAGCTTGGAGCAGATCATATCCATGTATATGGCGGTGGCGGCGGGACGATTATTCCGCGCGAGATTAAGGAGCTTCATGATTACGGGGTTTCCTGGATATTTTCTCCTGAAGACGGACGGAAATACGGCCTGCAAGGGATGATAAATCGGATGCTCGAACAATGTGACTTTATCCCGCCGATCGATGTGGAAAAAGATCAAGCTAAATTAGCTCAAGGTGATCGTCAAGCGATGGCACGGTTTATTACTTATATGGAAGATGATGATGTAGCACCTGAGGCAAAAGAGCAGGTACTGGCAACATTAAGGGAAAAAACAACAAAAACAATTCCTGTATTAGGGATGACAGGGACCGGGGGAGCAGGAAAAAGTTCGTTAACAGATGAACTGATTCGCCGGTTTATCCATGAAATTCCCGATAAGAAGATCGCTGTCATATCCATCGATCCGACGAAACGAAAAACAGGAGGATCGCTGCTCGGTGACCGCATCCGTATGAACGCGATTTTCACTGATCGTGTGTATATGCGTTCGCTCGCAACGCGTGACTCAAGAAGTGAATTATCCAAAGCGATTCAGGAAGTCATTGATGTTGTCCGGGCCTCAGGTTATGACTTTATTATTATTGAAACAAGTGGGATAGGTCAAGGGGATGCAGCGATTACAGAAATTACCGACCTGTCCATGTATGTGATGACAGCCGAATTCGGTGCACCAACACAGCTGGAAAAAATCGATATGATTGATTACGCAGATTTTATTGTTATTAATAAATTTGAACAAAAAGGCTCTGAAGATGCATTGAATCAAGTGCGCAAACAATACGAACGCAGCCATATGCTCTTCCACCAGGATCAGACGAAGTTCCCTGTCTTTGGTACGATTGCCAGCCAATTTAATGATGCGGGAACGAACGCATTATTTGCATCGATTATCGATACTTTAGATGAACGCTATGATTGGAATGAAGAAATCACCTTTGACCGTCATACGATTGCGGAAAAACAAAATCAAATTATTACGAATGAACGCCGCCATTATTTACGTGAAATCGGTAATCATGTACGAAGTTACCATGAAAATACAAAGCAACAGAGCGAAATAGCCCGTAAATTATATCAGCTGGAAGGCGCGAAAGAAGTATTAGACGATGAAGCGGTTATCCGTTCCATGGATGAGCGAATCGAATCTTATCAGGTAGAACTGGATCCTAAAGCGAAAAAAATGCTCGAATCCTGGGAAGACACGAAAGAGAAATATGCACAGGAAAAAATGACTTTCACTGTCCGTGACAAAGAAATTGACATGGATATTGTTACAGAAACACTCTCGGGTTTAAAGATACCAAAAGTAGCTTTCCCGAAATACCATGACTGGGGCGAGCGCTTGACCTGGTTGCGAAAAGAAAATGTTCCGGGTGCATTCCCATTCACAGCAGGTGTTTTCCCGTTTAAGCGAAAAGGAGAAGATCCGACCCGACAATTTGCCGGAGAAGGAACGCCTGAACGAACCAACCGCCGTTTCCATTATGTATCAAAAGATTCTGATGCAAAAAGACTTTCAACAGCATTTGATTCTGTCACATTATATGGAGAAGACCCTGCACCACGTCCGGATATTTACGGAAAAGTAGGCGAAAGTGGTGTCAATATTTGTACACTGGAAGATATGAAAAAGCTGTACGACGGTTTTGACTTAATCAATCCGTTAACATCTGTATCCATGACAATTAACGGGCCAGCACCAATTATCTTAGCGATGTTTTTCAATACAGCGATTGACCAGCAAATAACGAAATTTACAGAAGAAAACGGCAGAGAACCAAATCAGGAAGAATATGCCACAATAAAAGACGAAACATTAGCTGTCGTCCGCGGCACAGTACAGGCGGATATTTTAAAAGAAGATCAAGGCCAAAATACATGCATTTTTTCCACCGAATTTGCATTACGGATGATGGGAGACATTCAGCAGTATTTCATTGATAAAGAAGTCCGAAATTATTATTCTGTGTCCATCTCCGGCTATCATATCGCGGAAGCAGGCGCAAATCCGATTACACAGCTGGCATTCACATTAGCGAATGGATTTACGTATGTGGAGTACTACTTAAGCCGCGGTATGGACGTGAATAAATTCGCGCCAAACCTATCGTTCTTCTTTTCCAATGGTTTGGATCCGGAATATACGGTGATTGGAAGAGTTGCGCGTCGTATTTGGGCAATTACCATGCGGGATAAGTATGGCGCCAATGAGCGCAGTCAAAAGCTGAAATATCATGTGCAAACATCAGGCAGATCTTTACACGCGCAGGAAATTGACTTTAACGACATTCGCACGACATTACAAGCATTGCTCGCGATTCAGGATAACTGTAATTCTCTGCATACGAACTCTTATGACGAGGCAATCACGACGCCGACAGAGGAATCGGTAAGACGTGCAATGGCGATTCAAATGATTACGAATAAAGAGTTTGGTTTAACGAAAAATGAAAATTCTATTCAAGGGTCATTCATAGTTGAAGAATTGACAGATCTTGTCGAAGAAGCAGTCCTTCAGGAATTTGAAAAAATGAATGACCGCGGCGGTGTACTCGGTGCCATGGAGCGACAATATCAACGCGGAAAGATTCAAGAAGAGTCCCTGTACTATGAAGGAAAAAAACATTCAGGAGAACTGCCTATTGTTGGTGTGAATACGTACCTGAGCCCGAATCCACCATCAGAAGACCAAATTGATTCCATGGAACTTGCACGTGCATCGACAGAAGAAAAGGAACATCAAATCAGTGAACTGCATCAATTCCAAGATGCCAATAAAGCACAAACAGATGCAGCATTAAAACAACTGAAACAAGTAGCAGTAAGCGGCGGCAACATATTCGTCGAACTAATGGAAACTGTCAAAGTAGCCAGCCTCGGCCAAATCACCAACGCACTTTATGAAGTTGGAGGGCAGTATAGAAGGAATATGTAGGGAGAAAAGCTGAGCGGGTTGGTCAACGGCGTATGGGCTGGACTGATCTGTGTGAGATAAAGGAAACACGATGAGCATAGCGAATCGATGTTGACTTATCGCAAACACAGAGAAGGAAGCCCACTAGCCGCTAACCCGTGAAGCTAGAGAGGGAGAAAAGCGAAAGCGCACTTTCTTTGCGAGTGAGGAGGCTCATAGCGAGCCCGCGGAAAGCGTAGTGCAGAACGGCTGAATTAAGTCCCCCATCCAAGTTATTCATAAGATTTGGGATTAACTAAGTGGTGAGTCAACTTCATAATTCAAAGTAAGACGAAAAATCCAGTCTATTTGTGTGCTAGAACTGTTGATTTCCACTGCAGGCGGACGCTTTCACTTTATAACAGTACAAGGTCGACATCTGTTCAAGAAGACCACTTTCACAGTGTCTACTTTGCCGCGGACATGGCTTGAGCCTCCGTGTGCTTCGCACTCCGGGGTCTCAAGGCTCATGGGTCTGCACTATCGTTCGTCCCACCGAAGACCTTTTGCTATTCCCGCAAATGTTTTCGGTGGGACGAGCAGTGCGCAGTCCCAGGAGTCGCCGCCTTCCGTTTCAATCAACGATGTAGTGCTTCGAACAACGAAAGATGGTATATCTTACAGTTCGGATTATAAATAAGCTAAAACATTTATGAAATTGACCGGGATGAATCAATATAGTAAAGCAAATCGTTGATGATAGCCTATACTAGCAAATGGAATATGCGAGACTCCTGTGGGAGCAAATGTTTTCGGTGGGGCGAGTAATCGCAGTCCCAAAGGCCTCGATGAGACCCCGCAGTGCGTCAGCACGAGGAGGCTCATTAGCCGCCCACGGAAAGCGAGTATATTCCATTTGCGGTAACCGAAGAGAAAACTTTTTTCTACTCGTCATTTAATTATGGGAGATATACTTCGACCGTATGGCAGTAGTGTATTTCCTGAACGGTATCTTACGCCGCAGTCAATATCAACTACGGGCATGAAAAGCAACAAATCTTTTAGTTGGGGGCGGTAACCGCAAATGTCTACGGTGGGGCGAGCATTTACGCGCATCCCCATTACCAAAACTTACGAAAAATCCTTATGTTAAAAACAAAGTTGGGAAAACAATTATGTTTTCTCAACTTATTTACGTTTTTAGGTGGCATATTCGGGGAAGATTTGTTTATAATGTAAAACATGGTTGATGTAAAGTGAAATCATACATAGCCTAATGGAGTAGAAAAACATACCATAGCCGTTTAGGGGAAACAGCGGAAACGCAAAGCTATAGCGATATGTATCTATCGAAAACACAGAAAAGGCATCCGCTAACCCTCCTTTTTGGAACAACCGTTTTTCTTAGAAAAAATTACCAAAGAGCCGAATAAACAGAAACCATAATAAATTTAAAAGGGAGTGCGTTACCGTGAGCTTAAAGGACTATAGCCACGAAGAATTGCAGAGCATGTCAGCGGTCGAAGTGGCGAAAACAATCTTATTGGATGAAAAAGAAGCAATGAACTTCAAAGATATTTTTGATAAAATTGCTGAAGTAAGAGAATTAACCGAAACTCAAAAAGAAGATAAAGTCGTGCAATTTTATACAGATTTAAACCTGGATGGCCGGTTCATCACACTTGGTTCTAACACATGGGGCCTGAAGCGCTGGTACCCGGTCGGGAAAATTGATGAAGAAGTAACAGTTACCCCGAAAAAGAAGAAGAAAAAAGCGACGAAAAAGAAAAAGGAAACACCGGTGGAAGAAGAACCGGTTTTAGAAGATGAAGGTTTAGATATCGTCGACGGCGATATCGAGGAAGTAATTGATGGATTTGAAGACGAGGAAGCGGATGATGGTTTCGATGACATCATCGATGAAGAATTGGATGACGATTTTGAGGAAGATGATGACGAAGAAGAGGAAGAAGAAAAAGAAGAAAAATAGCATCTCGAGCAGCTTGACTTTTTTTAGTCATAGGCGTACAATTTTTACTGGGCTCTTTACATTATTAAATGACCAAGGCGTTTCCCCTCTCTGGTGGGGAAGCGCCTTTCTTATTATATCCGGGCTCCGGTTATTTTTATGTATGAATGGGACAATAATAGTATGCTAATTTAGGATCTACATACTAAAAGAGGATTTGTTCAAAAAGTCACTGAAATAAAACAACTAATAATGATATAAGGAAGAGGGATTCAGCGTGACCAAGTATATTTTTGTAACCGGTGGTGTTGTTTCATCACTGGGAAAAGGGATTACAGCCGCTTCACTGGGCCGTTTATTAAAAAACCGCGGATTAAAAGTAACGATTCAAAAGTTTGATCCATACATCAACGTAGACCCCGGAACAATGAGTCCGTATCAGCACGGCGAAGTTTTCGTAACGGAAGATGGTGCGGAAACAGATTTGGATTTGGGTCATTATGAGCGATTTATTGATATAAACTTAAATAAATACAGCAATATCACGACAGGGAAAGTTTATTCCAGTGTGATTAAAAAGGAACGCCGCGGAGATTACTTAGGTGGAACAGTGCAAGTGATTCCACATATTACGAACGAAATTAAGGACCAAGTGTTTCGCGCCGGCGAAGCTACCAAGGCAGATGTTGTAATAACTGAAATCGGCGGTACAGTTGGAGATATTGAATCTCTACCTTTCTTGGAAGCCATTCGGCAAATCAAAAGTGACATTGGCAGAGATCATGTCATGTATATTCACTGTACGCTCGTTCCATTTATTAAGGCGGCAGGTGAAATTAAAACAAAGCCAACACAGCACAGTGTTAAGGAATTGCGCTCACTAGGTATTCAACCGGATGCAATTGTACTCCGGACAGAGATGACTATCAGCAAAGAAATGAAAGAAAAAATATCGCTATTCTGTGATATCAATGAAAAAGCAGTGATCGAAATGCGTGATGCAGATACACTTTACCATGTTCCTATTGCATTACAGGCGCAACATCTGGATCAATTAGCATGTGATCATTTCGGTCTTGATTGTCCACAGGCAAATATGGATGAGTGGAAAGAATTAGTCGATAAAGTACGCAGTTTGTCCAAAAAAATTGACATTGGCATTGTTGGTAAATATGTAGAGCTTCCAGATGCTTATCTTTCTGTTGTGGAATCTCTGAAGCATGCAGGATATCCGTATGACACAGATATTCGTGTGCACTGGATCGACTCGGAAAGACTGGAAAAAGAAACGATCCAAAAAGAATTGTCACATGTCGATGGTATCGTTGTGCCAGGCGGATTCGGTGACCGGGGTATCGAAGGGAAAATTGAAGCTATCCGTTATGCACGGGAAAACAAGATTCCATTTTTTGGAATTTGTCTAGGTATGCAACTTGCTACAGTCGAGTTTGCGCGTAATGTATTAGGACTTGAAGGGGCACATTCAACAGAGATCAACCCGGATACGGCGCATCCGATTATTTCTCTTTTGCCTGAACAGGAACATGTTGCGGATTTGGGTGGCACATTAAGACTTGGTGTGTATCCATGTCAATTAACAGACGGAACGAAAACAAAAGCGGCATACGGTGATGCAGATGTTATCGAGGAACGCCACCGTCATCGTTATGAATTTAATAATGCCTACCGTGAGCAGTTACACGACAATGGCATGATCATTTCTGGAACAAGCCCAGATGGAAAATTGGTTGAAATCATTGAATTGGCAGATCATCCATGGTTTGTAGCCTGTCAGTTCCATCCGGAATTCAAATCACGCCCGACAAATCCCCAAGCATTATTTGAAGGATTTATCGGGGCAGTTGTAAACCATCAGGAAGCTAAATAGTGTGTTACATGACCCGAATGAGATGCTTTTAGAGCATTTTATTCGGGTCTTTTTTTGAAAAGAGCATACCCATCTTCTGTTAGTTTAGAAAAGATAATACAAGGAAAGATATATATAGTATTTAAAAGAAGGTGGGTATTTGTATGGCGCAACATATTCCTAAAGAAAATGGTTTAGACAATAGTATAAATGTGTTAAGAGAAGGCTATATGTACATTCCTA
>Ga0209487_1003629_pt1 | contig 12046 bp, 8 predicted proteins | sample Poulit2012_FD_187524 | JGI IMG/M metagenome (GOLD analysis project Ga0209487, IMG submission 187524) | Agricultural soil microbial communities from Georgia to study Nitrogen management - Poultry litter 2012 (SPAdes) (version 2) | ecosystem: Environmental > Terrestrial > Soil > Agricultural land... | reverse complement strand
CTCACCCATCCGCCGGTCTACCGGCGACCCGAAGGTCGCTTTCGCCCGCGACTTGCATGTGTTAAGCACGCCACCAACGTTCGTTCTGAGCCAGGATCAAACTCGCCAGTTTTATCCTCTCGTGCCCCAAGAGGCACGATGGCTGACATAAGGACCGTAACCCCATTCACAAAGTGAACGTTTAACGGGTTACGAGCACCTCCTGCACCGTTGACATATGCAGAAGGATTTTTGTTTTGCATGATTCTACAACGCTCGCGCTCTACATCTCCCGATGTGCGCGGGCATCATAACTGCTCCACATACCTGTTCAGTTTTCAGAGAACTTTTCGCCGTAAACGCTTGCGCGCCCTTGGCACCCTTGCCGAGAAGTGCTTCCCGAGGTTGGGGTCGCTGACCTTAGTGCCAGCTTTCGAACTTTGCAAGTTATTTTCGCAACTTAGCGAACTTTCTTGCGCGCCGTCGGACGGTTGTTGTGGCCACCCATCCTGTGTTGTCTGAGGGGCCCCGTCGTTGGGGATGCGCAATCTACGGATTTCTGTGGGAAGGTCAAGGACTTTGTGCCGAAAAAAGTTTTTGTCGCCTATTTCTTCGAAAGCACGTAACCAGCGGCTTGTGCGAAGACTAAAGGGCCTTCTTCATAGAGTTTTTCATGCCAAAACCAGCTTCCCATGCCGAAAATATTCGGATCATTGCCGGAAAACATCGTTCGCGACAGATCCAAACGCCGCCCGGAGTTCAAACGCGCCCCACAGCCAGCCGAACACGCGAATCTTTGTTTGACCTCTTAATTACACGATACCTCCCCCAAGGCTTCCACGATCTGGTCGTCGCCGATTTCTATGCGGGATCAGGAGCGCTCGGCATCGAGGCGCTAAGCCGCGGCGCGCAACATGTGGATTTCTTCGAAAAGAGCGGGCGTGCGATCGGCGTCCTGCGCCAAAACCTCGAAAGCGTAGGCGTGACAAATCAAGCGACAGTCCATCAACAATGCCTGCATAACGCCTCGCCGCAATTCTCAAAGCCACCGCATGTCGTGTTCTGTGATCCGCCGTACGCCCTCGACGCTACCGAAATGCTACAAAGAATCTCAAGGGAGGTACGCGATCATGCCATCCTGTGCTACGAACATGCCCAAAGCGCCCGACCCGTGCTAAAATCCCCTTGGCGATTGCGTACGCGTAGAACATGGGGCGCAGCAACCGTGTCCATTTTCGAAAAAGTGCCCAGCGCGTCCTAAGAACCATGACCAGGCGCGCCCAACCCTCACACCTACAGGTGACAGGCGCACGCGCGCGTGCTAGCGCACCTTGTCCCTTTCGACCCCTAAGGAGCCCACGATGCGACGAGCCATCTACCCCGGCAGTTTCGACCCCATGACAAGCGGTCATGTCAATATCATCGAACGCGCGCTGGAAATTAGCGACCACCTGATCGTCGCCGTCGCTCGTAATATTTCGAAGACCGCCATGTTTTCCGTCGACGAACGCATGGAAATGATCGAAGAACACTTTGGCGATAACCCCAAACTCACCGTCGCTTCCTTTGAAGGACTGCTGGTGGATTTTGCCGCCGATAACGACTGCCAAGCCGTCATCCGCGGGTTACGGGCCATCGCCGATTTCGAATACGAATACCAAATGGCCAACATGAACCGCAAACTCAACGACACGATCGATACCGTGTTCCTGATGGCCGACCCCAGCAATTTCTACGTCAGCTCGCGCCTCGTCAAAGAAGTCGCCATCCTCGGCGGTGACTTGCACGACGTTGTCCCACCCACCGTACGCGAACGTCTACTCGACCGCGTCAAAAGCCGCTGAATGCCCAAGGAGGCAACCACGATGATCTCGATCGCCGCACGTATCCAGCTCGTTCCCGCTTCGCAAACCCTCGCCATCACAGCGAAAGCACGCGAACTCAAGGAAGCCGGAAAAAACGTGATCTCCTTCTCCGCCGGTGAGCCCGACTTCACCACACCCGAAGTCGTCAACCAAGCCGCCATCCGCGCCATCCAAGAAGGACAAACCCACTATACCCCCGTTGGCGGTACCACCGAGCTCAAGACCTCCATCGCAAATTACTATAAAAAACGCACCGGCTTCGATTTCTCCCACGCAGAAATCGCCGTCTCCGCCGGCGCAAAACACTCCCTCTATAACCTCTTCATGACCATCATCGACGATGGCGATGAAGTGATCATCCCCGCACCCTACTGGGTCTCCTACCCCGTCATGGTCAATATGGCCGGCGGCGTCGCAGTAGAAGTCACAGGCGAAGCAGACAATAACTTCGTCCCCACCGTCGAAGCCCTCGAAGCCGCGCGTACAGACAAAACACGCGCCATCATCCTGAACAACCCCACCAACCCCACCGGTGCGTTCTGGGATCGTTCGCAACTCGAAGGTATCGCACAATGGCTCAAAGATCACCCAGAGATCGTCGTCATCAGCGACGCCATCTACTCCGAGCTCACCTACGATAACCTCGAATATACAGAGCTCCTGAATATCGCGCCCGAACTGCGCGACCGCTACGTCATCGTCGACGGTATCTCCAAAGCCTTCGCCATGACCGGCTGGCGCCTCGGCTACACGCTTGCGCCCAAGCACGTCATCGCCGCGATGATGAAAATCCAATCGCAATCGACGTCGAACCCCTGCTCCATCACACAGGCCGCCGCCGTCGAAGCCCTCAACCAAGGGCGCAATGTCATCGACCCGATGCACAAAGCTTTCGAGGCGCGACGCAACCTCATCTGCGATCTCCTCGACGCCATCCCAGGCATCAAACTCAACCGCCCACGCGGTGCGTTCTACGCGTTCCCAGATGTCAGCGCCTTCTTCGGCAAAAGCTACAACGGCAAGACCATCAACGATGACAACGACCTCGCAGCCTTCCTCATCGAAGAAGCACTGGTCGCCGTCGTTCCCGGCACCGCGTTCGGCGCGCCAGGATTCATCCGCATGAGCTACGCCGACAAAGAAGAAAACCTAAAAGAAGGCGTGCGCCGCATCGCAGAAGCCTTGGCGAAACTCAACTAATCAAAGACCCTTCGTCCCCCAATACAGCGAAAGCTGCGCCACGGCGCAGCTTTTTCATTCTTGCATTCACCTTACGCACCGAAGCTCACGCCATCGCACAAGAAGCTCCGCCGAAAGCTCATACGCAAAAGACATTGCCAGTAAACTGCACACCAAAACAGAAAACGCCGCGCTAGGCGCGGCGTTTTATCACAGTTGTAGCTTAAAGCTTCGAAACTGAGGTCTTAATTGGCGAGCGGCGCTGCACAGCAACGGAAACCAGCATCGTCAAAGTCAGACCAGTCTGCGTTAAGCTCTGGGATCTGGCAGAGTTTACGCGTGCTTCCGCCGGAGGCGAAGTCATCGCACACGCCGTGGCCGTTGCAATCGCTGTCGCTATTGCAAGGAATCACGCAACGTTTGTTGTTTCCTGCAATACCCACGTTTTGGCAGAGGTTTCCTGCGCCACACTCGCTGTCGTCCGTGCAGCTTTCGAAACCTTTGGCGGTACGGATCAAGCGTTGGAAGTTCCGGCTGCCGATGCCCGTTGTATGGTAATATCCTTCCTGATCGCTACAGATGACGGACTCCCCATCGTAGATCGAGCTTCCCAGCAATCCGACCGTGTTATCGCTCGGCTTGGGATTTTTCATGTCGAGCGCTGTGGCGGGTGCGGTCCATTCAGATACGTTACCAGCGAAATCCAATGGTGCGTAGGAGGCGCAGCCGTCTGGGTTGGTGCACGAGAAGTTGTTTCCTTCGGTTCCTGCACGACACGCTTCGAAGGCGCCTGTGGGCTGAACCGAGCCTGCGCCACTCACGTCGTTACAAACGGCGGCTTCGTAGCTGTCTCCGTAAGGATACTTACGCGTCGCGCTCGATCCTTCTTTCTTTTGAGCGGAGCAGAGCTGTCGCCAAGTGGTCTCGACGCAAAGGTTTTTCGAGGGGACGACGCGGCGACGACGCGAGCTGCTTTCTTCGCCACCGACGAGCTCACGCAGTTCGAGTGCTTGGCAAGCTGCTTGGGCTTCGTATGGGTTGACACCGGTCCAAGGCATGACGCCTTTGGACGAGACGGCGTGGGTGGTGGACGATCCTGCGCTGGAGGCGCTGGCGTCTGGTCGCGAGGCTTCGTAGATATCGACACAGATGTGGCGTGCTTGTCCTGCTTCCATGACCTCTGCGCGAACCATGTTGTAGGGACATGCGCCGCAAGCCGCGCGCGATGCGCTGCCGAAGTGGTTATCTACAGAGCCATCGCAGTCATCGTCGAGGCCGTTACAGACTTCTTCTTGGGGTTTGACGTTTTCAGCACGGCATACGCCATCGAAGGCACAGATTTCTCTGCTTCCTGAACAATCCGAATTGCTGGTGCACTGCGTGAGGGTTTCTGGTGCAGCGAGCGCACGCCAAACGGCGCGTTCACAACCTGGATCGTCCGCGAATTTACAATCATCGTGGAGGTCTTCCATGACGCCGACGTGTTCGATGACGCAGTATTCGAGGCTGCCGTCTGTCGCGACGCGGCTGGAATCGGTATTGGGGTCACATGGACGAAGCGTTGCTTCGGGGATGGTCTCTAGGCAGGGGAGGCTTGCGCCTGGCTGGTCGCCTTGGTCGCAGAAACGGATTCCGCGGCTGCATGTACCTGTTTCGGAACCGCAGGCGAAGGCTTGTCCTTGCACGCAGTTACATCCTGCGTTGCTGCCGGCGTTGCTGCCTGTGAGTGGAAGATCTGCGCTACAGCAGCCTTCGTCCACGACGCCGTCGCAGTTGTTGTCCACGCCGTCGCAAAGCTCAACTTCCGAGTAGACCTCTCCTTTGGATTCGGCATGGCGCTCGTAGATGCTCTTGCCGTCGCTTCCCGGTTCGGTGCATGAAACGAGGTCTGCGTCTTCGCAGGAGGTGGTTGCGCCAGCACATACGCCGAGCTGCTTGGTGCAAGGAACGTTTTCTAGCCCCTCGTCGATTTCACCGTTGCAGTTGTTATCTTTACCGTCGCAGATTTCTGGTGCGCCGGGATAGACTGTGGGGTCGGTATCATCGCAGTCACCGCGCAAGCCGAAACATCCGTCGGGCGGCGCGGGATCTTCTGCGAGATAGAGGTCACCATCGAGGTTGTATTGCTCACAGCTCAGACCAGCGCCGAGCGAGGTGCACACACTATAGCTTTCGCCGACCACGGGCAGGCATTTATAGCTGCTCAAGCAGTCGTCGTCGGTACTACATTTGAACGCGGCGGGTTCGTCTGTGTTTACGGTCCCTTGGTCGATCGTCAGGGAATCACACCCAAGGAGGCTAAGGACACCCACGGTCGCGGCCGTCATCCCGCTAAGTTTTGAAAATATCCGCATGATCATTGCTCAATGGTTCGGAAAGAGGAGCTGGTCCCGTCCGTAAAGTGTTTTAAAACTCGAGTCCGCCTTGGACACCCATACCACCTGGCGCAAAAATCGGCGCGATATGGATACGGCGGCGCGCGTTACGGTCGCGGCTGTCGTACTCATCGTAGATGTCTTTGCCTGGGCTGATCGCAAGAAGGATCGCGCCTGTGAGGGCAACGCCGGCACCGGCGCCGATCAGCGCATAGGACATATTGCGCGAACGGTTCATCTTATCGATAAGATCTTGGCCTTCGCGCTGGGTGATATCGAGAACTGGCGTGCCCGTGCGCGGGTCCTCGGAGTTGGGGATCCGATCGAGCTTATTAAAATCGCTTTTCTGATGGTTGAAATCGACGGCGAAGTAAGCACCGGCACCGATCGCAGCGGCGCCGAGCGCAACAGCAGTCCAACCGACGGCGCGCTGCGCGCGACCTTTGGTCTTGGTGATCCCCTCGGTGCGCTCTTCACGAATCCGCAAGAGACGATAGGTTTGTCCGCGCAGGTTCTCTTGAACCGCTGCGGTACGCGCCTGCGTAGTGAAGTACACAAAGTTATCGATCTGACCGATACCTGTATCGATCAAGTCGAGCGTTGTGCCCCACTGTCCCGAGGTGCTGGTGCTTTCGACACGACCGACGACGACCATGTCGATACCCGCGTTGCGTCCGATACGCCCCATACATACGGGGTCGAACGCACACTCTGCGGCCAGCTCCTCACCCATGATCTCGAATTCTTCGTGGATCGCCTCGTTCGATACACGCTCGTAGATCCCTAAGCCCGCCAACTCCTTGTCGAGCGCTTGGGTCAACTGCTCCGCCAAGGGCGCAGCCAGCGTGTCTGACGAAACGATCAAGCCGGTGATGGTCGGCAGACCGAAGTCTGACTCCCCACCGAACCCATCCTCCGAAAAATCATCGAAATCAGCATCTCCGAATTCATCGAACTCGCCGAATTCTTCGAACTCGCCGAATTCTTCGAAGTCATCCGCTTCGTCGAAATCGCCAAACTCATCGAAATCCGAAAATTCATCATCGGAAAAAGAATCCCCAGAATTCTGGGCGTATCCCACATTCATAAAGGTCAGAACCAGCGCAATCGCGCATAGTCCCCCTAGCCGAAAGCGGCCGTTCGCTTGCAATCTCTGCATCGACATCCTCACGCAGCGTCCTTTACTCAGTACTCGGCTTGCCCGAACCGCACGGACGATGGTAAAGATTACCCAGTAGGAACCGCAGGGTCAAGCCAAGCGGCTTGGCGCGACACAATGCCGTTCATACCCGCCTCAGCGGAGCCAGTTCTGAAATCTGTATCTCAAAGAAACCTAGTACCTCAAGAGACAACCGATCGTCTCGCAGAACGCCTTGAGCGCGGACACCACCCAAGCTCCATGGTGGACGAGCCGGCAGGGCTCTTCCGTTTTGTATTCGCTACCATGCTGCGAAGCGTCGACTTTGCCAAGCGAATCATCACTTCGTTCCGCGATGCCGAAGATCGAGGTACCGTCGTCTACGTGATGCGCACACGCAGCATCATCGATTACCTCTACTTTAACCTCGCGTTCCGAGAACACGGACTGAAACTCGTCCGTTTCGCAAACGGCGTAAAAACCTACGTCTTGCGCGGCTTCTGGCGCAGCATCGGCGCAAGATTGCGCGGCCGACGCGGCCTCCCCAACGACGAAGCATGCCTCGAAGCAGCCGTCGCAGCGGATCTCCCCGCAATGATCTTCCTCAGAAGACCCCGCGGTAAAGAAATCCAAGAGATCGCCTACGCCTTGCCCTATCTGCAACGACTCGTCCAGCTCCAACGACGTCGAGAAAAACCGCTCATCCTCATCCCAACACTCCTCGTGTGGGATAAACGACCCGAAAGAGAACATCCCTCCGTCCTCGACGACGTCTTCGGCTCAAGACATAAGCCGGGCTTCATCAAACAAGTCCTCTACGTCATACAAAACTTCTGGCAATCCTTCCTCAACCTCGGAAGACCCACGGTACAAAGATCCTCCGAAATCGATCTCAAAGCCTTCGTGGAACACCGCAAAGATCTCAGCGATGTCAAACTCGCACAGGAACTGCGCGCCATCCTCTACGACGCCCTCAACCGAGAAGAACGCATCGTCGTCGGCCCCCTCGTCAAACGCGGCGAGCAAATGCGAAGAGAAATCCTCGCAGACGGTCGCCTGCGTAAACGACTCGAAGAACAAAACATCGATCTCGCAGACTATCAAACCGCACAAAAATCCCAAAAGATCCTCCGAGAGATCGCCGCTGACTTCAGTCCGCTCGCCATCAAATCGATGTCCGCCATGCTCCACCCCATATGGAACATCATGTACGACGGCATCGAAATCGACGCAGAAGGCATGGCAAGAGTCAGAGAAGCCGCAAGATCCAAACGCCTCGTCATCGTACCAAGCCATAAAAGCCATATCGATTACTTGGTGATCTCCTACGTCTTCTATAACAACGGCCTCATCCCCCCACATATCGCCGCCGGCGTAAACCTCTCCTTCTGGCCGCTCGGTACCATCTTCCGACGTTCCGGCGCGTTCTTTCTGCGCCGAACCTTCAGCGACGATCCCCTCTACGCCACACTCTTCCGATTCTATATCATCAAGCTCATCGAAGAAGGCTTCCCCATCGAATTCTTCATCGAAGGCACACGCTCGCGTACAGGAAAACTCGCCCCACCCAAATACGGAATGCTCGACATGATCGTCGACGCCTTCCGCGGCGGAAACGTCAACGATCTCGCCATCATCCCCGTCTCCGTCGGATACGAAAAAATCATCGAAGCCGATTCCTATAGAAAAGAACTCGAAGGCTCCGAAAAGAAATCCGAAAACCTCGGCGGACTCCTGCAAACCACCTCCGTCCTGCGCAGCCGTTACGGGCGCATCCACGTCGACTTCGGTAACCCGATCGACCTCGGCGAATACCTCGACCACTACCACGCACCCGGCGCAGCCATCGAACACGACGAACTGCGCCAAACCGTCCGGCGACTCGCCTACAAGATCATCCACGGAATCAACGACGCCACCACCGTCACACCCTCCGCGATCGTCGCCCTGGTCATGCTCAACTCCACAGGTGCCGCCCTCGATCTCGACACCCTCACCAAACAAGCAGGGTTCGTCATAGGCTACCTCCAAGAAGAAGGCGTCCGCTTTTCGAAAGCAGTCACCGAACCGATTCAAGCACGGCTCGCTTCCATTCCACCCGCCCAATCAGCACCCGAAGCAGCCCCGGAATTCGACGACTTCGACCTCGCATTCCTCGATCAAGACGACGACCAAGATCCAGCAACCGACGATCCGACCATCCACGACGATGCACTCGGAAACGCCGTCGCAACCTCGCTCGCCGAAGCGATCGCCCTGCTCAAAGATAACCAGCTCGTGCAAACAGAAATCGTCGACGGTGTGCAATTCCTGCGCGTCCCAGACGACCGCCGCATCGAGCTCGCGTTCTATAAAAACAATATCTTACATTACTTCGCAGACGATTCGGTTTTCGCCACCGCGCTCTACGCCGCGCGCAACGGAAACGGACAAGCCGCCGATGCCAAAGCCCGAGAAGAAGCACAATTTCTCTCCCAACTGCTCAAATACGAGTTCTGCTTCAACGAACGCGGCAAATTCGATCAAGTCTTCGATACCGCAGCGCAAACCTTCATCGACTTCGAATGGATCGCACGCCTCGATCAAGAAACCTACGCACTGCAAGATCCACCGTGTGCAGGTTTCGAGTTCACGCGCGCCATGCTGCTGTCGATCCTCGAAAGCTACTACCTTGCTGCGCTCGTCGCAGCCCAACAACACGAATGGATCGATCCCAAGGCACTCAGCAAAAAAGCCATCGCCGAGGGACGTGCGATGCACCTCAAGGGCGAGCTGGATTGGCCGGAGTCACGTGCACAAAGCACGCTCGATAGTGCATTCAGGATCCTCCGCGATTGGGGCGCTTTCGAAAACGCACCCGTTGATAGCAAAGGGAAGCGAAGCCGCGATCTGCGCCTCAACCCCGCATGGAAAGGCGAAAAGATTCAAAGCCTCCTCCAACGATTGCAACACTTCTTGGTGCCCCAGCAACGACGCGCGAGCACGCCGCTGCGACGAACCCACCGCGCCATCCCAGAAAGCCGCGACGAAGCACAAGTGCTCACAGAGCCTACCGCACCCGAACCCGCGAGCCTTCTTTCTTCTCGCCCCTAGCGACATATTTCGAGCGGCGGAGACACCAAAGATCCTCACACGTAGGACTCAAGCCCCGCCCATGCACGCTACGGCGCGACAAGAAATTCCGCGATGCGATCCTTAAACGCGCGCTTGGTGTTCAAAAGCAAGTGGTCGCCGCCATCGACTTGCCAGAACTCCACCCTGCTCCCACCGTCACACAACGGCCATGACGAGATCTCGGTTTCGTCGCCCGCAATCGCCGGAAATAAATCCGCACGCTCCCTCAGCGCAGGTGCGGCGTCACAACCATTGGTCGAAACCCAACGCGCCACACTGTCTTCCGCACCCCGCGTGACAATGTTGTGACCCGCGCCAGGTGGACCTTCGGTATTATCCGCCCACGGCACCACGTCGTCCGACGTACCGTGAATATGCAATACGCTCACCGGCGCTGTCGGCTTACACGCTTCACGATCCACGGGCATCGAGCCCGCCAATACCGCGATGCGTCGTACCCAATCGGGCCGTTCGCACGCCATTCTATACGACATATATCCGCCGTTCGAATGCCCCACCAACCCTACGCGCTCCCGATCTATAACAATCAGCGTATCGAGCTCTTCGAGCAGCCCTGTCAGGTAGGCGAGATCATCACCCCCCGCGCCCTCGAAATCACAGCAATCCGGAAACGCGTTCCAATACTGATGTCCGATCCCATTCTTTCTGCCCTCGGGTACGATGAGGACGTATCCAAACTTTTGCACCCGTTCGACACTCTCGACGACAATGTTCTGCAAAAAACCGTTTACGCTATAGCCATGCAACAGCATCACCACCGGATAGGCTTTGTTGGCTTCTACTGCCTTCGGCCAATGCACTTTGGCAGGTCGCTCGCCACCGATCCTCGCAGGCAAATCTTCTAGGAGGATCGGTGCCTGATCTTCCGCTTCCGCCCCCGAAGATGGATCTCCGCAGGCGAATACCGCCACCGAAAACGCGGTGATCATCCCCGCACAAAAGTAATGTCGGAACTTCATCTCGCTGCCCCCCTTTTTCTGCGACTCCGCTGTGGTATCGGAAAGTGTACGTAGCCCTATGCTAACGTCTCTTGGAGGCGCGCACAATTTGCAGCGATTACGCAGCGGGTTTCGCACTCGAAATGATGGCAACGCCGTTGGCGGGCGGCTTGTACCCCGACGCATCAAGCTCATCTTTGATCATCTGGTGGGTTTGCCAATAGACGGACCAGAAGGCCTCTTGACTCGCGACGGGTCGCACGTGCACCACCGGTCCCGCCAAGGTTTCATCGCAAACCGCCACCTGCGGCGCTGGTTCTTGAACCATGCCTGGGATGCGCACCAAACCTGCACGGAAACGCGTCAACATGTCTTCGATGTCAGCGTCCGTCGAAAGCTGGACCAAGATCTCCGCACCGCGCACAGCATTGCGGGAAAGATTTTCGATCTTGTCGCCAAAGACCTTTCCGTTGTTGATGATGATGTCGTTGTGGGTGACCCACTGATCCACGGTCGTCGTGAACAACCCGATCTCTTTGACGATGCCGTGGACGTTCCCATGCAGCACAACCTCGTCACCGACGTTGAACGGTCGGATCACAACCATGAAGACGCCCGCAGCGAAGTCCTGCAGCAATCCGCTCCAAGCCATCCCAATCGCCACACCCGCACCGGCTAAAAGCGCAGCGAAGCCCGCGGTGTCGATCCCAAAGTATCCAAGAAGCCCGATGATGAGGAGCACTGTGAGCAGGATCTGAAGCACCGTCGTCCCGTAGCGCACGAGTGTCGGCTCCATCTGCCGTCGAAGCAACGCGTTTCGAAGGAATCGCGCCGAGGCTTTTATCAGCCAGCGACCCACAAGCCAGATGGCGAGGGCAGCAAGCAGACGTACCACAAGAGACATCCCTTGCGTCTGAACAAAAACGACGGCGTCATTGAGATAGGTTTCCATAGTTCCTTTCAGGGCGATGGTTTTGCGAACACCTACATAGACCCGTCTACGCGGCCTTCGGTCACATGAATGCAGGATTGGAACGCCGGTGGTGATTGTGATCGGTGCATGATCGCGGCGCCGGCGGCGATTCGGCCATGATCGCGGCGCGGCATGGGCGGGCACAGTGGCCCGCCCCTACAGACGAACGGGGCGTCGGCGATGAATCGGATCGGTGCACGATCGAAGCGCGGGCGGTGATTCGTCCAAGATCGGGGCGCGGCATGGGCGGGCACGCGGCCCGCCCCTACAGAAGACCGGAGCGCAAGCGGCCTTGCGGATGAGCGCACGACCGAAACGCCGACGACGATTCAACACACGCAAAAACGACCAACGCCTCGATCGTAGGACCGAGGCGTTGGCTTAGATATTAAGCTTGACGCGGTTGCGCGTAGCGCAGAGCGGCAAGCTCATTTAAAAAATGTTGGCAGAGCAAGCGAGCACGT